>Ga0007796_10000264_pt1 | contig 15300 bp, 20 predicted proteins | sample CryBogmetaGMA0M_FD_60373 | JGI IMG/M metagenome (GOLD analysis project Ga0007796, IMG submission 60373) | Freshwater microbial communities from Crystal Bog, Wisconsin, USA - MA0M | ecosystem: Environmental > Aquatic > Freshwater > Lake | place: Crystal Bog, Wisconsin, USA | collected 2009-07-06 | reverse complement strand
ATTCATATTTAAATAATATATTAGTATTTATAAAAACGAACTTACTATAATTCTAAATTATTCGGTAATTCAGCATTCAACTTTTTGGAAAAAAAGTGTTTATTCATATATTTCTGAATATTAAAATAATTCAGATCTTTTTCCTCGTTCTCTGATAATCCCAATAAGTTTTTCAATTTCTCATCGGGAATTATTTTATTTTTGGCATCCTCTGCTTGATCTATTAAATTATGCGTTTGAATATAAGTAACTAACATTTTAGTTACCTCTGTTCTAGCCAATTCAGTACCCTCGGGCTTTTCTAGAAATTCGCACAATTCTTTTGTCACCTTTGTCGGCTTAGCAAAGCCCGATGGCAACCTATTTCCCTTTTTCTTTTCGTTATTTTTATTATTTTCCTTTTTGCTATTTTTTAAATCCTTTTTAACACTCTTCTCTAAATTCTTCAGTTGCTGTTGCATCATGTTAATTTGCATCTTAAATAATGTTAAATTATCTTTCAACATAGTAAATTCTTTACTATATACGCCACCCAACTCTTCAGTACTTACTAATTCGTCCGTCATTAATAAGTATTTGATATAAAATTTAAATTGTTTTAATCAATAAATAATTATTAATACAATTACAACAACAATTATATAACTTTTATCTAATTTTCCTTGGTTACAACTTTTGACGGACGACCACGAGTGCGTTTTTGCTCCTTTGGAGCAACTGTTTGCCACGTCTTATCTTGTGGTTGGACATTTTCTCTAGGTCCTTGACCTCTAGCTCTCGCATTGGATGGTGGAGCGACTGCCTTTGGTGGAGCAACTGCTCTAGGAGATGAAACACGTGGAGAAGCTGCTTCAACCTCGCTCCCATCCGCATGATAAGAAGAACGAGCCAAACGTGCTTCATTTCTTGTCTCACACATCAGCTTGCCGCCCTTAATACCGCTCACATTTTCAGCTTGGTATTCGTGGTCGTCAGTTGTTGTGGTTGCCAATGTAAACTCAACATATTCGCCTTGAACCAAATACTTGTATTGTTCAGTGGCAACCTTAACACTACTATGGTGAACAAAAATATCAGAGTCGGTATGAGGACCCGTAGTTACTGTAATAAAGCCATATCCAACCTTATTATTAAACCACTTTACACGACCCATAAATCTCTCTGACGAAGGTGAAACCGCAGCAGAACTACTCGACATTTCTTAATACTATATAAGTGGCATATATCTTTAAATTGTTTTAAAAACAAATATATTATGATTCCCAGTCGTATTTAACAGTATTCCCAATAACGTCATTATTCATAGTACGTATTAAATGAGCGTAATTTGGCGTTTCATCAAATTGTAATTTGCGGACATACACTAACAAATCTTTGAACCAATGTGGTAGAGGTGATATATCATTTGTTAGTTTTTGCTTGTATTCCAATATAGTTTGTAATTTTATATTTGTTACACCCACCCATTCCAAATTTCCCAACATCATATATAGCATTATATACAAACAAGATTCAATATCATCGCGCCTACTAGGTTCTATACCATTATGTACGTTGATACTAACAAAATTAGGAGAACCTACTATTTTTTTGTTAGTTTTAACGGGAATATGTGCGCCATTGTAATTATATCGCTTGCTTAGCCCAAAATCTATTAAAACCAAATTGTTAGTTTGTTTATTATTTAATCCAAATAAGAAATTGCTTGGCTTTAAATCACGATGTAATAAGTCGTGATTGTGAAGTATTTCTAAAATAGTAATCATTTGTATACCTAATAATAGCGTAGTATTAATACTGAATTTTGTTAGTTGTTCAACTCTTTTACATACGGATTCACCTAACAAATTAATAATTAAATAGTTATACTTGTCATATACACCGTAGCCGCGCAATGTTGGGAAACAAATATTATTTTTAAGATAATAATATATTTTGGCTTCATTTTTAAGCGTATTAATAGTCAAATCATTACATTCAAACTTGATAGCCACTAAGTCGTTTGTACGCTTGTGTTGAGCTTTAAATACTTTTCCAAACGCACCTTCCGAAATTGGCTCCAAAACATTATAATTCAACAGCATTATATAATAATTAAATTGTTTTTATATTTATTATATTAAGGGAATGTCAGCTACAATAAAGGATGGATTAAAGGGGAACTACGTACCCCTTATTGTAGGTTTAGTTATTGTTATTTGTGTGGTTTACAGTATTAGGTTAATGCCACAAACAGCATCATCGTCTTTTGTTTCCAATACAACTAACAATCAAATGTGTAATAACGGCTGCCCGTATAAAAATAATAGTGATTTTTATAAATTATACACTGATTATGCTCATCAGCGCAGAAAAAATGATATGTTAGTTCATCACAATATTGTAAATTGTAAGGGGCCGGCTAATATATTTATTATTCGTCACGGAGAGGATTTGAACGACCAATATCCATTAGATTGTAATGGAATAATGCGGTCTATTTATATTCCCGAATTAATTGAAGAAATAAACGGAAAGGGGTTTGGTATAAGTGCGCTACTAACAGCATTTCCTAATGCGACAATGCATAAAGAACAAACGATCGCATTATCTTCGTGGTTATTAAATATTCCATTATTCATGTATGGAACAACAAATGAAATAAAAGAGTTGGTAAATGAATTATTTACTAACAAGCGTTATCACGGCAAAACAATTCTAATATGTTGGAAACATGAATGTATGCAGAATTTATTAAAAACAATAATAAAAAAAGGCACAAAGATGCGAAATTTGACGAATTATACGTTTAAGAATCCACAAGGTACTAGTGATCTACCATATTGGCCTTCAAATAACTATACAAGTATATACCATTTGGACAAAGATTTAAAATTTTCTATATTGGAACAAAGACTAACAACTTGTTATCCCAAAAATAATAATATAATATTATACGGGAAAAAACAGCATTGTACTTAGTCTCTTTTAGCACTTAAACTGTATACTAACATCATTAGTTTACATTTGGGAAATAAAACGGTTTTTCCCGTTTCATAGGTAGCCGCACAAAAAAGAGACCAATAATAATGAATGCGATTCCAACATATTTTAGTGGGTCTGTAAAGTATTCACCTAGAATTACCATTGCCGCAATAGTTTCAACAAGGCAGCTGAGACCATCCCATACCGCATTAACTAATAAAATAGTGGAGCCTTGTAGCGACCGAATAAGAAAATACACGACGCCAATATATCCCGCTATGCCTAAACACAAATTATTTATGCCGCCCCCATTGGCAAACTTTTGGAAGGCAAAATCGCCAACAATCTCTGTTAGTACGAGGGCGCCGACATCTAAATAACTCATTATATTTTAAGGAGTTATTTTATTGGGACTGTTCTTTAAGTTGTTTTAGAAATAATATATTGGACGGGCTTAAAGAAAAATATGAACAAATAAAAATGAGATATATATTATTTGTTCATCATTATATTAAATAGACAACCCTATTTTACGCATAGGCACGGCCAGTTGCGGTCATAGTATATGTTCCGGGACCAACACTATATTTTACAATATGCGAATTTTTCATAATTGCAGTGCTCAATTTTTCTACCTCATGCCCACCACCCCCACCGGAACATGTACATGACCCGTTGCCGGCTGCTGAACATTGACACGTAGCACACGTCAAACCCGTACAAGCGCTATCTACACAATTTCCAGTCCCAGTACACGGCTCCGCTCCCAACGGTGTTTTTACCGAACCGTTCTCGGCATTATTTGGTTTTTTATGTAAATAAGCATGTCCTTCGGCTAACGACGGTATTCTATGCATAATGCGAGTGTGTTTTTTTACATATATATCAAACATATAACCGATTTTATTTCCCATCCTTGTAATTTTACCAACACCAATATTTTTAGAAAGTAATGCAATTTCGTTTCTTAAACTTATAGTTGCTAAATACCCCCCCCCCAATTGTCGTTGTTTTTGCTGGGTTGCCGGCATTTTATACTATTCCCTTATAAAATTTATGTTACAAATAAAATAATTCTATTGGGCGATCTTTAAGTTGTTTTAGAAATAATATATTGGACCTACTTAAAGACAAGCCAACATATATACTACACCCCCAACTAACAAACATGGTTAAAATTTGCGCTACCGTATACCCCGCCGAAAACGAAGCTGAATACTCTGAATATTTTGAAAAGTACCCCTATCCTCTTAGTTCTTTTCAAAAATGGGCGATTGAGGCAATTGTTAGCGGCAATCATGTGTTAGTAACGGCGCATACCGGCTCCGGCAAGACGTTGCCAGCCGAATTCGCTATAGAGCACTTTGCTGCTAAAAATCCTAAGAAAAAGGTCATTTACACATCGCCCATTAAAGCGCTGTCAAACCAAAAGTATTACGAGTTTTCACAAAAAATCCCTCATATATCATTTGGAATTTTGACCGGGGATATCAAGACCAATCCGGAGGCAGATGTGCTCATTATGACGACCGAAATATTGATGAATACGCTATATTTTAAGACGCAAAAAGGTACTAGCACTGATACAAATATTAGTACCAGCAATCAGTTAATGTTTGACATTGATTTTGACACCGAATTAGCGTGCGTTATATTCGATGAAGTCCATTACATTAACGACGCGCATAGGGGGCACGTATGGGAGGAAACGATTATGATGCTACCGCCTAAAATCCAAATGGTAATGCTTTCGGCCACACTTGATTCGCCCGAAAAGTTCGCCGAATGGTGCGAAACGAGAGGACAGCCCAATAATATTACAGAGGCAACTAATAAAAATAAAGAGAAAACCGTCTATTTGGCGACCACATACGAGCGAGTCGTGCCTTTAACACATTATTCATTTATCACATGCACCCAAGGCATTTTCAAGCATGTTAAAGACAAACAGCTTGCTATGGAAATTATGAAGACGACCAATTCGCTACACGTAATACAAGACGCCAAGGGCAAGTTTGTAGACGCCAATTACCAAAAAGTGGAAAGAATACTTGACGTATTTGAAGAATATAACCATTTCGTGAAACGGCAGCACGTGCTAAACACGGTTTCCAAACATATGGTAGACCATAATATGTTGCCGGCAATTTGCTTTGTTTTGAGCCGCAAAGCGTTGGAGCAATGCGCCCGAGAGGTGACAACCGTCTTGCTAGAAGACGATTCCAAAGTGCCGTATATTGTCCGCCGCGATTGCGAGCAAATTATCCGCAAATTGCCGAATTACGAGGAATACTTGCGCCTACCCGAATATGTCAATTTGGTGTCCTTGTTAGAAAAAGGCGTCGCCATTCATCACGCCGGGATGATGCCCATTTTAAGAGAAATGGTGGAGCTGCTATTTGCCAAAGGCTACATCAAGCTCCTATTTGCTACCGAAACCTTCGCAGTGGGTATCAATATGCCGACCAAGACGGTTCTATTTACAGACTGTAACAAGTTTGATGGCTCTGTAGTGCGGCCACTGTTGCCACACGAATACACTCAAATGGCCGGACGCGCCGGGAGACGCGGTATTGATACCATCGGCAATGTAATCCATTTGACCAATTTATTCAAGAACAGCGATAAAATAATTATTAAAACGATGCTAGCTGGCAAACCGCAAACACTCGTCTCCAAATTCAAGGTTTCGTATCATTTCGTCTTTAATATGATACAGTTACAAGACCAAGAACAATCTACCATTACCAAATATTTAGAGAAGAGCATGATACAAACCAAAATTGTAGAGCAATCACAAGCGATAAAAACGCAAATCGCGGAAACAACAGCGGATACAAATAATTTAAATATAACGATAAACAGCTTAAAGACGCCCGTGTCAATCTGCGGACAGTATGCGCATTTACAAAGGACGCGGCTACAATTGGTGAACAAAAAGCGCAAAGAGGCTGAAAGAGAACTAACAAAGATAGTAGATGAATACAAAACAGTGGAAAAGGATACGGCAATGGTTGCCAAATGGCAGACAAAAAAACAAGAGATCGTTTCATTGAATGAAGAGTTAGAAGCCATACAGAACACATTAACATCAGAACTAACAACCATTATCGGTTTGTTAGAGGATCAGCAATTTCTAACAAACGAACCTAGACCCGTTCTAACAAAAAGAGGCCAAATCGCTAGCCATTTTAAAGAAATACATTGTCTCATTTTCGCCTATCTAATTGATACGAATCAATTACAGAAATTTAACGCAACCGAATTGGTGGGCATTCTTAGTTGTTTTACCAATGTGTCTACACCCGAAGAAAAACGGGATTTAACGCCGAAATCTAGTAATACATCTGTTCAACAATTCTTAGTTGAAGTTGGCGAAATGTATCTGAAACAACAAGACGTAGAATTGCGCAAAAATATTGTATCCGATTTAAGCTACGAAATTCATTACGATCTGCTAGATTATGCGATGGAATGGACAAAATGCGAGACCGAACAAGAGTGTAAATTTTTATTACAGACGATTTCTTCAGAAAAGGACATATTTTTAGGCGAATTTATTAAGGCGATATTGAAAATAAATACCATTGCGGCAGAATTGGAGAAAGTGGCTGAAATGTTGGGCGATATGGCGTTTTTATCGGTAGTGAAGCGGATACCAGCGCTGACACTGAAATATGTGGCGACAAATCAGTCGCTGTATATATAATTATTTTATTTGTAAAAATATAAATATTAAGAAGTTATATATATAATTATTTTATTTGTAAAAATATAAATATTAAGAAGTTATATAGAATGGTAAACGGACCAATTAAAACTGGAAAAGGGGGGCCTGGCAATGGCTTCATTAAAGGCGTGCCTAGGCACATGGTGTTTATTAATAAGTTCCAAGCCGCAAACGCGGGTATTATACAAATGATACCAGAATTAGCTAAAAAATTATCTCCCTATGTTGTGGTATTCGGATTTGAGATTGTAAAAAAATGCGTCGTGTATATGCCAAATATGGCCAATAGCGTTGCAAGCTTATTTAACGCGCCAGAGGGTAATATATTCCCAACTAATAAAACACAATTACAAACTACCAAAAGATTAGGATGTACCTCGGGACCGATATTTTGTAACAATCCAACCGTTGCCTCAAGTTGTGGTTTTTGTTGTTCGTGCCCTCATTGTGCCGGCCTACCCAGTGCATTTGGACAAATATGTGAATGCGTCGGACAATCTAACGCTACATATAGGGATGCTTTAGCAAAATCAAAAACTACTGATGAATTCATTGGCGTGCCATTTCCCGGTGGAGGCAAATTTATGTTAATAGTGAACATGTTACCCCAATAATCCTACCAACTCTAAATTTTTAACATATGATAGAATATCCTTATTTTCTCCCAAAATTTTACTGTGTTATTACTAGACGTACCAAAAATATCTTATGGTGTTTTTAATTATATGAACAAAAACAATCGCGGCCTACCAATCAGTCGCTTTATATATGATTATTTTATTGGTAAAAATTAAATTGTTTAATTATTTTATAAAATGAAAAACAAACAAAATAAAAACTCTTTACAAAACTACACAAAAGGATATGCAAATGTGTTGGCATTTCGTAGGTTATTTAGAGACAGAAATCGCGCATCTAATTTAAAAATAGATTCAGCAATTGTATGGAATAAACAAAGACAAACATATAGTTTTGAAATAATAGTTAAAACCAAGACTAAAATAATATATTCAATTCCTCCTATTGAAAGTGGGACAATTAGGTTGTATAGGAAAAGATCAGATAAGAATACGAATCAAAATAATAAGCAGTCATCTCGTCCGATACCATTTGGTTCTTGTCAATCGCCGTCAAATACAAATCCGTGCGGATCACCAGAAAACCCAGATGGGTGCATGGCTTGTATGACTTGTTATAACACAGCTAGCGATTGTTGTTACGGTAATAAACAATGGGTGTGCGCGGCAAACTTTGATTGTGTTGGTGATCCAGTATATGCTGGGTTGTGCAATTGCCCAGTATGCCCAGATCTAGAAGTGGATTCGGCTGCGTATACAAAAGCATTAGGAACAAATAATATGATAAATCTCCCAGTAATGCCGGGCACATATTTTTTCGCTTTTACCGGTGGACAATATCATAATAACTAATTTATCACTACAAACGAATAAACAATTAATGTTACATAAAACGCAATTGTATAACATTATTTTACTTCTTTCCAATCACTATATTTGTTAAAATTAAATTGTAGTATTTTTGTATAATGGGACCTTATGATATGCCAAAATTTACGTTATGGACAAATCAGTATGATTTAGGACACATATTGTATAACGATATTCACACTGTAAATGTTAAAAATGGATTTGTATATGAGGTTGATTATAATTTATATGACAACCCATCTAATGTTCCTTTAAATGAGAAAACAAAAGAAGGATTTAAATGGTGGAATCTTAAGAGTATATTTAGTAAAAATGATAATAATAAGGCTGTTATGAACACAGATGTATTTGTTTTGAATGAGGGCAATATAATTACTTTAGACGCATTACAATGGCAATTTGCGGATTTTAACGGATATAGTACCCCTTATTATAGTACTTTATTGTTGGAACTGGCAAATATTTAGGTATTACTGGTTACGTAAAAATTATGTTAAAAGCTCCCGCCGTTCAAGATAAATTTCGCCGAATACGGACTACTACCAAATACGAATTCTATATTAAATACCCTAGCAAAAACCAATTACCGCCTCCACTACCGAAATAAATTTATTTGTAGAATAAATTTTATAAGTAAATAATATAAATGACGTTGAATTCTTCTAAAACGTTTACTATTCGTTACGATACAAATTCCAAATGCGTGGTTAAAAACAAAACAAGGATTTATGATAATACGAAGGGAATCAAAGTTGTGTATAATATCTATGGTGTAGTTATATCCGCGTCTGAACCAACAATGGTTGGCGCTAAGGTGAAAACGACTATAAAAGCACATGCTTTACAACCAAATGTAGAAAATGTTGTTCCCGAATCTGCTGCTGTAACAAATATTATATATCCCGTAGTTGGGTTTACAGACCCGACGTTCTATAATGGGTTTTCTTATACATCGGGAGTTTCTGATACACCTATTGGTCTGAGAGGTATTTCTCCTACTTTACATTACTCATCGGATTCAAACGCTAAACCAACAACTGGATTCGTTGATATACGAAATAGTAAAGTAATTATAAACATGAATTAAATAATTCTTGACAATTATTATTTAATTTGTTAAAGGCATAGTAAATGTTAATTATAATAATTTTATTTGTAAATAATATTTTATAAGGGAATAATATAAATATGCGTAGAGAAATTGTTGTAAAATTAAACCCATCAACCACTGTTGAGGTAAAGGATGTATCAAGGGATTATCAAAATGATGTAAAAGGCGGAAAACAAATTGCCATGATATTGGGAAAAGTCATAAAGGATTCAGCAAATTTACTTGTAGGTAAAACGGTAAAACAAGTAACAAACGCACGGCGACTAGCACCCGGCGGAACCGCTGTTAGTGAAGCGGAGACTGTCGCAACTGAAATCTTATTTTATCGTAATGTCAATGTTAATAACCCGCCAATGGGGGGAATACGATACTCTCTTGTAGCGCCAAGTGGAAATGCTGCACCGTATGTAGGATTTGGTATGGCTTCAAGTTGGACAGCAGACCTCCAAAAATTCCCTTATGGAATCGCAAGCGCAAATACATCTCAGAATGGCGTAGAAGTTACCATTGTGTGGAACCAATAATTGTTGTTAATTTGTCATAATATAGTTTATAAATAATATAGTTATAAATAATTAGGTTTTATTTTGTATTTTTTCTAATATTCGCCTAATATTTTTAACCTTTTTAACCTTTTTAACTTTTGTATGTGTTTTCTCTTTTTCTTTTTCTTTTTCTATTTGTTGTAATGAATATTTTTGAACAGAAACCGAAACAAAAATGTAGCCAATCAAATAGCACAATACATTTATAACTGATTTAGATTGAGAGAAAAAACAAATAAACCATAATACGAATAACGCAACCATTCTAGCATAAAGTTTAAAATATGATATTTCGCCAAAACCCATTAGGGGTTCCATTGCCATCCAATATAGCATCCAAAAAAAAATCCAATAATCCAAAAGACACAAATGACTTATTTGCTTATAATCGATTATAAAAAACAGCACTAAATAGGAATACATAATTGATCTCTCATATGGCTGTATAAAGCCGTTCTTATTTGTTAAAAAATGCGCAAAATTTGCCGCATATCCTATAATAAAAAATAATGGGTCTAAAATACTGACTACAGAATAAGCAATATAGTGTAACCCTTTGAGTCCCTCCATAACGGAGGGTTCTTTAAATTGTTTTAAATATATATTATCCTCTAATTCATCAAATAATTTGCATGATGCACCTCCTAAAATGGATAAATAAATATTCATAAATAAAATATTTATTTATTTTATGTATTTTTAACTTGTATTTTTTTGGATTTGATTTTTATTTTTTTGTTGGATTTTGGATTTATTTTGTTGGATTTTGATTTTTGTGTTAGTTGATGCTGATTTAGTGAATAATATTGAACGCATAATGATATAGAACCATATCCTAATACATATAACATTATATTTTTGAATGTATTGGAGGAAGTGATACAGTAGCCAAAAATGGTTAACAATACGCCGATAATTCTAAAATAAAACTTATTGTATGATACCTCGGGGAACTTTAATAGCGGCTCCATAAACATCCAAAATAGGAACCAACCGATACAAAAATAATCCACAAGTGTTAACCCTCCTATTTTTTTATAATCAATTACAAAAAACATTATTAAACAAGAATATAATAACGACGCCTCGTAGGGTTTTTTAAATGATTCATTATTTTTCAAATTATGTAAAAAATTGCCTATATAGCTAATAATAAAAAAGAGAGGATCTAAAATACTTAAGGCAGTACCGCAAATATAATGTATTCCCTTAAGTGCTTCCATAATAGTTGCGTCTTTAAATTGTTTTAAATATATATTATCATCCAAGTCGTCATACAATTTACATACACTGCCCGATAAAAACGATAAAAAAATATTCATATAGGATATTTTTTTATTTAATTTACTAAATTGTAACTCGCAAAAATATTTTAAAATATAATATAATAATGCTTCCAATTTTTAATAATTTATATGTCCAACAGTTTTTGTTAGTTGTCACGCTTATTATAGGTGCGTGGTTTAACGCATGTGCCACCTATTACAACAAAATTAGTGGCCTAAATCAGTCATTTATGAAGATATATGCGATTAGTGTAGGTTATGCCATCATTGAATATATGATAAAGGTCCCGGGAATATACTACTTTGGCAAATCGGTGAATAGCATAGATACTGCTATGTTAATCCTAATTTGTATGTTTGGTGCTACTGCGTTATATACTGTAACTGTATTAAAAGAACCAATTAGTATCAATTCAATTGTTACCATATGCGTGTTTATATTGGTGTACATGGTTCATATTTATATTAAACGAAAATACAATATTAAAAACTAATTTCTTATATCAACTAACAAACACGCATAAGTATTTGTTAAATATCATTCCAGAAATTTATATATTTTTTATATTTTACCGCTAATTGATTCACCTCAGCCTCCGTACTGTAACCCTTTAATTAGCGGTATATTATTATTATCGCCTCAGCCTCCGTATTGTATACCACCGCCGTATTTTATTCGCTTACATGACCTTCTTTGCCTTCTTGTGCGTCTATGTTTTCTTTTACGATTTTGGTATCGGGTAGCCATATATTAATCAAAGATTATTTATTTTGTCTTCGGCTTTTTACGGTCGCCTTCGGCTTTTTACGGTCGCCTTCGGCTTTTTACGGTCGCCTTCGGCTTACCAAATGTTGCTACGCTTACCAAAGGTCGCTACGCTTATCCCCACATCATCCGCATTTCTAAATACGTCATTGGCCGCCCCATCCTCGCTTCAAACTCCTTCGCCCCATTTGCCATTGGACCTAAAATAGTTGATGGGTCCTTGCTCGCAACAGCTTCCGTCACCATTGCGAGCCCCTCTGCTGCCGATTTAGGATTTACTTTATCCGCTAAATCGGTCATAATTTCTTCCAGAGATTCTTTTTTATCCTCGTTCGTTCCATTTTTTGTCGGTTTAGGATCCATTTTAATATACTCTGTGTTTTACTCTTTAAATATATTTAAAATATTGTTTTATAATATAATGAGTACAACAGCCGATTTGGAGCATAAAATTGCTGAAGGTCAAAAAGTATTGGATTTTTATACTGACGAATTGAAAAAAACTAATCTACCCAATTATTTAAAAAATGAATACGAAAAAACAATTACATCTCAAACAAACAAAATTAGAGATTTGAAAGAGGTTCTAAATAACCGAAAAGACCGTATGACAAATCTTAGTTTAGCAAGACCCCTAAGTCCTATACCCTACGCAGAGAATAAAATCATGTCGCCAAAAGAGTTCACTGACAAATTTGGTTTAGACAATATAGATTTTAATGATTCTGATATGATGCCTACCAATCCAAAAACACCAAATTCCACAAATAGTTGGTTTGATAAATATAACCCATTTTCCAAAAAAGGCGGGTCCTCCATGGCCGCCAACAACAAAAAACTATTGGTCGCTGCTAAACGCGGCGACATTAACGCTGTCAATGAGCTGCTTTCCACCACTAAAAATGTGAATATTAATGTCAAAGATAAGGCCGGTAATACGCCAATGATGATCGCCATACAACACAGCGATTCCCCTATGACCCATGTGTTAATGTCTTATCATGCTACTGTTAACAACGCAACAATTAAAAAACTAAATAAAAATAAAAGTGCGTTTTTTAGGAAGCGATTGATGCCCGCTTTTAAAAAGTATATGAAGATGACTAACAAAATGGGTAAAATGAACAAAAAAACTAGAAAACATAGGCGTTAAATTTATTCTATTATTTGGACACGTATCTTCCGCTTATACTTCTCCTCATTATGAAACATATAAAGCTTACATTTATACATTTTTGTCATGTCTAACTCGCCCGATACCCTTATGCTATTAACAATCCTCAATTCGGGCAAATAAATGCTATATTCATACATTTCTGCGGCGGCGGCGGCCGCCACCATCGCTTTTCGCTTGTCAAAGCAATAACCATCGTATGTTTTGTCAAGCATGGCCTCATTTTTGTTACACAAGTGTAACAATTCGCAATCATTTTGCACGCGTTTGATTTTCCGCATTGTCTCGTTAACGTAATTTAATTTGTTAGTCCATTTATCGTAAAACGCAATCGCATCTTGTGAAAAGGCGTATAAATTGAGCGACTGTTGTGTTATCAGCATATTTAGCAAATCCGCTATGCGGCGTATGGGTGACGTAATGTGCGTATATACGTCTAAATGTAACGCCGAGTGTCTAAGCAAATTAGCGTCTTGGGTCGCCGCCGCGTCAATATACTCACCCACAAATATATCGTCCATATTAATTAATGGACCCGAAACACTCTCCGTTCTCCTCAATATCCCCGCACTCATTGTCTGCAGCTGTTTAGCACAATAATGGTTCATAAATAGCATAAAATAAGCAACTACATCGTGACTGTCGTCAATCGCGGACAAATATGAATAATCCGCATTTTTTGTTAGTTCTGTGCTGATCGATAGCAGCAGCTTATAATCCGCATTCTTTAGCAAATCGCGCTCTTCATATACGTAATTTCGTTTTACTTGGATTAGGCAGTTACTTAATGCGGTGCTTTCAACAATCCATTCTAAACGATCCTTATTTGTCCGTTTTCTCAGCTGAATATCTAGCGTAAATGCGCGCCGTTTTTCGCCCGCTTTTAGAGAGCACAGCCCTTCGCTTAAAATGGCCGGCAACATCGGTCGCTTGCCATTGGGCAGATAAATTGTACTGGCGCGTTCGCCGACGTGGGGCCAAAGATTTAGCAATTCTAAGATTTGCGCCACATTCGCTATATAGACGCTGACTAGTATACTGCTATTATCGTCTGGATTTCTAGTGACACCGAATGCGTCGTCAAAATCTGCGCACCCACTAGGATCAATCGTGAAAACGGGATTATTACTACGATCATTCTCTGACCTAAATAAAAGAGTGCTGCCCTCATTAGTTTTTATCGCATTTATGGCAGCTTTGTTAAAATTCTGTATGGACGTATTTAGCGCCTTACAATGGAGTTGGTATTCGTAGAAATGGTCTAGTTGGTTTACAGCACCAATTAGCTGTGTCAAGGTGCCAATCGGGTGTTTGTTAGTCCATTCTTTGAAGCAAATCGTGACGTAGAGGTTAGGAATGGCTTTATTGAAGCCCAAATGTTTGATTTCGTAGGGGACCAAAAAAATAGGAAGAGCGGGGTCGTCGGGAACGCATTGATAGAACAACCTACCCAATGTTGCTTTATTTGTTTTATTATTTTTAATGATTTCGCGGCCATATGTCTTGCCATTGGCTACAATTAGCACCGCGGGGATATCCTTTTGTTGACGTATTGGCGATTCAATGATTTCGCATATTTTGTTGTTAGTTGCGTCATAAATAAATACATCGTTATTGAATAATTTATTTATGTTAGTATGGGGGATTGATTCTAGTTCGTTGGTCTCCATATTTACCAATTTGTACTCGGGACTTGAACGATGTGTATTAGTGATTTTTAGCTTGAACATTTCTATTATATGTCACATTGTCTTTAAGTGGTTTAACAAATACAATAATTATATTTAATGCCTAATTAAATATAATTAGCTATTAATTTGATAGAGTTAAAACAAAACTATCTAATTGCGCGATATCACCACAGCCACAAAGGCCAGGACAACACCAATCACAGTCCGGACAATCTGATGTAAAATTATGTTTATCCGTATTTATCTTTTTATTGGGTTGAAACAATTGATATGCGTCTCTTCCACTTAGTCTATTTTTTAAAAATAGTTTTGCGTTTATGTCATTTAATGCTTTATTTTGAACTTTACTAAATTTTGGGAAATTAATAGTGAATGCACCATAAGTAATTGTAACATTAAATTTTGTTTCGTTAAATTTTTTACCATTTTTTATTTTTACTATAATATTTCCTCCACGCGCCATTTTAAAATTAAAATCGGGATTCATGACTTTTAAGTCAGCCAAAGCACGTTCAGTAATAAACATCATTAAATTATTTACTTTTTTAGTAGGGGTCAAGTAATTATTCATATATTACTATATAT
>Ga0007796_10000262_pt1 | contig 15364 bp, 16 predicted proteins | sample CryBogmetaGMA0M_FD_60373 | JGI IMG/M metagenome (GOLD analysis project Ga0007796, IMG submission 60373) | Freshwater microbial communities from Crystal Bog, Wisconsin, USA - MA0M | ecosystem: Environmental > Aquatic > Freshwater > Lake | place: Crystal Bog, Wisconsin, USA | collected 2009-07-06 | reverse complement strand
GAGTATCAATTCCAGAGACGAGGATCAGACACGTATATTGGCTTCTCTCCGTACTCATGTGCGCGAGGTTATCGCGAATCACTCGTTGAAGGTTGCCAATTTGGGCGGATTTGCGCGTGAAAGATATATCTTTCACTCCTATGGGCAGCAATCGCGTTCTTGAATTGCACGGAGTTTCAGTCCGTCGCGGCGAGAAGAACATCCTGGGACCGATTGATTTTGCTATAGCCGAAGGAGAACGTTGGGTTGTCTTGGGCCCCAATGGCGCCGGAAAATCAACTCTGCTTCAAATTCTGGCAACCAGAATTTTTCCAACATCGGGTCGCGTGACGGTTCTTGATAAAGAGATGGGCAAAGTTGATCTTTGGGAATTGCGCAATCGAATTGGAATTTGCGGGACTTTAATCTCTGAAGACATTCCTTACGACGAGAAAGTCAAGGATGTTGTACTAACTGCAGCATATGCAGTTCTAGGGCGCTGGAATGAGGCCTATGATCTTTGGGATGAATCTCGTGCAGTGGCGCTACTAACCACATTTGGTGTGCGTGATTTGGCTGATCGTCTCTATGGAACTCTCAGTGACGGTGAAAAGAAGCGAGTCCAGATTTCACGAGCACTCATGGCAGATCCAGAACTCCTCCTTCTCGATGAACCTACAGCGGGACTAGATCTCGGTGGGCGAGAAGATCTGCTCAAGCGTTTCTCTGTATTCGCTTCAGATCCGCTAGCTCCAGCTTCCATTTTGGTCACCCATCACATCGAAGAGATACCTGCAGGTACGACGCACGCGCTCATTCTGAAAGATGGACAAATTGCAGTCTCCGGTCCTATAAGCCAAGTAATAACCTCGGAGCATATGTCAGCTGTTTTCAATGTAGCCATGGAAGTTCGAAATGAAGGATCTCGATTCTTCGCTCGTGCACTCTAGCTGGCGTTCAATTCTGGAGCCACACCGGGAACTCATCTCTCAGATACTTACAGAAATTTCTTTGCAGGAATTTATTCCGCCACGTTCTCAGATATTTCGCGCATTCCAAAAGCCCCTAGATTCGATTAAGTGTCTGATTGTTGGTCAAGACCCGTATCCGACATTTGGTCATGCTCATGGCCTTGCATTTTCGACTGATCAATCTGTTCAACCGCTACCAAAGAGTCTTCAAAATATTTTTACCGAATTGAAATCCGATACGGGCAAAGAAATTCCTCAATCAGGCGATCTTTCGGCTTGGACAACACAGGGCGTCATGTTGCTCAATCGAGTCTTAACAACCAAAGTTGGTGAAGCCAATGCTCACTCGAAACTTGGGTGGCAGAAGATTACTGAGGCTGTTGCCCAGGAGCTGGGGAATCGAGACGTTGTCGCAGTTTTATGGGGAAAGCAGGCACAAGAACTTTCTGGCTATTTCAACTTTAGGATTGAATCTGCCCATCCCAGCCCCTTGAGTTCATACCGAGGATTCTTTGGGTCAAAGCCTTTTTCTAGAGTAAACGAGATTCTCATCTCGCAGGGTAAAGAACCTATTCAATGGTAATAAGTAAGGGCCCCTCAGAAACTGAAGGGCCCTTACTTCTTGAACTTACTTCTTACTTACTAACCCACATATTGATAGGTGACTGCAAGAAGTAGATAACGAAGAGCGCAGATACCAAGTAGAGAAGTGCATGAACTTCCTTGCTACGGCCCTGAACAACGCGGATCAATACGTGAGCGATAAAGCCTGCACCGATTCCGACTGAGATGTTGTATGTGAATGGCATCAAGATGATGGAAAGGAATGCTGGGATTCCAATTCCATAATCAGACCAATCGATATCTTTAATCTGTGACATCATCAAGAAACCTACGATGACGAGAGCAGGTGTTGCAGCCTCGTAAGGGATGACCTTTACGACTGGCGCTAAGAATGTAGTGAGAAGGAAGAGAATTCCTGTCACTACGGAAGCAAGGCCAGTACGTGCGCCTTCGCCAACACCTGAAGCAGACTCGATGTAGCTGGTGTTAGAAGAGATGCTTCCTACACCGCCAGCTGCCGCTGCAACTGAGTCAACAAAGAGGATGCGATTGTTATTCGGAATATTGCCAGCTCCATCAATGAGTCCACCCTCAGTAGCGATTGCAGTAACAGTTCCGACCGTGTCGAAGAAGTCTGAGAGCAAGAGTGTGAAGACAAAGAGAATAGCGGCGACAATTGATACTCCACTGACGTGGAATGCACCAGTCAAGCTGAAGTGACCAAAGAGGCTAAAGTCTGGCTTATCAACAATCTTTGAAGGCACTGTAGGAACATTGAGTCCCCATCCCTTTGGGTTGACGTAGTCGCCACCATCGGTGACGAAGCCCTTATATGTAGCAGGCATCTTGCCGCCGAATACGTTGTCGACAACACCCTTTGGCAGATAGTTCTCGCCGATCTTGAACGCCTTCTCAACGATGATTGAAAGTACTGTTGCAGAGAGAACGCCGATAAGAATTGCGCCCTTCACTTTGCGAATCATCAAGACGATGATTGTGACTAAACCAAAGCCAAAGACGATGATTGGCCAACCCACGAGATTTCCATTGTCGCCGAGTGTGACAGGGACTGGTCCTTGACCGGTACGACGGACAAAACCTGCATCAACTAGTCCGATAAGAGTAATAAAGAGACCGATACCTACTGAGATTGCAATCTTCAATTGCTGAGGAACAGCACGGAATACTGCTGTACGGAAACCGGTCAGAACTAGAACCGTAATGATGATTCCTTCTACAACGATGAGGCCCATTGCATCTGCCCATGTCATACGTGATGCGATTCCAACAGCTACGAAGGTATTGAGTCCAAGACCAGTCGCGAGTGCTAGTGGGAAATTCGCAAAAGCTCCCATGAGGAGTGTGAGCAGACCTGCCATAAGCGCTGTCATTGCAGCGATCGCTGCGAAGTTTGCACCTGTTGTGCTGCCACCTAGGTAGTGGCCGGTGCTGTCCTTTGCTCCACCGAGAATGAGTGGATTAAGTGCAACGATGTAGGCCATCGTGAAGAACGTAACGAAACCACCACGGATTTCACGTCCCACGGTTGAACCACGTTCAGATATTTTGAAGAAACTATCGAGCATGACGAACCTTCCTGATTTTGGTAACGGGGGTGTTTGCGACCCCGTGTGAAGTGACGGCTCACAGACCGAGGGAAGGTTGAGATGGAGATTAGTAGAAGGGCTGAGTTACGGCTGAGTAAGACGCGCGACGATCCCAAGGAAAATCGCAACCGATTGGCCAATCAAGAGCGCAAAGAGCGCCGTTCCGATCCCTATTCTGCCGCCCAACAACCCGCCGAGAATCAGGACTACAACTTCAATTCCGAGCCGTACTCGTCCGACCCGAATGCCTGTCCGGTAATGAATCCCCGTCATGGCTCCGTCGCGTGGACCAGGCCCAAGGCCACATGTCAGGTAGAGCGCTGAACCCAGCCCCACCATCGCAATTCCTATTAGATCGAAGAGAACACCTGAGAAGAAATTTGTCTGCTTTGGAAAAATCTTCGTCCCAATCTCGATGGCGCTGGCGATAAGCACGATATTTGAGATCGTTCCGAACCCTGGCTTTTCACGCAGTGGAATCCATATGAGTAGAACCACGATGCTAATGAGAAATGTAGCTAAGCCAATTGAAATGCCAAATTTTCGGGTAAATCCTTGCGACAGTACGGTCCATGGCGCATTACCGACATCTCCTTGCACAAGTAAGGAGTCGCCTAGCCCAAAGATGATGAGGCCGAAGAAGAGAATGCAGATTCGAGAAAACGAGAGGTCCCAACGATGCTCAGCTCGCCAAGGTGTGATGGGTACCGTTTTATGCGGAGTAAAAATTCCTCTTGGGATACCAAACTTCATGTTGTAAAGTCTATAGTTAAACAATGTTTATTGGTCTTGGAACGGTTATCAATGTAATCGCGGTCCTTGTTGGCTCGACAATCGGTATCGGTATCGGATCTCGAATTTCCAAGAACGCAACAAGTTTGATCACAGATATTTTAGGTTTAATCACCCTACTCGGTGCCACTTCAGCAATCATCCCACTGTGGAGTTCAACATTTATCGATGCTGTTCCTCGAGGAGCCACGCTCTTAATCATTCTCGCCTCGATATTGCTTGGCGGTCTCACTGGATCGTTCTTCTCTCTTGAAACTCGATTAGATACATTCGGCGAAAATCTCCGGATTAGATTCAAGGCATCATCGGAGAGCCCATTTGTCGAAGGTTTTGTTTCGGCGTCGCTTCTCTTTGTGATTGGTCCATTGGCTATCTTGGGTAGCGTCAGTGATGGCATGTCTCAAGGTATTGATCAGTTAATTTTGAAGTCATCACTCGACTTCTTTGCTTCTATGGCTTTCGCTTCAACTCTTGGATGGGGAGTAGCGGCCTCCATAATTCCCGTAGCTATCTACCAAGGCGGGTGGACCGTCCTTGGCTTTGCGATGGGTTCAGTCTTAAGTCAATACCAAATCGATGCAATGACAATTTGTGGTGGGCTAATGCTCATTGGGATTGCGCTTCGATTGCTCGATATCAAAAAGATCTCGGTCGCAAACTTGCTACCTGCTCTTATTTACGCGCCACTTATAGCGACTGCCGTGCATCACTTCCGCTAGAAAGTGGATGCATCAATCACAAAGCGATACTTAACATCGCTTGCAACGGTACGTGTATACGCCTCGTTAATGTAATCCGCTTTGATGACCTCGACATCGCTGACGATGTTCTTCTCGCCGCAGAAGTTGAGCATCTCTTGAAGCTCAGCCACGCCTCCGATCATCGATCCTGCCATTGAACGACGTCCGTTAAGCAAAGTTCCAGCGTTTACTGCGTAAGGCTTTCCGGGCAAACCAATAACAACCAAGGTGCCATCCAACTTGAGCAGATTGAGATAGAGATCGATATCAAGTTCGGCACTTACAGTATTGAGGATTACATCAAAAGATTTTGCATGTTCTTTAAAGACAGCAGGATCATTCGTTGCTATGAATGAATGGGCACCCATGGCTAGCGCATCGGCCTTCTTGCTTGGCGAGTGTGAGAGCACGGTTACATCTGCGCCCATTGCGGCTGCGAACTTAACACCCATATGACCTAAACCGCCAAGACCCATGACCGCAACCTTCTTGCCAGGTCCAACTTTCCAATGCTTGATAGGGGAGTACAAAGTGATTCCCGCGCAGAGCAAAGGCGCAACACCTTCGAGAGGAAGATTGGCAGGAATATGAACTGCGTAATCCTCATTGATAACAAAATAGTTGCTGTAGCCACCCATAGCCACAGTCTTTCCGTCGCGCTCTAACTGGTTATATGTGCCAGTCATTCCTTCTAAACAGTATTGCTCTAAACCTTTGTTGCAGTTTTCGCAGACTCGACAAGAATCAACAAAGACACCTACGCCAATGAGGTCTCCAACTTTGAACTTTGTTACTTGACTTCCGATGGCTGTTACTTTTCCTGCGATCTCATGTCCTGGAACCATCGGAAAGTTCGCTGGACCCCATTCTTCGCGTGCTTGATGAATATCAGAGTGGCAGATACCGGCATAGGAGATTTCGAGAGCGACATCGTGTGCTCCTACTTCGCGGCGATTAAATTCAAAGGGAACGAGATTCTCTTTTGCCGCTAGCGCTGCGTATGCACGTGTATTCATGGTGGTGCCTCTCCAGTTAGGTTTCTACTGGTTGAAAGGTAGTGGCTCTGAGCTCATATGTCCTGCTCTAGATGCCCGGGCAGTTACCTGACGCATATGGTGGCGACGGCAGAGAACCTCGTAGGCGATTTCATCGCTCTTGCCAACATCGCCGACAACAACTTGCTCGCCCTCGGTCACCATCACGCCATTAACTGTGCGGGCGTTGTGTGTTGCACGGGAGCCGCACCAGCAGAGCGCTTCTACCTGAAGTGTGTTGACGCGATCAGCGAGTTCCACAAGTCGCGCAGAACCAGGAAATAACTTCGTACGAAAGTCCGCCAAGATTCCGAATGCATAGACATCTATTCCGAGCCCATCAACTATTTTCGCCAGTCCATCAATCTGCTGTGGTTGATAGAACTGCGCTTCATCACAGATGATGTAATCAATGCGTTCACCCATTGAGAGATGTTCAACAACAAATTTATGAATATCCAGAGATGGTTCTACTTCGATGGCCTCTGACTGAAGGCCTAAACGCGAACTGATTACCCCAGCGCCTGCTCGGTCCTTGCTTGTAAAGATCAGACCTGATCGACCGCGGCTCTTATGATTATGCGCAGTCTGCAGTGCAAGAGTTGATTTACCGCTATCCATAGTTCCGCAGTAATACACCAATTCAGCCATTTGAGAATCCTACTCCAGCAGCTTTGAGAGCAACCAGTAATTTGCCAGAAAGTTTTCTACTCATAGCCACTGATATATGTGATGCATCTCGATATGCAACTGTTCCGTCGACTATTGCGGGACACACAGAATCACATAGCCATGATGTTGGATCTATATTGGCAAACCCCGAAATGGTGTATGGGAGAGATCGCTGAGTTGAATTGCATTGCGAAACTCTGCCAGAGGCTAAACAACTTGGAATATCGCGTTGCGGATGAGGGGTATCCGTGATGTACATCAGATGCGAGGAGGAGCCAATTAATCTCGACAGCGTTTTAGCTTCACCATCTCTCCACCAATTACCACGATTCGTAGTTCCTCTAGGAAGTTCAAAATGTTGCATCCCGCTCACGATGACCGCTTCGGGATGAATTTCGGCGATTCGCTTATATGAATTCTCTCTCCAAGCAGAGCAATCTGCGTTTTTATATGCACCAGCATCAACTTTGACAACAGCAGGTCCAGGACACGCTGATTTTGTGAGAGAAATCAATTCAAAATTTTTAGATTGTGCAAGCTTTTCTAACGCTGGAAACCATTGCGCCGCATGCGAATCTCCGAACAGAACAATCCTAATCTTTGCGCCTTTGTTGCCGTAAGTGCAATCACCGGATTTGGTTTCGCCGTTATTCACGTGACATCCATCGTTATATACAGTTGGTTTCTCGAGAATCTGAGCAAGGCTCATAGTTTTGCCGTTGGAAATCGAAATAGTGTCCGAATAGGTTGAGTAAATCAGTAATCCAGTGACAAGCGAGATTGCAGTAGCAGACATAGCCAACCGAATGATTCGCTTAGGGGCAATCGAGATATGGCGTAGAGGCTCTTCGATCCAGACATGTGTTCGATCGGCTAAAACTAAAGTTAAGACAACGCAGATAGCTCGTTCATAGATATGCAGGCCTCGGCCAAGATACACAGCAGGAATAACCAGTAGTGGCCAATGCCATAAATACAACGGATAGGAAATTTCCCCAAGCCACTGAACGATTCTAAGATGCGCGAATTTCGCTAAAAGCTTTGGCCATGATCCGATTGTTGCGATAGCTAGCGCAGTGGCTATTACCGGTATCAGAGCTGCCGTGCCAGGGAATGGAGTGCTGTCATTAAATGCGAGGCTGCCGAAAATTATGAGTGCGAGAGCCGCGGTCGCGAGAAGTTTCCCAGATGCGCCGAACTGTTTAGCGAAGAGCAATAGCGCCCCGACACCAAGTTCCCATGCTCTTGTGGGAAGTGAATAGAAGGCCCAGATTGGAGAAGACGAAGTGAGAAAGAGGCTCCAGATGAAAGATAGAACGGTGATTCCGAGGACTCCTTGGCCAACTCTCTTTCTCCCTCCGGTTTTAAAGAGGATAAAAATGATAAACGGCCAGAAGAGATAGAACTGTTCCTCAACTGCAAGAGACCAATAGTGGATAACAACTGGCGGAATCGCATTGAGATTTTGATAATCCATCTGCCACAGAGCAAAAAGGAAATTGGATATGTAGATACCGGCTGCACTTATTCCTTTACCCAATTCTTGGCGCAGTGTCGGCGGGAAGAGAATCCATGAAGTAAGGGCTGTTGCAAAGAGAACTACGAAAGACGTTGGCAAGAGCCGCTTGATACGACGAAGATAGAAAGCTCTGAAAGAGAAGGTGCGGGAATCCTCCATTTCGCGCAGCAAGAGTCCGGTAATGAGATAACCAGAGATGACGTAGAAGATGTCCACGCCAATGTAGCCGCCCTTGAGCAATTTTGCGTGATAAATGACTACAAGCAGTGAGGCAAGTGCTCTTAAAGCTTGAATCTCTTTAATGCGCACTATGCAAGAACCAGTGAATGAATTACTAAATGAGGAAATGATTGAAGTATGCGCTTACGACCTTCGAGTTCTTGGATCTCAAGAAGAACGACAACAGAAGAAATCTGCGCACCAGTTGAAGAAATCAGATGCAGTGCAGCTTCTAAAGTGCCACCAGTAGCCAGAACATCATCGACTACCAGCACGTTCGATTCGGCTTCAAAGGCATCTTGATGAATTTCAATTTCATCGTGACCGTACTCGAGTCCGTATGGTCGGGAGATTGTTTTATGGGGGAGTTTGCCCTTCTTGCGAACAGGTACAAAGCCAGTGGATCGATGAAGCGCGATCGCCGAGCCCAGAATGAATCCGCGCGCCTCGATGCCGGCCACAATGTTTGCTGATTGATCGAGATCGGAAAGTGCACGAGTTACTGATGAAAAAGCCTCAGGATGAGAAAGGAGAGGTGTGATGTCTTGAAAGAGAATTCCTTGCGAAGGAAAATCGGGCACTTCACGGATGAGCGTGAGAGCCTGGCCTATTTCCATCAATGTAATACCGCCATCTTTTGTGTCCGAACGGGGACTTGAACCCCGAATCCCTTGCGAGAACTAGCACCTCAAGCTAGCGCGTCTGCCAATTCCGCCACCCGGACGAGTAACTCGCTCGCTTGTGAGATTAATCTTAAGCGTTCGAGCCGAAATAACTGCGTAAGGATATCAACGAGGGCGTTCGCACGCAAAAGTACGGGTTGGACCAGAGCATTCAGGTTCAAACAGAGGCAGAATACGTCTATGACTCTCGAAGAAGAAGTTGTTCGAATTTGCCAAGATCTCATCCGAATCCCGTCGGTTAATTTCGGAGAAGGAAAGGGCGACGAGAGAGCTGTTGCCGAGTACGTGGTTGCTTCTCTTGCAGAGGTGGGAATCGCTTCAAAGATTTATGAATCTGCTCCTAATCGTTGCAATGTCATAGCTCGCATCGAGGGTGCTGATACTTCTCGTCCTGGTCTTGTAGTGCATGGCCATATCGATGTCGTTCCGGCGAATGCAGCCGATTGGTCAGTTGATCCATTCGCTGCTGAAATCAAAGATGGAATGATCTGGGGTCGCGGAGCAGTTGATATGAAGAATGTTGACGCCATGATTCTTGCAATCGTTCGCAAATGGGCTCGGACCGGTTACAAACCTCCTCGCACTATCGTCCTTGCATTCTTTGCTGATGAAGAGGCAGGCATGACTTTCGGTTCTCGTTGGATGGCAGCAGAACATCCTGAAGTATTTGAAGGATGCACCGAAGCCATCTCAGAGGTCGGTGGATTTTCAGTAACTGTCGGAGATGGAAAGCGACTCTACTTCGTGGAGGCTGCGCAAAAAGGAATTCACTGGATGAAGTTGACCGCCACAGGTAGGGCCGGACATGGATCCATGATGAATGAAGAAAATGCGCTCACTGCGTTGACAGAAGCGGTAGCAAAGATTGGCCGATACGAATGGCCACAGCGATATACATCAACTGTGAAGACGCTCTTTAAGAAGATTGCCCAAGCTACTGGAAAGAGTTATGACGAAAATGATTTGCGCCCACTCCTAAAGGAGATTGGTCCAACAGCGCGAATGATTGGCGCAACTCTTCAAAATACAGCCAATCCGACAATGCTCGAGGCTGGTTATAAGGCGAATGTAATTCCTGGTAGCGCCACCGCTGTTATCGATGGAAGATTCCTTCCTGGGTACGAGGCTGAATTGAACGAAACTATTCGTTCGATTATTGGCCCAGCTATCTCCATTGAAACTGTTTCTCGCGATATTGCCCTAGAAGTTGAATTCGAGGGAGATCTTGTCGATGCGATGTGTAACGCAATTCTGGAATTCGATCCAGAAGGAATTCCAGTTCCATATCTCATGAGCGGTGGAACCGATAATAAAGCGCTCTCCGAACTAGGAATCGTGGGTTATGGCTTTAGTCCGTTGCGATTACCGGCAGATTTAGATTTCATGGCGCTCTTCCATGGAGTCGACGAGCGAGTTCCGATTAGTGGATTGGAATTTGGCGTAAAGGTTTTAGAGAATTTTCTAGAGAACTGTTAACGAACAGATACGTCATCGAGCGCTTGTCTCACGATCTGTGGAAGAACAACCTCTTCGCTCTTTAGAATTCCGCGCAATTGAGCACCGGTTCGCGCTCCAACAATCGCGCTGGTGATGCCTGGGGTATCTCGTACCCATGCGAGAGCAACTTCAAGAGGTGAGAAACCTAATCCCTGTGCGGCTACAGATACTGCCTCGACAATTCGTGAACTTGAATCGTTGAGGTACGGCTCAACGTGTTTTACAAAGTGAGGCGCTGCAGCACGTGAATCACTTGGAATTCCATTCCGATATTTTCCGGTAAGAACTCCGCGTCCCAATGGAGCCCAAGCCAAAATTCCGATTCCAGTTTCATCAGCGCAAGGAAGAATTTCGGATTCCGCACTGCGATTGAGAAGCGAGTATTCAACTTGATGCGAAACTATCGGGGCCTTCGCCGAATTTGATTCTTGGATGGTGATAGCGCGGGCGCTCTGCCAGCCCGAAAAGTTAGATAGTCCTACATAACGCGCTTTGCCAGATGAGTAGGCATAGTCCAGTGCGGATAACGAATCCTCAAGTGGATTCAAGGGATCCCAACAATGAATCTGCCAGATATCTACATAATCAGTTTCAAGTCGAGCTAGCGATTTATCCAATTCAGCTATCAAAGATTGGCGTGAATTGTTTATGGTCCGATTACCGTCAGGGTAGGTAATTCCTGCCTTGGTTGCGATTGCTACTTGATCTCTTTGAAAGAGCGTCCCGATAAGTCCGCCGATTACTCTTTCGCTGTCTCCATCACCATAGGTGGAAGCGGTATCAAAGAAGTTACCACCAGCCTCAATATATGCGCGACATTGATCGGCTGCTTCATGGGTATCGGTATCGCGACCCCATGTCATAGTCCCTAAACCGAGACGGGAAAGTTCTAAACCGCTCTTTCCAGCTCGTCTCATCTCCATATCGCGCACCCTAGCAACTGCCTTCTGGAAAAGACGCGAAGACAATATTCACGTTAATCTTCGTGGCGTGGCAAAGATTGTTTTACTCCGACATGCACATTCCTCTGCCAATAGCGCCGGTATTTTGTCGGGCCAATTGCCTGGGGTCTCACTCAGTAAAGACGGAATCAAGCAAGCTCAAGGATTAGTTGAGCGATTAGGTGCAAGCCAATTTGATTCAATCCGCGTGAGCCCAATGCAACGTTGCGAAGAAACTATTAAGCCATGGGTTACCTCTCGAAATTCTCGAAATATTGGGCGCTACGAATTGTGCGATGGACTCATCGAGGTTGATTACGGAAAATGGAGTGGCCGCAAACTTTCAAGACTCTCGCGTGAACCACTGTGGAAGATTATTCAAAGTACCCCCAGCAAAGTGCAATTCCCTGACGGCGAGAAGATTTCTGCAATGCAGAAGCGAGCTCTCTCAGTGATCAAAGATGCACATACCGAGAAGAAGGATGGTGTTCATCTCTTCGTAAGCCACGGTGATGTCATCAAATCAATCGTTGCTGGGTTGATTGGTTTGAAACTCGACGAATTCCAAAGTCTGGTCATCGATCCGGCTTCAATAACGATATTAGATTTTGATGGAACCAAGGCTCGCTTAGTAACTTTCAACGATACAAACTCGAAGATTTCATCAACACTTACTCAAAAGAAGCGCGCCAAAGTTTTGCTCGGAGGGGGAGCAGGAAATAAGGGGAGCAAAAAATGAGTTCTCGCGTGATGCTCTTCGATGCTCCTGATCGATTCGTGGCAGGCACAGTTGGTCAACCTGGAGAGCGATCCTTTTTCTTGCAAGTGCAGCAAGGTTCACGACTGATCTCGGTATCTCTTGAAAAGTCACAGGTTCAAGCTTTGGCAGAACGTCTTACGTACATGATTCGAGAGATTAAACAGAGCGACCCAACTATCGTCATCCAACGAGTTCCTAAGGATGACAAGCCGCTTGCCACTCCGATCGAAGAGGAGTTCCGTGTCGGACTGATAGGTCTAGCTTTCGATTCCGAAACGGTTCTCATCCAAGTTGATTTACAAGCCGTCTCAGAGAATGAAGACGAGCAATCGGAATTTATCGATGTCGATGATTTGAGCGGAGACCAAGACATCGTAAGAGTTCACATTTCACCCGGAATCGCTGATGCATTCGCAAAACGCGCCATGACAGTCGTGAATGCAGGACGAACACCCTGTCCCTTCTGTGGCGGACCTATCGATCCTCGCGGGCACTTATGTCCTCGAGCAAATGGTTACCGTCGATGAATTCAATCCTTGAACATCTTGAAAAGGGGACTCTCGATGTTACAGGCCGATTGGTTGATGCTTCGAATGCCACTTTGTATGCAACATGTACCTATAACGAACAGTCAATCCCAGTCATCTATAAACCAATCGCAGGGGAACGACCATTATGGGATTTCCCTGATGGCAATTTGGCACAACGGGAATACGCTGCATATCTTCTCAGCGAACTAAGTGGTTTCAGCGTTGTCCCACCAACCGTTCTGCGTGACGGACCTTTTGGTCAAGGCATGGTTCAGCAATGGATTGATATCGACGAATCGATTGACCTCGCTGAGTTCTATCGGACCGATCATCCTGAGCTACGAACCATGGCTCTCTTCGATGCTATTGCAAACAACACTGATAGAAAGATTGGACATTTACTACCCAGTGTTCAGGGAAGAGTGCTCGGCTGCGATCACGGCGTGACTTTTCATGAGGATGACAAATTGCGTACCGTCTTGTGGCAATGGGCTGGTAAACCACTCACCGAGAACGAAATTGCATCTTTGGAGAGATTGCTCTCTATCATAAAGGAAAGCGAAGAAATCAGAAGTTTGATTACTGATAATGAGTTCGCAGCGCTTCAATTCCGTATACAGCGTTTAATTTCTGAGAAGGAATTTCCCTTGCCAAGTGACGAGTGGCCGGCTGTGCCCTGGCCGCCCTTTTAAGTTAGGGTTTTCGTATGAATTCATGGCCCCAGGTATATCTTCCGGAGCTCGCCACAAGATTCTCACTTCCCGCACTATCTCTTTCCAATACTGCTTTAGGAAAAGTAGAAGCGCTTCCCGTCAAGAGCCACTATCGGCTTTATGTTTGTGGAATTACTCCATATGACGCAACCCATCTAGGTCATGCCGCTACGTACCTCACCTTTGATCTCATTAATCGTTATCTTCGCGCAACAGGAGCCAAAGTAAGCTTCGTTCAAAACATTACCGATATCGACGACCCGCTTCTCGAACGCGCCAATCGTGATGGCGTCGATTGGCGCGAACTAGCCCAATCCCAGATCAATCTCTTCCGCGGAGATATGACAGATCTTCACGTGATTCCGCCTGATCATTACATCGGAGTTGTTGAAGCGATGCCGTTAGTCGTCGAAGCAGTTCAGGCACTTCAAAAAGCAGATACGACGTATCTGGTCGAAAACGATCTCTACTTCAGAGTTCGCAGCGATGAAGAATTCGGTACGCGTTCACATTATTCGCACGAAGAGATGATGAAGATATTTTCTGAACGCGGGGGAGACCCAACTCGAAACGGAAAAGAAGACCCGCTCGATGCTCTCGTCTGGCTATCTCAACGAGAAAATGAACCAGGCTGGCCAAGCCCTTTCGGTGCCGGGCGACCAGGCTGGCATATTGAATGTTGTGCGATTGCATTGCACTATCTCCAACCTGTATCTGCAGATGAATTCGCGATTGATATTCAAGGTGGCGGTAGTGATCTGATATTCCCACATCATGAAATGTCAGCTGCGCAAAGTCGCATCATCGCTAATCAGAAATTCGCTCGGACATATGTTCATGCCGGAATGATTGGTCTTGATGGCGAGAAGATGAGTAAGTCTCTTGGAAATCTGGTCTTCGTTTCAAAGCTCATCGCCCAGGGAGTAAATCCGATGGCGATTCGATGGGCTTTGATGGGTCATCATTATTCAAGTGACTTGATGTGGACGAATGAAATTCTCCAATCTGCTTCTCTCGAAATTGAGCAATTGCAACTGATGCTGGCTCGAGAAGAAGTCGCTCCTACCGATGATGTAATCAACTCAATGATCGCTTCTCTTTCGCGTGATTTGGATACATCATCTGTTCTGCAAACGCTACGAAAGTGGATGTCAGATACTCAAGCTGGAACCACCGGAGGATCAGCCGGAGAACTTTCCCGAGCTATCGATTTACTTCTCGGTATCGCGCTCTAATTCTCGCTCTGTCGACGTAGGAATCTTTCAAGTTCTCGCGCAATAGATTCGCCGGTCGCCTCAGGTAGTTCCGCTGCATCTTTACTCTCTTCGAGAGCCTTCACATATTCAGCGACGTCAGAATCTTCTTTGGCCATCTCATCGACTTCTTCTTCCCATTCAAGTGAATCACTCGGAAGATCGCCTTGTGGAAGAGATATCTCTAGGAAGTCTTCAAGTGCATTCACTAGCGCAAGAGTTGCTTTGGGCGAGGGCGAGCTTGATGCGTAATGCGGAATCGCTGCCCACAGTGAGATTGCATCTATTCCACGACGTACACATGCGTCTTGGATAACTCCGAGAATTCCCGTTGGTCCCTCGTACTTACTAATTTCGACTCCAAGTCGTTTTGCTATTTCCGGATGCGCTCCGCTTCCACTTACGGTGATGGGGCGAGTATGCGGAGTATCAGCCAACATAGATCCAAGCGTGATGACCATGTCTACTTCAAGGTCGTCAGCCAAATCGAGAATATCTGCGGTGAATGTCTTCCATTTCATCGACGGCTCTACACCGCGAATAACGACGAAGTCATGGTCCAAATCTGGAGTCCGTAATCCGAAAACTTGAGTGCCTGGCCATGTCAGGCTACGAATGCTTGATTCATCAACGAAGACGGTTGGACGATTTACTTGAAAGTCATAGAAGTCTTCAGGATCAACGTCTGCATTGAGTTCTGGAACAACATCAGTATCTAAATCTGTCCATGATGCAAGGAGATGAGATGCAGCACCTGTTGCTGCTTCGCCAGCATCATTCCAACCTGAAAAGGCGATAACCATCACTGGTGAGCGAAGCGCCGGAATTTGATGAATCTCCACATCGACACCTTACGGTAACCTCAGCGCCGTGACGAGCGGAGATTTGAG
>Ga0007796_10000257_pt1 | contig 15465 bp, 15 predicted proteins | sample CryBogmetaGMA0M_FD_60373 | JGI IMG/M metagenome (GOLD analysis project Ga0007796, IMG submission 60373) | Freshwater microbial communities from Crystal Bog, Wisconsin, USA - MA0M | ecosystem: Environmental > Aquatic > Freshwater > Lake | place: Crystal Bog, Wisconsin, USA | collected 2009-07-06 | reverse complement strand
TAGAAGTGGACCTAAAGGGCGACATAAAGATTGTTAAGACCGGCCTTGGCCAAACCTTTGAAGCCAAAACGGTGATTCTGGCTACCGGGGCAGCTTACCGAGAGTTGGGGCTTCCAAAGGAGAAGGAGCTCAGTGGGCACGGCGTTTCCTGGTGTGCCACCTGCGACGGATTCTTCTTTCGAGATCGAACCATCGCAGTGGTTGGCGGCGGGGACAGCGCAATGGAAGAGGCGAACTTCCTAACGCGATTTGCAAGCAAGGTTTACCTGATTCACCGTCGTGACAGTTTCAAGGCCAGCAAGATTATGCAAGACAGGGCCTTGAACAACCCAAAGATTGAGGTCATCTGGAACAGTGAAGTTGCAGAGCTTCACGGGGATGGAAAACTCACCGGAATCGGACTAAAGAACACCGTGGATGGTTCACAAAGCAGTCTGGATCTTGACGGACTATTCATCGCCATTGGCAACGACCCCCGAGTCTGGCTGGTGGAAAACCAGGTTGAGTTGACCGCCGAGAAGTTCATCGCCGTGCAGGGCCGAACCAGCAAGACGACCCTTAAGGGTGTTTTTGCCGCGGGCGATGTAATCGACCCAACCTACCGACAGGCTGTGACCGCAGCGGCCTCCGGTTGTGTAGCCGCGCTAGACGCGGAACACTTCCTGCAGTCGCTCTAGGCTGCAGGCTTCGCGAGTAAAAATACTTAGACTTAAACCAAGATTTAGGAGAACACCATGAGTGCAGCAAAAAATGTAACCACCGCAAGTTTCAAGGTAGACGTGCTTGAGAACGCCAAGCCTGTTCTGGTTGACTTCTGGGCAGAGTGGTGCGGACCGTGTCGCCAGGTTGCTCCTATTCTCGACCAGATCGCTGCTGAGTACGGCGACAAGATCGAGATCGTCAAGGTAAATGTTGACAACGAACAGCAGCTGGCCATGCAGTACGGGGTGGTAAGCATTCCTGCACTTCAGGTATTTCAGGGCGGAGAGCTCGTGAAGAGCATGGTTGGCGCTAAGCCAAAGAACGTGCTCGTGAATGAACTCAGCGAGTTTTTGGCGTAACCGAATCACAAAAAATTGGCTCCTAGAGCCGGGGAACTGGTTTCCCGTGAAACCCGCTTCGAGCGCCCATCTGGGTATGTCCGAAGCGGGCTTTTTCATTAGGCTTGTAGGAATACTCGTTTTTGGAGCAAAAAAATGACAGAGCAAACAGCGCAGGGTAACAATTTCGACCACTGGTTGGATTCTTACGCGGCGCGCGCGAACACGCTAACCGCGTCTGAGGTGCGCGCGTTGTTTGCTGTTGTGAGTCGTCCTGAGGTGGTCTCTCTGGCGGGGGGAATGCCCTACGTCAAGGCTCTCCCAAAGGAACTCCTCCAGTCCTCCTACGATTCGCTGATGGCTTCCAGAGGAGACTTGGCACTCCAATACGGAGGCGGGCAGGGCGATTTAGGTTTGCGTGAGCAAATCCGCGAACTCATGGCTCTGGAGGGAATCTCCAGCAGCGTCGAAGACATCGTTGTTACCACCGGAAGCCAACAGGGGTTGGACTTGCTGGGTGGTCTGTTCTTAGATGCCGGAGACGTAGTTCTGGCCGAGGCCCCGTCCTATGTGGGAGCACTCGGTATTTTCCGCCACTACGAGGCGCACGTGGAACACGTATACACCGATGACGAGGGACTTGACCCTGTTGCCTTGCAGTCTTCCATCGATCAGCTCCGAAGCGAAGGCCGACGAATTAAGTTCTTGTACTTGGTTCCATCTTTCGGAAACCCGTCTGGAGTTACACTCACCCAAGAGCGACGTCACAAAATTGTGGAGATTTGTAAGCGCGAGCACATTTTGATTCTTGAAGATAACCCGTACGGGTTGCTTTATTTTGGTGAGAAGCCACCGGATGCCATGCGTTCTTTTGAAGACGATTGCGTGATTTACCTGGGATCATTCAGCAAAATCTTTGCTCCAGGTTTGCGCGTGGGCTACGTGCTTGCGCCCCCAGCCATCCGCGACAAACTCGTCTTGGCAAACGAATCGGCCATTCTGAGCCCAAGCTCGTTCAGTCAGATGTTAATCAGCGAGTACTTGGCGAAAGCGGACTGGGAAAGTCAGATTAGAACCTATCGCGACGTTTACCGTGAACGTCGCGACGCCGCTCTGGCTGCTATGGCCGAGTACCTTCCTCAACTTAAAACGACTAAACCGGATGGTGGTTTCTACCTCTGGGTCACACTTCCTGAGGGCATCGATAGCAAAGCCATGCTTCCTTTGGCTGTCAAAGAGCTGGTGGCTTACACTCCTGGAACCGCCTTCTATGCAAACGGCACCGGACACGGCAATCTGCGAATCTCGTTCTGCTATCCAACGCCTGAGAATATCAATTTGGGTATCAAGCGATTAGCCTCAGTGATAAACCTGCAGACCGAGCTGCTTGAAACATTCGGCTCAAACTAGAGGGAGACAAAATGATCCCAGCGCCAAAACGCGACGATAGCCTCAAAATCCAGGTCTTGGCCGGAGGAATCAGTCACGAACGCGACATCTCTCTTAAGAGTGGTAGGCGAGTCGCCGATGCACTAACCGCAGCGGGAGCCACTGTTGTAATCCGTGAACCAGATGAGCACCTATTTGAACACATCGAATCTGACAAGCCTGATGTGATCTGGCTTTGCCTACACGGTGCCTCGGGTGAAGACGGTGCGTTGCGCGACATCATTGCACTAACGGGTGTGCCTTTTGTTGGCGCCACGGGTGAATCAGCAAGGCTCGCCTGGGATAAATCAATTGCCAAGATTCTGGTTCAGCGAGCCGGAATCCAGACTCCCCCATCGGTGACGCTTCCCAAGGAAACATTCCGCGAGCTCAATGCCGAATCCGTTTTGCGGCATGTCACTGGCTCGTTGGCTTTCCCAGTTGTCGTAAAGCCTTCCCGCAGCGGTTCTGCCCAAGGAGTGACAATTGTTCATGACCCAGAGCACCTATCCCGCGCAATGATCGATGCCTACGTCTACTGCGACGTGGCGATAATCGAGAAGTTTGTTGAGGGAACCGAGCTTGCCATTAGCGTGATCAACGAAGGTGCTGGACCGTTAGCGCTACCTGCGGTTGAGATCGAGCCGACTTCTGGTGAGTTTGGTTACGAGCAAAGAATCATTGCCGGTGGCACCAACTACTACGTCCCTGCGAGGATTGACGCCGGGGTTGCAGACAAGGCAGCCAAAATGGCACTCGCCGCCCACGAGGAGCTTGGCCTTCGTCACCTATCAAGAATCGACATGATTGTCGACACTCAGGGCACACCCTGGTTCCTTGAGGCTAATGTCTTGCCCGGACTTACGGAAACTTCCCTGCTGCCACAGGCAATTGTGGCAACCGGTGCCACCCTGGGTCAGGTTTACCACGGGCTAGCGGTAGCGGCGATTCACGGCCGAGGCTAAAACATAGCTAATGCCCCGCCTGGGAGGCTGTCTGGGGCCGGACCAGTGCCTAGTCGCGTTTGTATCCGATTTCGTCAAGGATGCGGTTGAGATCGGCCACTGTGGCGAATTCGATTGTCAGCAGGCCTTTCTTACGTCCTAAACCGATTTTCACGCCTGTGTTCAACTGATCGCCAAGTCTGTCTGCAATTTCTTTTAGCATGTCCATGCGTCCGCCGGCCGTGACGGTGACTTTGGCCTTAGTTTCCGGAGTTCCCTTATCAATGGCAATCGCTTCTTCAAGAGCGCGAACGGAAAGACCCTCGTTGACGACCTTATTTGACCAGTACGTCATGCGCTCGTCGCTGCTGGCTCCGAGAATGGCACGAGCGTGACCGGCCGACAACACCCCGGCCGCCAACTTGCGTTGCACCTCGGAAGGTAGCTTTAGCAATCGAATCGTGTTTGTGATTCGAGGGCGGCTTCGTCCTATTCGATTAGCCAGCTCCTCCTGAGTGATTCCAAAGTCATCAAGAAGTTGTTGGTAAGCGCTAGCTTCTTCAAGCGGATTCAAATCGCTTCTGTGCAGATTCTCCAGCAGCGCATCGCGAAGCATGTTTTCGTCGGCAGTCTCGCGGATTACCGCCGGAATCTTATCTAAGCCCACTTCCTTGCTGGCTCGCAGGCGTCGCTCTCCCATGATGAGCTCGTAGGTGCGATTACCGTTGACCTCACTAAGCGGCCTCACCACGATTGGCTGGAGCACACCCAACTCGCGAATTGAAATGACAAGTTCGGCAAACGCCTCGGGTTCAAAAACCGAGCGAGGCTGCCTGGCATTCGGGACTATAGAGTTAATGTCAAGATGACCAAAACGAGCGCCTGGCACCGCGACCAAATCGCCCTGAGGCGCGTTTGAAACATTTTGGGGAAAGAACACATCCACAGGACGTTCACCCGGAACATCGCTGGTTGGGATCAGGGCGCCGATTCCGCGACCCAAGCCGCCTTTCTTTTCTACCATCAGTAATCTCCTCTATTCGCTAGCTCGATTGCCGCTTCAAGGTAGGCAATGGTTCCTGGTGATGATTTATCGTAGGTGATGACTGGCTGTTGATAACTCGGTGCCTCAGAAACTCGGACGCTACGAGGGATGAACGCCTTCAGCACCTGAGTGGGGAAGTGCTTGCGCACGTCATCCGCTACCTGCGTGGAAAGGTTAGTTCGGTTATCGAACATGGTCAAAAGTATTGTGGATAACTCCAACTTTGGATTCAGATGGGATTGAATCAGAGTTATGTTCTTGAGAAGCTGACTCAGGCCTTCGAGTGCGTAGTACTCGCATTGGATTGGGATTAGTACCTCAGTTGCCGCGGTGAAAGCGTTAATTGTCAGCAGGCCCAAGCTCGGTGGGCAATCGATGAAGATGTAGTCGGGTTTCACCGGAGCCTCAGCAAGAAAAGCATCGATGGCGGTTTTTAGCCGATAGTTGCGGTCCGCCTGGTCAAAATTTGCGAACAACTCCATCTCGGCTCCGGCTAGATCAATTGAAGCCGGAACGCAATAGAGGTTGTTCAGGGCTGGGCTCTTGTAGATGACCGAAGTAAGTGGGGCGTCTTCAGTCAGCACTTCGTAAATGCCTTTAACGCCTGAGTGGTGATCGATACCCAATGCCGTTGAGGCATTTCCCTGAGGATCCAGGTCTATTACAAGAACCTTGAGACCCTTCTGAGCCAAGGCTGCCGACATATTCACAGCAGTGGTGGTCTTACCCACACCGCCCTTTTGATTGCTGATCGTAAAGATTCGTGTTTTGGCCGGGGTCTTGACAGTTGCTTCACCGATGGCGGCAAGCCGTTTAGCACTGGAGGCCATCTCGCGCGCAAGAGGAGTCTCTTCGAAACCGGCAGACATGTTGTCAGATTGTTTCACGTGAAACCTTACTCTTGCTTGCTATTGTTTTGCGGGCTTGTGCGAATCTGAACTACTTTAGAAATCCCAACGTCTGCCTGCCAACCGGTTGCCTGTGGAGAGTTATCCACAGGCCTTTTTGGGTAACCCAAACCCTGTGCAACGCCCGAAATGACAGTCACTGTCGATGATGATTCATCCTTAGACACTGGTGCTCCTATCTCAGACAAGCCTAGCGACAACAACCAGGGTTGGTTCAACTAGCGAGTTGGACCCTGTGAAAACAATTTCAAAGCCCTGAATCCGCAGTCGCTTCTGCAGGTTTAGGCTGTCGTTGACCTCCTCCTGCGCTTTACTACCCTTTAGTGCTAGCAACCTGCCGCCGGGCTTCAAAAGGGGAACCGCCATTCTGAGCAATTTTGGAAGAGCCGATACAGCCCTAGCGGTGACAACATCAAAATCCGATTGTGGGGCTTCCTCGGCACGTGCCCTCAGTACTCGAACGTTCTCAAGCTCAAGTTCAGACGTCTGCTCTAAAAGCCAGTTTGCTCTACGCTCCATTGGTTCGATAAGCGTGAAATAAACGTCAGGACGCGCTATTGCCATTGGAATACCGGGTAAACCGGCGCCAGACCCGACGTCAGCCACGGACTCTCCAGACAACAATAACTCTGACACCACGGCGGAATTTAGTATGTGTCTTGTCCACAACTTTGGCATCTCCCTAGGACCAAGAAGCCCTAGAAGATCGGCATCCCTGACCAAATTCGTTGCATAATCCCTGGCTTTACCAATTCCTGTACCGAAAATGCCGGCCGCAGATTGAGGTTCGGCCTCTAGTTCAAAGTCTTCAGGCATGTTTCACGTGAAACATCTAACCGAGTTTGATAACTATGTGACGGTCCTTGCCTTCACCCTCTGATTCCGAAACCAGGCCAGCCTCGGCGATCAAGTCGTGTGCTAGCTTTCGCTCGTAAGATGACATTGGCTTCAGGGGCACGTCGGACTGGGTGTCTTTTGCTTTTGAGATCGCCTTCTCAACGACGCGGCTGAGCGCACTGACCTTGGCATTTCGAGAACCAGCAATGTCTAGGATTAGCCTGCTGTATTCCCCGGTCTTGGTCTGAACAGCGAGTCGGGTGAGCTCCTGAAGGGCCTCAACGGTCTCTGGGTCTCCAAGAAGGTGCAAGTTGCTTCCCTCTGGGCCGGTCACCTCAATGTAGGCGCGTCCCTGACGAACATCGATGTCGATGTCGCCATCGAGGTCGTAGATGTCCAGTAGCTCCTCGATGTAGTCGGCTGCTACATCGCCCTCAAGTTCAAGGGCTTTTACGGCATCCTGAGGCTCTGCTACGAGCGCTTCGTTTTCGGGGGTTGATTCAGTCACGGTGTCTCCTGTATTCAAAAGCGGATCGGCTTATTTGCCGGTTTTCTTGGCGCGGTTCTTAGAAACTGGCTGAACTCGCTGCGTTCTTGTGGGCTCGGCTGATGGGGTCTCAGCCTGTGCTACCGGGCTGGAGCTCTTGCCGCGCTTGGCCAAACGCGCCTCACGTGCGTGATGAGCCTGTGATCCAGGGGTTGGCATGTTCCGAATCACCAGGAACTGCTGACCCATGGTCCAGAAGTTGGACACCAACCAATAAGTCATGACCCCGAGAGGGAAGGAAACTCCTGAGATAGCAAAGATGATCGGGAAAATGTACATCATGATCTTCTGAGTCTGCATGTACTGACTGGTTGCGGTTTCAGGATTCTGGTTCTTGGAAAGGATTTGACGCTGGGTAATGAACTGCGATGCAGTCATTACAACAATCATTACCGCTGCCAAGATCTGAACCGACACGGTGCTGGCGGTTAAGAACGTGTCTTTAAGCGGCGCACCAAAAACCGTGGCGGTGCTGAAGGAGGTAGCCAGATCCTTGGTCAGGAATCCCACTCCTTTGGAGTCGTGCTGCGCGCCGTTGAGAACAAAGAACAGCCCGGTGAATATTGGCATTTGGATAACCAAAGGAAGACAGCTGCTCATTGGGTTTGCATTGTGCTTCTTGTAGAGGGCCATTTGCTCTTTAGCAAAGGCCTGACGCGAATCAGGGTCATTCTTGCCCTTGTACTTTTTCTGAAGCTTCTGAAGTTCAGGTTGAACAACCAACATGTTCCTCTGACTCAAGATCTGTTTTACGAACAGGGGAATCATCGATGCCCGAACCACGAGAACCAAACCCACGATGGACAGAACCCAGGTGACACCGTCGGCGGTGCCAAACCCAATGGCGGTGAAAAGTGTGTGGAAACCAACCAAGATAAGCTCAATGACCCACTTAATTGGCCATAAAAGATCAACCATTTTTACTTGCCTTCCTTAGCAATAAAACTTTTTGGAGCAACAAAACCATTAGATTCGACCGTAAATCGGCCAGATCCAGGTGCAACCTCATCAACTCCGCCCTTGGAAAACGGGTTGCATCTGAGGATGCGCCACACGGTAAACATTGTTCCCAATGCGACTCCGCGCTGTTGAAACTGTTGCAAACCGTAAAACGAACAACTCGGATGGTACCTGCAGACATCACCGTAAATCGGTGATATCCAACGTCTATATCCAAGTAGAAAAGCAATAACAAGGTTCCTTGGTGCCAACCAGAGCAAGACAAGTGCCCGCCTCACTTTGCAGTCACACCTTTCGCCTTGTTGGTTGCCTCCATTACTTCTAGTGCGAGTTTATTCCAGTCCAGCTGCGCGGCGCCTGGAAGTGCACGAACGACTAAATCAAAACTCTCTGAATTCTCAAACCCTATTGCGGGTATCAGATGATGTCTAACAGCGTGCCTAAGTCTCCGCCGAACTAGGTTTCTCTGAACCGCGCCACCAACCGCCTTGCTCACGACAAAGCCAAAGCGGGCCTGGGCGTTGCCCGGAACCCGCTTTAGATAAACAACTAGGTGAGAAGAGCTGATTTTCCGACCTGATTTCATAGTCGCACGAAAATCTTCAGCCTTTAAAAGCCGATTCTCGCGAGCCAGCATCTGGCTGCTGCTTTTAGGCCGAAAGTTCTACGCGCCCCTTGCGGCGGCGAGCCGAAAGGATTGCGCGACCGGCACGGGTACGCATACGTAGACGAAAACCGTGGGTCTTGGCGCGACGGCGGTTGTTTGGTTGGAAAGTACGCTTAGTCATATTTACTCCAAGGGAATGTGTGAGGTTCAGGTATTGCACCGGCGATGCCACGTGCGGGTGTCAGCCAACCTCTAGGCTGAGCAACCTTTTAAAAATACGACTTTAACCGCCCTAGGTCAAGTTTATTGAGACAAAAATACCAAGGCCTCTATTCCACAGCCTGTGGATAACTCAAAAATGAAAGGTAATTCGATCTCGCCAATTTGCTAACTGCTAGCAAATTCGCTTGAATCAGTATCTGGCAACTCGGGAATCCCGAGCTTCGGATTAACCACAGTTATCCACAAGTTCTCCACATCGGTGGAAAACTCGAGTAGCCTGTGGAAAACTTTTAGAGTCCCTTTGTTTACAAGGGATGTAGAGTAGCCAAGATAAAGAGAGGGAAGCGATGAGCAGCGACGACGCAGTAGCAAGTCTTTGGCATTCAGTGCTTACCCGACTCAGTAATGACGATCGTATTTCGGGCCAAGCCCTTGGGTTCTTGAAGCTCATCGAGCCAGTTGCCGTTCTTGGTGAAACCTTGTTCGCCGAAGTTCCGAACGAAATCACGAAGGCGATGATAGACCAACGAATCGCAGTAGTGCTAAACGAGGCAATGTCTTCCAACGCAGAGTTTGGCGGGCCTACAAGAATCAAACTTGACATTAACCCGAATCTAGAGGGCCTCAAGATCATCGAGCCCGAGGTAGTGAATCAGGGACAGGCAACTCCAGGTAACACCCAGACTCTTAATCCTGCTCCAGCCTCAACCACAGTTAGCTTCACCGAACTACCAAGCTATTTGACTAGCACCCCACTGGACATACCAAACTACGAAACTCGACTCAACCCTAAGTACACATTCGACACTTTCGTAATCGGAGAATCAAATAGGTTTGCACACGCGGCGTCCTTCGCCGTTGCCGAAGAACCGGCTAAAAGTTACAACCCACTCTTTATCTATGGCTCGTCGGGTCTGGGCAAGACCCACTTATTACATGCAATCGGTCACTACACGATAGCTCTCCACCCAAGGCGAAAAGTCAGATACGTCTCGTCCGAAGAGTTCACCAACGAGTTCATTAATGCCATTCAGAACAACAAGAACTCCGAGTTCCAAGCCGCGTATCGCGACATTGACCTTTTGCTTATCGACGACATCCAATTCCTTCAGGGCAAGGAACAAACCCAGGAAGCCTTCTTCCACACCTTCAACACTCTCCATAACGCTAATAAGCAAGTTGTGATCACCAGCGACAAACCACCACAGCAACTGGAGGGCTTTGAGGAGCGGATGCTTACCCGCTTTAGCTGGGGGCTTATGACAGATATTCAGGCTCCAGAACTTGAAACCCGCATCGCCATCCTAAGAAAGAAGGCAGAAAGCGACCGCCTAAATGTGCCAGATGAAATCCTGGAGTACATGGCGCAGCGAGTTTCCTCAAACATTCGCGAGCTAGAGGGCACCCTGATTCGGGTTATGGCATTTGCAAACCTGAACCATCAACCAATCAACATGCAACTGGTTCAGACAGTCTTAAGAGACCTGGCTCCCGTCAGTGAGAGCAACCTAACAACTCCATCGGAAATCATGAGCACAGTCGCGGCTTTCTATCGCCTAAGCGTGGATGATCTCTCCGGAAGCTCACGAGTTCAGGCAATAGTTCAGGCTAGACAGATTGCCATGTACCTCTGCCGGGATCAGACAAACCTTTCTCTCCCCAAAATAGGCCAACTCTTTGGAAACAGGGACCACACAACTGTCCTGTATGCCACCAAGAAAATCGGCAATGACATGAGTCGTAAACGAGAGATCTACAGCCACGTGACCGAGATTCTTACTCGAATAAAAACAAACCAGCGAGGGTAGTTTTTCACTCGTTGTTTTCTAAACTTTTTTTGTTCCCGTCCAATTTTCACAAGTCGCCCAGCATCCCTGATTTTTCATGCTCTTTGAATCAAGATCCAGGGAGACATCAAAGACCCCAAGTTCTAAGAAATATTCTAAAAATATCCTGTTGATAACTCTGTTGATAACCTTAAGAAATCTCTACATCCCAATGAATAAGCACCCACCAGCCTTAGAACTGAAAATTGCCAAACACACAGGCAGTTGAGTTATCAACAGATTTATCCACAGAAAATTGAACAAGTTACATCGTTGTAGTTATCTACTGGCGACTGGCATCTAGACAGTTATGCACAAATTCACAGCAGGTTATTAAGAGTTTTAAAAGTTAAAAGAGAAATTGAGAAATACATAACTTTTCAGGAATCAAACAAACAATCGAGTTTGTGACAAGATTAAAAACCGACTACTCGTCCAGATTGGATCAAAAGTGAAGTTCCAGGTCAATAAAGATGTGCTTTCAGAGGCTGTCTCCTTTGCGGTACGAATCCTTCCGCAGAAGAATAAGCAGCAGATTCTGAGTGGAATCCTCATCGAAGCCGACGCCAACGCCCTAAGACTCTCAGTTTTTGACTATGAAGTATCCGCCCAGGCAGAAGTAGTGGCAAAAGTTGAGGAATCGGGACGAATCCTTGTTTCGAGCAAGCTACTCAGCGACATCTCTAATCGCCTGCCAAATGCTCCAGTCGAATTTGAGGCCGACGGAACCAAGTTGAAACTATCGTGCGGCACCTCAAGCTTTACCTTGCCCACAATGAATGTTGAAGAGTATCCAACACTTCCTGAATTACCACCGGTAAGCGGGACTATAAGTGGAGAGAGTTTTAGTGAGGCAGTTGCTCAGGTTGCATTGGCTGCTTCAAAGGATGAGATTCCAGCATGGATGACTGGTGTACTTATTGAAACAACACCAAAGCAGATCGCATTCATCGCCACCGACAGGTATCGGGTGGCATTGAAAGAGATCGACTGGCAGAGTAGCTCTACCGCTGATCTAGCTGCCCTGGTTCCGGCTAAGACACTTCAAGAGATAGCCAAGACGTTCGCCAACCAGCCAGAGATTTCGATTGCCATAAAACCAGACGAAGAACGCGGAATGATTGCCTTCAAGTCAAACAACAGATCAGTTACCACTCAACTGATAAAGGAACCCATGCGCTCGGTTCGCGGTTACTTCCCTGAAGAAACCGGAAACTTTTGCGTTGTCTCAGCTCAAGATCTGATCGAGTCCACTCGGCGTATTTCCCTAGTTCTGGAAAAACAACCGGCCCTCAAATATTCATTCTCCGAAGATCAGGTTGTCCTCGATGCCAACGATGCTGCCCAGGCATCGGAGAGCGTTGGAGCCGAACTTACCGGCGCAGAGGTTGTAGTTATGCTGAAACCTCAATTCCTAATCGATGGTCTAAGCGCAACTCACTCAGAGTTCGTGAAAATCACATTCACCAACAACGACAACCCGCACAAACCGGGACCGGTTCTGATCGCGAGCCACGGATCCAAGGATAAGACGGACAGTTACCGCTATCTGCTACAGCCAAACTTGCTTAGATAATCACACGGGTCGTGCGACATTCAGATTTCCCGGTTCGAATAAGGGAGCAGTGCTTTGATCATTAAGCATCTGACCCTGGGAAACTTTAGGAATCACAAATATTCCGAGGTGGTTTTTGAACCAGGAATTAACCTGTTTGTTGGTGAAAACGGGCACGGAAAAACAAATCTGGTAGAAGCAGTGCATTATTTGTCGGCGCTTAACTCCCACAGAACCGCGGGTTATGTTCCGCTAATTGCAAGAGATTCGGAAACTGCCGTAATCAAGGCAAAAGTTAGCCACGACGGCAGGGAAGTCCTGCTCGACTTGGAACTGGCTCGAAACGCAAAGAATCAGGTGATGGTTAACAAAACCAAAAGCTCGCGAATGCGAGACATCTTGGGTTACGTCCAGACGGTTACGTTTGCGCCGGAAGATCTGGACATTGTAAAGAAGGAACCCGGTTTCCGCAGGGCCTTCATCGATGCTCTTGTGGTCCAGTTGTCGCCAAGGTTTGCTGGGATCTACTCAGACTATGAACGCGTGCTAAAACAAAGAAACACACTTTTGAAATCCGCTAGACAAAACTCCGTAAAAGGAAGCTCTCTTTCCACCTTGGATGCCTGGGATGAATCCCTTATTGCTCTTGGAACGCAAATTTCTGTAGCGCGCGGAAATCTGGTTGCACGCTTGAATCCGGAGCTCATCAAGGCCTATCAACAGATTGCGGCCAGCAATAATGAGCCAATGATTCAGGTGAAATCATCTCTTCTAAGTAAAAAAATCCCAAGCTATCTAGATGAAGAGGATCCTGAAGAACTTGAGTTTCAAGAGGATTTTGAACCTAGAAACGTGGAACTGATGTTTAGGGAGAGGCTAGCCGCGCTCAGGCCTAAGGAGTTGGAACGAGGTTTAACTCTATGTGGACCGCAGCGGGATGATCTGGTTCTGTTGTTGAATGACATGCCAGCCAAAAATTACGCCAGCCACGGTGAATCCTGGTCTTTTGCACTTGCCTTGCGCTTAGCCAGCAGAGAGTTGCTTAGACAAGACAGCAATTCTGGGGATCCAATTCTGATTTTGGATGACGTGTTTGCCGAACTTGATACAGGGCGGAGACAGAAGTTGGCACAACTGGTTCAGGATAATGAGCAGGTCTTGATAACCGCCGCTGAAGTTAGCGACGTTCCGGATCAGTTGAGAAGAACAACTTTCCATGTGGAGCGGGGAACCGTGAAGCGATTCCAATTGCAAGGAAGTGTAAATGGCTGACAAACCAGATTTCGCCGTGGAGTTTTACCTGAAAATGCGTCAAGTTGTCACGGGCCGCGTTAACAAAGACGTTAAGCGCAGGGAAGATGCGGCCAAGCGCTCAAACTCCCGCCCTTTTGAGAAAGGCCGAGAACCGGTTACGGCGGGGGCAAGTCTGGACACAATGCTTAAGCAATTCAGCTGGGATGCGGAGCTTAGCCAGGCAGAACTGTTTGCAAGTTGGGAGAAACTAGTTGGAGAGCTGAATGCTAAAAACAGCACCCCGGAGAACTTGGATAAGGGAACGCTGGTGATTCGATGTAAATCCACGGCCTGGGCAACCCAACTCCGGCTAATGCAGCAGCAGATACTAGAGCGGGTGAATGAGGAATTTCCAACGCTAAAAATTGAGATTTTAAAGTTCATAGGACCCGATGCACCCACCTGGAAAAAGGGTAAGTTTTCGGTGCCGGGTCGCGGTCCCAGAGACACTTACGGGTAAATCCCGCATAACGCTTGTGTAACAAGCATCGATGACCCGAAAATCCGCGTCAAATCAAGGATTTTGACCCGGTACCCAACCAAGCTAAATTCCAGCAATTGTCTTGGATCGAGGTTAGAATTCAAGCGTTAGATTCCCCGAATTTAAGTCGACCTACTGAGGTCGCATTTCATAGGGCCTAACTCGTTTAAAGAGGAGTTCAACTAAAAATGACAACGCCCGAAAGCAACTACGAAGCCGGCAACATTCAAGTCCTTGAAGGACTCGAAGCGGTTCGTAAAAGACCAGGTATGTACATCGGATCAACAGGTCCTAGAGGTCTTCACCACCTGGTTTACGAAATCGTTGATAACTCTGTAGACGAGGCTCTGGCCGGCTACTGTTCCGAAATTCAGGTAACCATCACAAAGGATGGCTGGATTCGAGTAAAAGACAACGGTAGAGGAATTCCTGTTGCAACCCACCCAACCGAGGGCATCAGCACGGTTCAGGTGGTTCTAACCATTCTTCACGCCGGTGGAAAGTTTGGCGGCGGCGGTTACGCGGTGTCCGGTGGTCTGCACGGCGTGGGTGCATCGGTGGTAAACGCACTTAGCAGTCAGCTAAAAGTCCAGGTAGCTCGCGAAGGTTTCCTCTGGAACCAGAGTTACAAGATTGGCGTCCCCGACGCTCCCCTAGCCAAGGGTGAGCCAGCAAACTACACCGGTACCCAGACCGAATTTTTAGCGGATCCAAACATCTTCGAAACCGTTGAATACGACTACGAAACTCTGCGTCAGCGATTCCAGCAGATGTGTTTCTTGAACAAAGGTCTAAAGATATCGCTAGCTGACGAGCGAAACGGCAGAGCAGATACCTACCTGTACGAGCAGGGTCTGCGCGACTATGTGGAATACCTCAATGTTTCCAAGAAAAACGAAATCGTCAATCAAGAGATCATCTCCTTTGAGTCGGAGACCAAAGAAAAAAATATGTCGGTGGAAATCGCCATGCAGTGGACAAACGCCTATAACGAGAGCGTGCACACCTACGCGAACACCATCAACACGCACGAGGGTGGAACCCACGAAGAGGGTTTCCGCGCTGCCTTGACCACCTTGCTCAATAAGTACGCTCGCGAAAAAAGTCTGTTGAAGGAAAAAGACGAAAACCTTTCTGGAGATGACTGCCGCGAAGGACTAACCTGCGTGATTTCGGTAAAGCTGGCAGAACCGCAATTCGAAGGGCAGACCAAGACCAAACTTGGGAATACCGAGGCCAAGGCATTCGTGCAGCGAGTGGTGAACGAAGAACTTGGTGACTGGTTGGGACGAAACCCGAACGTTGCCAAGGACATCATCCGCAAGGCGATTCAGGCGGCAACTGCCAGGCAAGCGGCTCGAAAGGCCCGCGAGGCAACTCGACGCAAGGGCCTGCTTGAGTCCGGTGGAATGCCTGGAAAACTGCGTGACTGCTCTAGCCGCAACCCGGAGCTTTCGGAAATCTACTTGGTTGAGGGTGACTCGGCGGGCGGTTCGGCTGTTCGCGGGCGCAATCCCGAGACCCAAGCCATTTTGCCGCTTCGAGGTAAAGTCCTAAACGTTGAAAAGGCCCGATTGGATCGTGCCCTAGGCAACGCAGAAGTTCAGGCAATCATCACTGCTTTTGGTACCGGGATCGGTGAAGAGTTTGACGTGACGAAGGCCAGATACCACAAGTGCATCCTGATGGCGGATGCCGACGTGGACGGCCTGCATATTCGCACCTTGATTTTGACCCTGCTGTTCCGCTACATGCGTCCGCTGATTGAACAC
>Ga0007796_10000256_pt1 | contig 15468 bp, 16 predicted proteins | sample CryBogmetaGMA0M_FD_60373 | JGI IMG/M metagenome (GOLD analysis project Ga0007796, IMG submission 60373) | Freshwater microbial communities from Crystal Bog, Wisconsin, USA - MA0M | ecosystem: Environmental > Aquatic > Freshwater > Lake | place: Crystal Bog, Wisconsin, USA | collected 2009-07-06 | reverse complement strand
AGAGAATACTCAAAGCCAAAGCAAAGGTAAGCATATTTGCTAAGATCAGGGGCCACTTCTCAATAAACAGGCCATATATAAGCCATAAACCTACCCCTGCCGTGAATAGAGAATACATTCCCAAAGAGATTCCTGATAAATCCCGGGTACGCCAAGACTGAATGGCTTGGGGCAAGAAGGCAATCGTCGTCAGAAAAGCAGCGCAATAGCCGATGATTTCAATTTGGTGTAGTTCAAGAGTCATATGAGGATTGTAATTTGCAAAATTCGAAATTCATTGATAATAAGAATGCCATTAAAACCCATAAAAATGAGACTATGAGACAAAAAATGATTCGATATATTGGTGCAACACTCTGTGCTGCCTTCATTAGCCTACCTGTATTTGCCCAATCTAATGCGGCAGCCATCAAAAACTACCCTGATAAGCCCATCAAACTTGTCATCCCCTTCCCTCCCGGCGGCGCTACTGATGTCATCGGCAGAATCATGGCGCAGGAACTTTCTAAGTCACTCAATCAACAAGTTGTTCCAGATAACAAAGCGGGAGACAGCGGTAATATTGGCGCTGATATGGTTGCTAAGTCTCCAGCAGATGGCTATACGCTGCTCATGGGAGCACTCACCTCACACTCTATCAATGCTAATCTTGATAAAGACAGAATCAAATACAGCCTAGAAAAAGATTTCACACCAGTTGCCATCGTCGGTGTAGTGCCTCTTGTCTTTGTAGTGAACCCTTCAGTGCCTGTCAAAAATATGAAAGAGTTCATTGCTTATGCAAAAGCAAATCCAGGAAAGCTCACCTTCGCATCTTCTGGTGCAGGCGCCCCACAGCGCCTTGCAATGGAAATGTTCCGTTTTCAATTGGGTTTGGATATGCTGCATATCCCTTATAAAGGCAGTGGCCCCGCTATGACTGATCTGGTTGGGGGGCAAGTTCTCACTATGTCAGAGACTGTTCCAGCTGCGCTGCAATTTATTCAAGCCGGTCAGCTAAGGGCCTTGGCTGTTACTACAGCAAAACGCATAAGCCAATTGCCTGATGTACCAACGGTGACTGAGGCAACTGGCCTACCAAATTTTGATGTCGTAAGCATGTTCGGAATTGAAGCACCAGCTGGCACCCCTAAACCGATCATTGATAAGTTAAGTGCAGATATCAAATTGATTTTGCAACGTCCGGATGTTCAAGAGCGTATGCTCGCTGCAGGTGTTTATGTGAACTATCTTTCTCCAGCTGACTCGAGCAAGCGTATTTCTCGTGAACTCAGTATGTGGAGTAAAGTCATTAAAGACGCAAATATCAAAGCAGATTAAAAGACCGTGGCTCCAGGTTTTTTCAGACCTGGAGCACTCATTTCTCGTTTATTCAGCTTCGATTTTCGCTTGCTGAGCTACTAATTCCCACTTCTTCTTTTCAGCTGCAATAAATATCTTTGTATTGGCGGGTGTATCGCCTACAGCCCAACCACCCAGATCTTTCCAGCGTTGTTTGATCTCAGGAGTCTCGAGAGCTTTCTTTACTGCAACATATAGCTTATCAATTACTGGCTTTGGAGTTCCCGCAGGAACAAATAATCCAAACCATGCAGTGACTTCAAAGTTGGGATAGCCAGATTGGATCATGGTCGGCACATCTGGTAACTCTGCAACCCTATTCTTACTAGTAACCGCTAAAGCACGTAATTTACCGGCCTTAATGTATTGCATTGAACTAGGTAAGTTATCGATCATCATATTAGTCTGACCAGCTAGTAAATCCGCTAATGCTGGACCAGCACCTTTATATGGCACATGAATAATGTCGATACCAGCCTGCGTTCTGAACAACTCGCCAGACATATGAATGGATTGGCCACGACCAGACGATGCAAAAGAATACTTGCCAGGATTTGCTTTAGCTAAAGCAACTAGCTCGGCAACTGTCTTTGCAGGGACATCTGGATTGACAACCAAGACATTAGGATTAGCAATCACAATTGTGATGGGCTCCATATCATCCATCTTATAAGGTAGATTTTTATAGAGACTGTAGTTAATTGCGTTCGGACCGATATTGCCCATCGCCATGGTGTAACCATCTGGAGGCGCTGCAAGCAAGGCTTGAATGCCAATAATTCCTGCGCCACCCGCTTTGTTTTCAATAATCACGCTTTGACCAAGCTCTTTTCCTAAGATGTCAGAAAGCGCACGTGAGGCGATATCGGTTGTGCCACCCGGAGCGGCCGTAACGATAATCTTCACGGGTTTATTCGGAAAGGCTTGGGCAAATGCCAAATTGCAAGTGAATGCAGATACTATTAGGGTCGCAAATATAAGCGCCCATTTCTTAAAAACAAATTCAAAATTCATCATGACGGTCTCCAATATTGCTATTGATTTTTTAATACGGCTTAACTTGGTGGATATCCTTACTTTTTATTTCTTATTTGAGCCAGCTTTGCGCGCTTCTACTTCCTTATTAATTGCTGTAATAGTTTTAGCGTCTGGTGACTTCCAATTACCACCTGAGTTATTGACCATGTATACCAAGGCATCTGCAAAACCTTCAATACTGAGATTGGGGTTACCGCCTTTAGGAGGCATGGCACGCACCCCAAAATACGCATGCGCCGTGAGGGTAACCTGCCCCTCCGCAATGAGTGGCGCCCACTTGGCTTTATCGCCAAACTTTGGTGCATTTAGAAGACCAGCGCCATGACAGTTCATACACGACTGTTTATAGGTGCTTTCGCCTGATTGAGCAAAAGCCGAGTTTGATAAGACTACCATTGCCGAAGCGCTGATGAAGAATAGCTTTTGTAAATTCATATCCATATTTCCTTAGCAAATATAATTATTGTGATTTTTTAACACGCTCACTCCAAAGCTGCCAAGGGCGTCCAATGGTTTTTTCAATCGTTTGTTGAGCAGTTGCTGCCTCACCTGGTGTCAGATATTGCACCTGACCCATCTTCATTGCTTCGGCCTGAATACTAGCGTTCTGAACCGCATAGACTGCTCTAAAGACAGCCTTTTTAATAGAATCCGCTCCAGCTGCATAACCATGACCACGCATGAGTACAAAGTACTGTAGGCCCATTGTTTGAGATAAGGCTTCACCAAGCTCTAAATTACTAACAAACATATCCGTATCTGGATTTGGTTTGGCAAAATTTCTGATCTCGAAAATTGGCGCGCCCTCCCCCAGGAATGAACTCATGTGATAAACCGGTTTCAAGGTTGTACCAGTTAATCCATAAGGCAAAGTGGGGGATGCATGACCATGAATGACGGAGTTAATATCAGGGCGATTTTTTAGAACGCCACTATGAATAAAGCGCTCTCCATAGGCAGCACGGGTATCGCCATTCAAAGCTTTGCCGTTCATATCAAACTCCATGATGTCTTCCACCTTTACTACAGATGGGGCAACACTTCTAGCCAAAAAGAAGGTATTGGGATTGGCTGGATTGCGAACACTAATATGCCCATAGCCGTCCACTGCATTTTGGTCATACAAAATATGATTGGCGATTACCAATTCTTCAATCGCCGTTTTGACAGTGGGATTTTGCTCCATTTGCTCTTGAACACTCGCAGCATTAGCATGGGCGAAAAATGACAAGGCCAGAAGGCTAACGAGAAAATGGAATGCTTGCTTCATTACTCTACCTTGCCAATCTTTTTGACCACTTCACCCATTTGTGCAGATTCTTTATCCCAGTAGACTTTAAATTCAGGGGCATCCAAATATTGGATAGGACTGCCAGCAGAATTAATCACAGAACGAACGCGCTCATCATTGGCTGCTTGTTTAGCAGCCTCACGAAGTTTATTGGTAATGTATTCTGGGGTAGCGCTAGGAACAAACAGGCCAGCCCATTGTGAAAACTCTATCTTCACACCCATTTCTTTAAAGCTCGGTACCTCAGGCATGCTAGCCAATCTACCATCACCCCAGTGCGCCAAAGCTCTCACCTTACCTGCTTTGATCTGCTGCACTATTGAAGAGGGGCCAGTAGCAATTGCATCAACCTGCCCACCCAATAAACCCACAATCGCTGGGCCAGCACCCGTATAGGGAATATGCACCATATAGAATTTTTCAGAGGACTTGAGCATTTCCATGGGCACATGCATGGTCCCATAATTACCAGAGGAGCCAAAATTATATTTACCAGGATTGGCACGCATAGCAGCAACAAACGCCTTGTAATCTTTCCAAGGGCTATCAGCCCTCACTACTAAAACAGTGGGGTCCGCTGTAAATCGAGCAATGGGTTTTAATTGATTAAGCTGAAATGATTGTTCACGCCCAACCACTTTATCGGCCTCAGGAATAATTGAAATAGAAGACAGAGCCATCAAGATGGTGTAACCATCAGGCTTTGCTTTTGCTACCGCAGCCATACCGATACCACCACCAGCACCTGGTTTATTTTCAACAATTACTGGCTGTCCTAGGCTTCGAGATAAGGCTTCTGCTACTGGTCGACCTACGGTATCTGCCACGCCACCTGGTGGAAATGGAACCACCATTGTGATTGGTTTAGTCGGCCATACCTCTTGAGCGCAGAGGGAGCAAGCAAAAAAACAGGCCCCCAGAACAGCTAGCACTCGGCCCAATGTGAATTTTTGTCTCATTTTCTTTATTTGGTTATTATTTATGCTCTTTATCCTACTACAAGATTTATCAGAATAAATAAGGGTTAGCGTAGACATAACCCCCACTGGAGATAGTAATTATGAAATATGCAGCATTTTCTTTGGCAAATGAGCCAGGTAAAACACGTGTCGGGACAATTTCTGGCGATGGCAAGACTGTTCAGGAGTTGGATCTTGGGGTGGATGTTAGTGAAGATGGCATTGTCGCCATCCTGCGCGCTGATTTAGCTGGCAAATCGCCCAAAACTGTCGCTACCCATGCATTCAGCAACATTCGCCTACTAGCTCCCGTACCAAGACCTCGTCGTAATATTTTTTGCGTTGGCAAAAATTATCATGAGCACGCAAGGGAGTTTTCTAATAGCGGCTTTGATGGTAGCGCTAAACCTGGCGAAGATATTCCGAGTCACGCCATCTTCTTTACTAAGCCTCCAGAATCTGTCACTGGTCCCAATACCAATGTCATTATTCCTACCGCCGTATCTACTTGCATTGATTATGAGGCTGAGTTAACCATTGTGATTGGTAAAGGTGGCAAAGGCATTAGTGAAGCCGATGCGATGAAACACGTTTGGGGCTACACAGCAATTAATGACGTTACTGCACGGGACTGGCAACAAAGACATAAGCAATGGTTCTTAGGTAAAAGTTTTGATACCTTCTGCCCTATGGGTCCATGGGTAGTTACAGCAGATGAAGTTGATGCTAATGATATCTCGGTCAAGTGCTGGGTCAACGGAGAACTTCGCCAAAACTCCAATACCAAAGATTTGATTTTTGATATTCCCAATATGATTGCCACTGTATCGGCGGGCATCACCCTCTATCCGGGAGATCTCATTGCTACCGGTACTCCAGTTGGGGTGGGTATTGGCTTTAAACCGCCCAAGTATTTAGTCAATGGCGATGTCGTCGTCGTTGAAATGGGTGGTATTGGCAAGCTAGAAAATACTTTTGTAGCTGTCTAAGAAAAATGCCACCCTAGGGGTGGCATTTCTGATTTAAGACTTAAGGAAAAATCGTTACTAAGCTAATGTGAACTTCAATTCACCTAGCTTCTCTACTGAACTAACGATCTTGTCGCCCTTCTTTAGCCAAACTTGCTTATCTTTGGGCATACCTGCAATAACGCCTTGTGGTGTGCCAGTAAAGACGATGTCACCTGGCTCCAATGACCAATAAGTACTGATGTAGGACAGCATCTTTTGGGTATTGTGAATAAAATCAATAGTATTTGAATTCTGACGCAGCTCACCATTGACCCAAGTCTTTACTTGAAGATTATTTGGGTTGCCAACTAAATCGCCCGTCACAAAGTATGGGCCAATCGGCGCATACTGATCTAGAGTCTTCCCAATCATCCACTGAACGCTAGGCAACTCTAGTTGCAAATCACGTGATGAAAAATCATTCGAGGTGCAATACCCTGCAACATAATCCAAAGCGGCAGATTCGGGTACATTGCGCATTTGTTTGCCAATCACAATCAAGAGCTCGGTTTCATAATCCAATTTATACGAGACTGAAGGTGGAGGAATTTGCAATAAACAGTTATGTGCAGCCAAAGTATTGTTGTACTTATTAAATAGCGGTGGAACACGTGGGTGAGCCATGCCTACCTCATCTGCATGCGCGCGATAATTAAGACCAACGCACACAATTTTTCCAGGGTTTTTAAACAGGCGGCCAAAAGTAATATCGGATTCATTTAAATAAGGCACGCCAGATTTATCTGCACTAGCTACAACTCTATTGAAACCTGCAGCATTCCCCTCTTGCAACAACTGGTCTAGGGTGGTCGGCGCCACAATCTTCATTTTCTTAGCTACAGCCCGAACATCAATGACGCCCTTAGGAGTGACAACACCCAATGTCTCTGTTCCATCAGAATTCATAATGGAGAGAATCTTGCTGTTCTTCACCATTTCACGCGGGCCTGTGTACGGCTCGCCACCCCACACTGAAGCTTGATGTGCTGATGCCTCCTGCATCACACCCATAGTGGAAGCAGCTACTAGGCCTGCCCCTGCTGCGGAAGCCGTTTTCATAAATTGACGACGAGAACTCATGCGAATCTCCTTACGTTGTTATTGATTTTTTAGCTACAACGAGTATCTTACTGCACCAAAAAATACCGTGATGCAGCAAATAGGTAGGCTATTAGATCTAAGCCAATCCAAGGGAAATAGCGATGCGATAAGTAATGAATGAAGCTAAATAAGCGAGGCCAAACAAATAACTCAACATAATGATGGGGATCTTCCATCCCCCTGTTTCACGCTTAACCGCGGCGATTGTTGAAAGGCATTGGGGTGCAAAGACAAACCAAGCTAATAAGGAAAGTGCAGTTGCCAATGACCAGCCAGAAGAGATTAATGGAATCAATGCTTCTGCCGCATCGGCACTTGAACTCGATAAAGCATAGACAGTAGCCAGAGAGCTAACAACTACCTCACGTGCCGCCATGCCGGGCACTAAAGCAATACTAATTTGCCAATTAAACCCAATGGGAGAAAAGATATGTGCCAAAGCCTGTCCTAACATCCCAGCAAGACTATATTGAATGGGTGAGCCAGTTGCGCCTTCAGGTGGAAGCGGGAAACTAGATAATGCCCATAAGGCAATGGTCATGATCAGAATGATGCCACCGACCCGACGGAGAAATATCTCTGCGCGCTGCCATAAACTCATGACCAAATTACCTAAGCGCGGTAAGTGATAGCTTGGTAATTCCATCATCAACGCATTCATACGAAACTGCTCACTAGTGAAACGCTTAAGAACCCAAGCAACACCCATCGCACCTAAAATCCCTGCAAGGTAAAGCAAAAATAAAACTAAGCCTTGTAGATCAATATTTGCCCATAACTTTTTTTCGGGAATAAAGGCAGAAATCAATAAGGCATACACAGGCAAACGCGCCGAGCAAGTCATCATTGGCGCAATCAAAATCGTTACTAAACGATCCCGTGAATTAGAAATGCTTCTAGTTGCCATGATTCCTGGAATAGCACAGGCAAAGCTAGAGAGAAGCGGGATGAAAGACCTTCCAGAAAGGCCTACCGAGCCCATCACGCGATCCAGTAAATAGGCCGCTCTAGGTAAGTATCCAGACTCTTCAAGCAAGAGGATGAAGAAAAACAGAATCAGAATTTGGGGCAGGAAGATCACTACCCCACCAAGTCCAGCCAAAATACCGTTGATCAATAAACTGCGCACCCAATTATTTGGCAAGATCTCCGTAATTTGATTAGCAAAATACTCAATTGCCGTTTTAATCATGTCCATCGGCAAAGTCGCCCAACTAAAGACCGCCTGAAAGATGCAAAACAAGAGCGCAATCAAAATCAAAGGGCCAAACACTGGATGCAGAAGAACACTATCCAAGCGATCACTCAATTGATCTGGAATGATTTGATCTAGTTTGAGGTTCTGAAGAATTTTCTGAACTAGAACGTTATCTGATTCAGTATGGGCAATGTGAGAGGCTACACTCTCTAAAGTTGCATCACTTGTACCAGTTTGTAATGCGCTTAAATTACGCCAGTCCAAATTGGATAAGAAACTCTTAATCTCATCTGCACCATTAGATTGAATACCAATACTCTTCAGCACTGGTAAACCGAGCTCCCGAGAGAGCGCAACGGTATCGATCTGCAAGCCCTGACGCTGTGCAATATCGAGCATATTCAACACCACGACGCAAGGTAGTCCTAAACGCTTAGCAGCCAAGACTAGGCGCAAGTTACGACGCAAGTTCATGGCACTTAAAATGCACACTACTAAATCGGGACGCTTTTCACCCTCTGCTCTACCAAGTAATACATTACAGGTCACACGCTCATCTAGTGATCTTGGGTAAAGACTATAGGCACCAGGCAAATCCAGAATACGAATATTTTTTCCAGAATCAAGTGTCAGGCGCCCTTCTTTGCGCTCAACAGTCACACCTGAATAGTTAGCAACCTTCTGACGACTACCAGTTAGTAAGTTGAATAGCGCTGTTTTCCCACAGTTGGGATTGCCTAGCAATGCAACAATGGGTTCGCTGGAGAAAAAATGAACTTTAGACTCAGGCATGCAAGTAACATTCAACTGAAATCATGCGCGCTTCAGATTCACGTAAAGCAAATGTAGAAGCCCCGATACGAACCATATAAGGACCTTTACCAAGCAAACCTTTACGCAGCAGAGTCACCTGCTCACCCGGTAAAAAGCCAATATCTTCTAACTGCCCCTTCATTTGTGGAGCACCTTTAGGAGCGTTTACTACGCAGACTCGGTAAGGGCTACCCAGTTCAACTTGGTCTAAATTCATGCAATCGGCTTTTTTAGCTAGATGAAGCGCAATTATATCCCCAAATGAGAATGAATATCATTCATGGAAACCATCGCTTAAATAGCAATAATCACCTATTTGATGCACTAAAGCATTGATCCAAAACAAAAGATCAAGGGGTGGCGTAGCCGTATTTGTCCAAAATAGATTTTGCTTTTGAGCCTTGCATGAACTGGTACAAGTCTATGGCCTCTTGAGGTGCTCCTTTGATTAAAACCATTCTTTGTTTAATAGGCTCATAAAGACTTGGATTAAGCAATATGAAGTTAGTCTCTTTAGAAACCTCTGTAGATTTAGCTAAGGACAAGGCAGTAAAACCAATATCTGCTGCTCCAGTCAAGACATAGGTTGTGGCTATTCCAATGTTATCTCCATAAACCAGCTTGTCTTTAGCAAGATCCCATAAGCCCTCTACTTTAAGGTACTCAAGTGCAGCTTTGCCATAGGGAGCCAAATCAGGTTTTGCAATAGCGACTTTATTGGCCTTCATGATTGCTCTAGCAATCTCTGTTTTGTTATTAGCCAACTTCATATTAGATGAATTCTTAATGATGATTGCTAGCTTACCAATCGCGTAGATCGACCCGGTATCAAGCGTCATCCCTCGCTTATAAAGCTCTAGAGGGAAATATTCATCGGCTGATATCAATAAACTAAAAGGGGCACCATTGAGAATCTGAGCTGTGAAATTTCCAGATGAGCCATAGACTACCCGGAGCTCTGACTTACCTGTTGCCTTGAATGCCGTGCTGATCTCAGTAAAAGCATCCTTCATGTTAGCTGCTACAGCGACTGTTATAGTTTGCGCGTCAGCACTATGTGATAGCAATAAAAAAAGAATTAGGATAAATTGGCGCAAAATAGGCTTTTAATAATAGGGATAAATGAAGTTTATATTAAACATAGAGTCTGATGAGCCCTATCCACTCAGGAAAAAATGAGTTAAAAGATCAGCTTCTCACAATATTATCAATATCTAGAAAGATTAAAAGATGCAATTCTTTGTCCTGCGCCTGCTTGCGATTACAGTAAGCGCATTCAGCCTCCTAGCTTCCCCATCATATGCACAAGACAACAGCATTGTGGTCTCCTCTACTACTTCTACTGAGCAATCTGGGTTATTTGGCTTTATTCTCCCCATCTTCAAAATGAAGACCGGGATTAATGTCAAAGTGGTAGCGGTAGGAACTGGCCAAGCACTTGATATTGGTCGTCGCGGCGATGCTGATGTCGTATTTGTTCACGATAAACCAGCAGAAGAGATTTTTGTACAAGAAGGCTACTCAACAAAACGTAACGAAGTGATGTATAACGACTTTGTGCTCATTGGACCAAAGTCAGATCCTGCAAAAGTGGGCGGCGGAAAAGATATTCAAGTTGCGTTTCAAAAAATCTCTACTGTACAAGCGCCTTTTGTCTCCCGCGGTGATAAGAGTGGCACTCACGCTGCTGAGCTACGCTACTGGAAAGGCGCCGGCATTGCTATTGCCCCTAGTAGCTCTTGGTATAAAGAAACTGGCTCTGGCATGGGGCCCGCTCTCAATACTGCCTCTGCTATGAACGCTTATGTCTTGGCAGACCGAGCTACTTGGCTAAGTTTTAAAAATCGCGGTGATTTAACGATCTTGGTTCAGGGCGATCCAAAACTCTTTAATCAATATGGTGTGATGCTAGTCAACCCAGCGAAGTTCCCTCATGTGAAAAAAGCCGAAGGACAAGCCTTTATTGACTGGCTAATCTCCAAGAATGGTCAAGAGGTCATTGCAAGCTACCAAATTGGTGGTGAACAGCTCTTTTTTCCGAATGCGAATAAGTAAAGAGTAAATAAAAAAGCCCGCAGACGCGGGCTTTTTTATGAGCATCTGGCAATCTGCCAGTACTAACTGCTTATTTCTTAGGTGTTACGAAACCAATAGCTGTGTCGTCAACGTACTCAACCATCACGTCATCACCGGCTTTGAATTTCTCAAGGCCAAGAACAGCTGGGTCAACTTTAACTTTTTGCTTCTCGCCACTTGGCAGTGTGAAAGTCACTACACGAGTTTTTGCGTCGATTGTTGAAATCTTGACAGTTGCATAAACAGTATCAGTAGTCTCTTCAAATGGTTTTGCAGAGCCTTTGCCTGCGATCATAACAGAACGAACACCTGAAACACCCGGCTTCGCATCTTTACCAGCAGCTGTTAGGCCAACTGCAATCGCTTGAGCATGTTCAACCAAGAACACATCACCTTTTTTAACTTTATCCAAATCATTAATAGATTTAGAAACATTCATCTGCGCCAAATTACCGTTAGCATCTTTCAATACAACAATACGCTTTTTCACATCAACAGAATCAACCGTTGCACTCAATACAACTACTTCTGCCGCTAAAGGCAACATTTTTGCAGGTGCTTGTGCAAAAACTGAGCTAGCGCAGGCAATGCCTACAGCTGCGAATAAACCAGCAAGTAAAGATTTTTTCAAAATAACTCCTAAGCAAGTAAAAAGTTGGGTTGAGTCCTTAATAGGGACCGAAAAAACATTGTAACCATGAGATATGTAGTTTTTGGTGCTTATTTGGTAAATTAACCCTATGAACCCATTACCAAATCTTGTTCTACTTCTAAACCATTGAATACCTTAGAAATTTTCATTAAGCCCTGGCAGAAAGCATCTGAGGACGCTTATGCTATTCGACATGAAGTCTTCATTCAGGAACAAGGTGTGCCTGAGGATATGGAGCTCGATAAACACGACCCTGGAGCCGATCACGCCCTAGCCTATCAAAAGGGTCAATGTGTTGCTACAGCAAGATTAGTGCGGCTTGATGCAAACAGCGCTCAAATTGGGCGCATGGCAGTTTTAGTCGCATTACGGGGTCAAGGCATAGGGACAGCCATGCTAAAAAAGCTCCTAGAACTTGCGATGTCCGAAGGTATCTCAAGCTTAATTTTGCATTCTCAAGTATCTGCTGTGTCTTTTTATGAAAAGCTGGGATTTAAAACTGATGGACCTACCTATCAGGAGGCGGGAATTCCTCATCGTAATATGATTCTCTTACTGCAAAGAAAATCTCATCCTTAAAACTCATGGCCACTTCCCCGCTTACTTTCCCTTACGTTCATCGGGTGTGCTACGCCGATACTGATGCCGCTGGCCTGGTGTATCACTCACGCTATCTTGATATCTTCGAGCGTAGTCGAGCAGAATGGTTAGCTCAATACAATTTAAGCCCAACTAAGCTTATTAATGAGTTTGGCATACTGCTTCCTGTGAGGGGCCTGAAAATGGATTTTCATAAACCCGCTTACCTCGATGATCTTCTAGAGATATCTCAAGTCATAGAACATCGCAGTAAAGCCCAGCTGACAGTCACTCAAACAGCTAAAAGAAAAGTTCAAGACAATCATCCGGTTGATATGGAATTACTAGTGAGCGCTTCCATCAATATTGTTTGTGTAGATACCATCACCCTCAAGCCAAAGGCACTTCCCGACTGGCTCTTCAATCTTGAATAAGGTCCTTATGTCAGAAGGAAAATTACTCACATTCGTAAAAGAGCTTAGCTTACTCTTAGAACAAAAGCCTAGCGAAGCAGTTATTTTTACTAAAGGGAAAGCGCTGCTAGAAAAGTTAATTGCAAAAGACGACTGGCTAGCAGAAGAATTTGCAAAGCCCCACCCGCAGTATTACCAGCAATACTTACTCTATGCAGATCCCTTAGACCGTTTTTCAGTGGTGAGCTTTGTTTGGAGCCCAGGGCAAAAAACACCACTTCATAATCACACGGTTTGGGGTATGGTAGGTCAGCTACGCGGGCAAGAAAAAGGCACTCTGTATCACCGCCAAGCAGATGGTCACTTCAAAGCTGGTAAGTCCACCGTTTGTTTACCAGGTCATGTAGATCTGGTTTCTCCTAAAACACACGATATCCATGTAGTTGAAAACGATATGCTTGATCAATCTTCCATCAGCATTCATGTATATGGAGGCAATATCGGCAAAATTTCTCGTTCTGTGTTTGATCCTGTGACAGGTACAGAAAAGTCATTCGTCTCTGGTTATGCCAATCAGCTAGTGCCGAATCTTTGGAATTAAGCTGTAAATTCATTGTCCTTGTGATGAATGGCTTAAAATAGTAGTTCTTACTGCAAATGCTCTAGCGTGGCAGCTCACCCCATTGGCCGGGATAGTCGTTTAATTGAATACGGGTCAATACTTTATTGGTCCCTATGTTATTCACAGATCTTGGTTTATCAGAACCCCTTCTTCGCGCCATTGCAGAAGAAGGCTACACCAGCCCCACACCCATTCAAGCAAAATCCATTCCCGCCGTTCTTAAAGGTGGTGATTTACTAGCGGCTGCACAAACCGGTACAGGTAAAACGGCTGGCTTTACTCTGCCGATATTGCAGCGTCTGAGCTCTACAAAAGCGAGTTCAGGAAAGCGCCTATTACGCGCTCTCATCCTGACCCCTACTCGTGAGCTTGCGGCTCAAGTTCAAGAATCTGTTGTGACCTATGGTAAATACACAGGCTTAAAGTCCACCGTTATCTTTGGCGGTGTTGGTGCCAATCCACAGATTAAGGCGATTGCTGGTGGTTTAGATATTTTGGTTGCGACACCAGGACGTCTTCTGGATTTGATGTCGCAAAAATGTGTATCTCTTAGTGATATTGAAATCCTCGTTTTAGATGAGGCTGATCGAATGCTAGACATGGGCTTTCTACGGGATATCAAAAAGATCTTGGCAGCTCTACCTAAGCAACGTCAGAACCTTTTATTTTCAGCAACCTTCTCTACTGAAATTAAAGCCCTAGCCGATGGACTCTTAAATTCTCCTGAATTGATTGAAGTGGCCCGCAGTAACAGCGCGAATGAAGCTATTGCACAATTGATTCATCCTGTAGATAGAACAAAGAAGCATCCCTTACTAGCTCATCTCATCAAAACTAACAACTGGAAGCAAGTATTGGTTTTCACACGCACTAAGCATGGCGCCAATAAACTGGTTACCCAATTAGAAAAAGATGGCATCACCAGTATGGCGATTCATGGCAATAAGAGCCAAACAGCTAGAACAAAAGCTTTGGCAGACTTCAAAGCGGGTAAGTTAACGGCTTTAGTAGCTACCGATATCGCGGCACGGGGTATCGACATTGATCAATTACCGCATGTCGTGAACTATGACTTACCGAACGTCTCTGAAGACTATGTCCATCGCATCGGGCGCACTGGTCGTGCAGGCTCAAATGGTGTGGCAGTTTCTTTGGTCTGTATTGATGAACATCAAATGCTCAGAGATATTGAAAAAGTCATCAAGCAAAAGATTCCACAAGAGGTCATTGCAGGATTTGAACCCGACCCCAATGCAGTTGCTCAGCCTATTCAGTTGCGAAGTCAACAGCACCAGCAATCTAGAAAACCCAAAGCTGCCGGCACAGGCAATGCTAGTAGCGGCCGTCCGCCTGCAAAAAAGGCTCCAGCAAAACGCAGTAGCCCACCGAAAAGAAGTTTTAATCGTTAACTTGCTCAGATTAAAATACGGCCATGAATCAAGTTATCCAAAATGATGTAGTCGAACCCCGCCTGACCTCTCTATCGCATGGCGGTGGATGTGGCTGCAAGATCGCACCTGGCGTTCTTTCTGAGATCCTCATGAATGTTCCACAGCTCCCCTTCCCAAAAGAATTGCTGATTGGTATTGAGACCTCGGACGATGCTGCCGTTTATCAAATCAACGAGTCTCAGGCAATCGTCGCAACGACGGATTTCTTCATGCCGATAGTAGACGACCCTTTTGATTTTGGAAAGATTGCTGCCACCAATGCGATAAGCGACATCTATGCAATGGGTGGGACACCTTTATTTGCACTCGCTTTAGTAGGCATGCCAATTAAGGTGCTATCTAACAAAACGATTGCTCGTATTTTAGAGGGTGGCGCTGAAGCCTGCCGTAGTGCCGGCATTCCCATTGCTGGCGGCCATACGATTGATTCTGTTGAGCCTATCTATGGATTAGTGGCAATCGGATTAGTCGATCCTAAACGCGTGAAAAGTAATGCCAGTGCAAAACCTGGTGATGTTTTGATATTAGGCAAGCCCATCGGTGTAGGCATCCTCTCGGCTGCCTTAAAAAAGGATCTCCTAGGACCAGATGGTTATCGGGAGATGATTGCCAACACCACTAAGCTCAATGCTGCTGGTCCAGACTTAGCAAAACTGTCTGGGGTGCACGCCTTAACCGATGTCACTGGGTTTGGTTTGGCCGGGCACACACTTGAACTAGCTAGAGGTTCTAACTGTACTGCCCATATTGACTGGAGTCAGGTGCCTCTACTCTCTAATGTGCAAACCTTAGCTGATGCAGGAGTGATTACTGGAGCATCAGACCGTAACTGGCAGAGCTATGGCGCTGATGTGGGAATACCGGAAAGCTTTACACCGGCACAGCTTGCCTTATTAACTGATCCACAAACGAGTGGGGGCTTAT
>Ga0007796_10000255_pt1 | contig 15518 bp, 12 predicted proteins | sample CryBogmetaGMA0M_FD_60373 | JGI IMG/M metagenome (GOLD analysis project Ga0007796, IMG submission 60373) | Freshwater microbial communities from Crystal Bog, Wisconsin, USA - MA0M | ecosystem: Environmental > Aquatic > Freshwater > Lake | place: Crystal Bog, Wisconsin, USA | collected 2009-07-06 | reverse complement strand
TCAGGGTCAGCAGCACGATGGTCCAGCCCCAGTTGAGCACCAGCCCGTGCAAGAACTCCATCAGCCAGAACAGCGGCTTGGCAATCACCGTCAGAAAGCCATAATCAACCGTGAGGTCGAGGCCGGGCGCCACCTGCGCCAGCACCTTCTGATCCTGCGGACCGACATAGAGCTGTGACGCCACCGACTCGGTTGCTCCAGGCGCGATCGACTTGAGCGGCAGGAGTATGCCCACAGCGAACACGCCCTTGTCGACCTTGCGGGTAAAGAATTCACGGGCCGAATCGCCGCCCACCACCCAGGCCGACACGAAGTAGTGCTGGATCATGCCGACCCAGCCATCGTTGGCGTTTTTCGCATGATCCGCTTTGCCCTTTTCGATGTTGGCAAAATCGACCTTCTGAAACTTGTCCTTGTCGGTGTAGACCACCGGACCGGTATAGGTGCTGTAGAACTGCGACTCACCCGGCGGCTTGGTGTCGTCACGCGTGAGCTGCAGATAGAGACTGGGCTTGATCGCTTCTGTCGAATCATTCGTGACATCGGTCTTCATCTCGACCAGATACGAGGCTCGCTTGAGGGTGTAGCGCCGAACGACTTTCGCGCCACCGCTGTCGGCGGTCATGACGAGGGTGACCTCGTTGCTGCCATCGGCCAGCACATGGTTCCCGGCTTCGATTGCAAACGGCGTGCGATGCGTCGGATACGCCGCACCCTGGGCACCGATCAGGCCCGACTGCGCCAGATAGACGTGGCCCGGCTTTTCGGTCATCAGCACCACATTCGACGTGCCGACCTTGTCTTCGGTATCGCGGAATTTCTCGAGCTCGGCCCGCACGATCTGGCCGCCGATCGGATCGATATCGAGCTTGAGCACGTCATTGGCCAGTCTCACCGTTGTCCTAGACGCCGCTTTGCTGTCGGCAGGCACCGCTGCACTGCCAGCCGGAACCGACGCCGAACCCACCGTCGGCACAGAGTTGTCGACTTTGGCTGCTTTATCGCCCTGTCCGGGTGCGGCACCCGATGATGCCGGCGCCTGCTGCTGACCTCCCAGAAAGCCCGCCAGAATCGATGGCCGACCCTGATCGCGCTGCCAGGCATCCCAGAGGAAAAGCAGTGACATCGAGAAAATGACCCAAAGGATCGTACGTTGATTCTGCATGGCAGGAGTTACTCTCGAATCGAAGGTAGGCAACACGAACAGGACAGGCGCTTCATCTGACCAGAACCACTGGAAGGCCGCTTGAGCGAGGCCGATTCACAGGCTGACGCGCTTGCAAATTCGGGTACCAGATCGACGCCACCGGCATGAAAGGGGTGACATCGGCCAAGTCTGCGAGCCGTCAGCCAGAGCCCTTTTATCAGACCGAAGCGTTCAAGCGCCTGCGCACCATACTCGGAACAGCTCGGATAGAACCGGCAACGCGGACCAAGCAATGGGCTGATCAACCCTCTGTACACCGCAATCAGCGACAGCGCGATCCACAAGCCCGCGCCGGACAACGGTCGCACGATCAGATGAACACGCGATGCAATCGAAGACGATAAGGCCATGGCATCCTGAGACTTCAGGTAACTCGGGCCAATACCCGATGCATCAGCGCATCAATGTCCGATCGCACGATACGCTTGAGTGCGCCATCCGTTGGGCGTCTGGCAAACGGACGCACTTTACGGCCGTTTGACTCAAGCAGCGGCGCGCTAGCGTCCTGAGGCAATTTCACCATTTGTATCCGAATTGCCCAGGGCGGCAGGCCGCTGGTCATCCCTTTCGCTGGGGCGAGCACCGCCGCGCGAAAGGATTCTCTGATCACTCGACGAATGCGATTACGGACCGGCGAAGATGGCGCAAGCTTTTTGGGGATAGCCATCATCAGTCGGGGTTCAGCGGGATCGCTGGCAACTCGAACCGTTACGACGAAATGCTCACCGGCAATCCGTAGAGGACGCCTGGAAGGCGTGGCGCCCGGGTTCAAACACCCAGACGCTTGCGGCCCTTGGCACGACGCGCACGAATCACCGCACGCCCGCCCCGGGTCTTCATGCGCACGAGAAAGCCGTGCGTGCGCTTGCGCCGGACCACTGAAGGTTGATATGTGCGTTTCATGACGGTTACTCAGTAGAAAAGCCCACCATTACATCAAGGGTAGGTCAACCTGTCAATTTCCGATTCTCGGACGCGACCCGGACCGCGCCGCTGATCAATGGCCATCCGGCACCCCATGACCACGCGGCGAGCGTGCCTTTAGCCTGTGGATAAGGTAAAATCATCCCTCAGCTTCAGCCGATCTCGGGTCGAGCGATCGCCGCGCGTCAAGCGCCGCCAATCGACTTCCCCAACCGTACGGAAAGCTTTCCGTTCCCGCCGCGGTACCCGAATTGACGCATTGCTCCACGCCATACCCACGGATTCGACGCGCCTTCCAATGAACGACCTCTGGCTTGCCTGCGCGTCCCACCTCGAATCCGAGTTGCCTGCCCAGTTATTTCGGACCTGGATCAAACCGCTGGTTTTCCTTGGTTACGATGAAAGCGACCAGCTCCTGACCCTGGGCGCACCCAATCGCGTCAAACTCGACTGGGTTCGGACGCAATACGGTGACCGGATCGCCCAACTGGCGACACAGCTCATCAGCCCCGATACCCGCGTGAGTTTCGAGATCGCCGGCCATGCAGAAGATCCGGCAGCGCCCGCTCCGCATGGCGCTCCGACGCAGGCTGCCATCAGCGAACCGCAAATTGATCCCCAGGATCAAAGCTTTGCCAATCTCCAGCCGACGCTGTCGGCTGCAGCCGAACGAACCCGGCTCAACCCTGACCTGACCTTCGAAACCTTCGTCACCGGCAAGGCGAATGATCTTGCCCGGGCCGCAGCCCTGCAGGTTGCCGAACGACCAGGTGGGGCTTACAACCCGCTCTTTCTGTATGGCGGTGTGGGTCTGGGCAAAACTCACCTGATCCATGCTGTCGGCAACTCGATCCTTGCACGGGCTCCCAATGCCAATGTCCGTTACATCACCGCCAATCAGTTCTTCCAGGACATGGTGGCGTCGATCCGGCGGCAGTCGGTCGATGAATTCAAGCGTTACTACCACTCGCTCGATCTTCTGCTGATCGACGACATCCAGTTTTTTGCCGGCAAAGAACGGTCGCAGGAGGAGTTTTTCTATGCCTTCGAAAACCTGATTGCCGAACGCAAACAGATCATCATTACATCGGACACCTATCCGAAGGAAATGTCCAATATCGATGACCGGCTGATCTCCAGATTCAATTCGGGGCTGATCGTCGCCATCGAGCCGCCTGAACTCGAAATGCGCGTGGCGATCCTGCTGCGCAAAGCCGAATCAGCCGGCCATGAGCTTGATGAAGACGTCGCCTTCTTCGTTGCCAAGCACATCCGGCAAAACGTTCGCGAACTCGAAGGCGCGCTGCGCCGCATCCTGGCGTTTGCACAGTTTCGCCATCAGCCGATCTCACTTGAACTGGTCAAGGAAGCCCTGAAAGACCTGCTGTCTTTCAATCGCGGTCAGATCTCGGTTGAATTCATCCAGAAGACGGTGGCCGACTTCTACAAGATGAAGATTGCCGACATGTACAGCAAACGGCGGCCGGCCAATATTGCGCTGCCCCGCCAGATTGCAATGTATCTGGCCAAAGGCCTCACACAAAAGAGTCTTCCCGAGATCGGCGAACTCTTCGGTGGTCGTGACCACACCACCGTGCTGCATGCGGTTCGCAAGATCACCGAGCTGCGCCAGCATCGCCCGGATCTGAACCATCAGATCCATGTGCTTGAGCAAACCCTCAGGGAGTACCTGTGAGCATTGCTTGTGGACAAGCACAGGGACAAGCCTGGGCAATCGCTGTGGACCCGCTTGAGCAAGCAGGGCGATTGCTCGGACCCCTGCAATCTGTCCCCACTCGCGCAATCAACCCAGCACGGTGGTGCACAGACTTCGCGCACCCGGCTCAGCCAGGCCTGGCGCGGCTCTCAAGGCTTTCCCACATATCCACCGACTACAACATTGAACTAACAACAGTTTTGAGAAGGATTCAATGATGTTGATGATCAGGGCTACTCGAGACGCCATCCTGCGTCCTTTGCAGATGGTGGCGGGCATCGTCGAGCGACGTCACACATTGCCTATTCTGGCAAACGTGCTGATTCGCAAGCAGGGCGACCAGGTGTCTTTTCTGGCAACCGACATTGAAATTCAGATCTGCACCGAGGCAACACTGGCCGCCGGCAAAGAGGACGCAGCGATCACTGTCAATGCTCGCAAGCTGATCGACATTCTTCGTTCCTTGCCTGACAGCGAAGTCAGCATCAGTCTGTCGTCCCGAAAACTGACAATCGCCTGCGGAAAAAGCCGGTTTTCACTCCAGACGCTCGGGCCGGAGGATTACCCGACGGTTGCACCCAGCGACAAACCCACCACGACGCTCAGCCTGCCGCAAAAGCAGTTGCGCCAGCTGTTTGCGATGGTGCACTTCGCCATGGCACAGCAGGACATTCGCTACTACCTCAATGGCCTGCTGTTTGTCGTTGATGCCGGTCTGGTCAGGGTGGTGGCCACCGATGGCCATCGCCTCGCCTATTGCGCAACACCGATCGATCAGCAGCTTGAACGCCAGGAAGTCATCATTCCGCGAAAGAGCGTCACCGAGCTGCAGCGACTGCTCGGCGATACCGATGAACCGGTCGAGATCAGCATCGCCGGCACGCAGATCCGTTTTCGATTTGGTGATGTCGAACTGCTGTCCAAACTGGTCGAAGGCAAGTTCCCCGACTATCAGCGAGTGATACCCACCGGCTACACCAAATCGATCATGCTCAACCGGGAGCAATGGTCCAATGCGCTGTCACGAGCATCGATTCTGACGTCTGAAAAATTCAAGGGCGTGCGGTTCACATTGACCGATGGCGCCCTCAAGATTCAGACCACGAACGCCGAGCAGGAAGAGGCGATCGAAGAACTCGATGTCGATTACAGCGGCGAATCACTCGATGTCGGTTTCAATGTGACCTATTTGCTCGATGTTCTGAGCAACCTCAAAACCGAAAATATTCGTGCCGAATTTGGCGATGCCAATTCGAGTGCGCTGATTTCTGTCCCCGACGATGAACGCTTCAAGTACGTCGTCATGCCGATGCGCATCTGATCCAGACCGATGACGACCCAGCAATGAGTGAAACACCCATGATTGAAAACAGCGACGCAAACCCTCCCGTTCCTGCAGCAGCAGGAGCCGACAACATCAACGATTACGGGGCGTCGTCAATCCAGATTCTCGAAGGACTTGAGGCGGTTCGCAAACGCCCTGGCATGTACATCGGCGATACATCCGATGGCACCGGTTTGCATCACCTGGTGTTCGAGGTTGTCGACAATTCGATCGACGAAGCCTTGGCCGGACATTGCGACGATATTGTCGTCACGATTCATACCGATAATTCGATCTCGGTCGTCGATAACGGTCGCGGCATTCCGACCGGCGTCAAGATGGACGACAAGCACGAGCCCAAACGATCGGCGGCCGAGATCGCACTCACCGAACTGCATGCCGGCGGCAAGTTCAACCAGAACAGCTACAAGGTCTCAGGTGGCTTGCACGGCGTTGGTGTGTCGTGCGTCAACGCGCTCTCGAAATGGCTGCGGCTGACGGTCAAACGGGATGGCAAGGTGCATCGCCTCGAGTTTGAACGCGGCGTGGCCATGAACCGGGTGATCGAGTTGGTCGATGGCATCGAAACCTCACCGATGCTGGTGAGCGGCAGCACCGACAAACGAGGCACCGAAGTCCATTTTCTGCCGGATATCGACATCTTCACCGACATCGGCTTTCACTATGAAATCCTGTCGAAGCGTCTTCGCGAACTGTCGTTCCTGAACAATGGTGTGCGCATCAAGCTGGTCGATCAGCGCCAGGGAAAAGAAGAAGACTTTGCGTTTGCCGGTGGTGTCGGCGGTTTTGTCGATTACATCAACAAGGCGAAAGAGCTCGTCAATCCGACGATTTTTTATACCTCGGGCGAAACAGAGATTGATGTGGGCTCCGAGCGCAAGACGGTCTATGTCGAAGTCGCGATGCAATGGAACAAGACCTATAACGAACAGGTGCTCTGCTATACCAACAATATTCCGCAAAAAGACGGGGGGACGCACCTCACCGGTCTGAGAGCGGCAATGACCCGCATCATCAACAAGTACATCACCGAAAACGATCTGGCCAAGCGCGAGAAAGTTGACACTGCTGGTGATGACATGCGTGAAGGACTCACGTGCGTGCTGTCGGTCAAGATGGCCGACCCCAAATTCTCGAGTCAGACCAAAGAAAAGCTGGTGTCCTCCGAAGCTCGGCCTGCGGTCGAAGAAGTGATTGCCGGGACACTTGAGTCATTTCTGCTTGAACATCCGATTGACGCCAAAGCGATCTGCCAGAAAGTCATCGAAGCCGCCCGCGCCCGCGAGGCCGCCCGCAAGGCGCGCGACATTACCCGCAAAGGCCTGATGGAAGGTTTGGGACTGCCGGGCAAGCTTGCTGACTGTCAGGAAAAAGACCCGGCAAGAAGTGAGCTGTTCATTGTGGAGGGTGACTCCGCCGGTGGCTCAGCCAAGCAGGGTCGAGATCGAAAATTCCAGGCCATCCTGCCCCTGCGCGGCAAGGTGCTTAACGTCGAACGCGCCCGTTTCGACAAGGTGATCGGATCCGAACAGATTGCAACGCTTATCAAGGCATTAGGCACGAGCATCGGGCCGGATGACTTCAATGTCGACAAACTGCGTTATCACCGCATCATCATCATGACCGACGCCGACGTCGACGGCAGTCATATCCGGACTCTGCTGCTGACCTTCTTTTATCGTCAGATGCCGGTGCTGGTCGAGCGCGGTCATATCTACATCGCGCAGCCACCGCTCTACAAGGTCAAGCACGGCAAAGATGAGCGGTATCTGAAAGATGACCACGAATTCAATCAGTACATGCTCAAACTGGCGCTCGATGCAGCGGTGTTGCTGCCAAGCGAGCAGGCTCGCACTGACTACGAAGTAAGGGTGGGTTCGCGCGGTGCAGGCACCGCAGCGGTTGCCGCGACCAATGCTGCACTCGATTCACCCGGTGCCATCTCGGGTGATGCGCTGGGCGAACTGGCGCGCAAATACCTGCTGGCTGAAGCGGTCATCGATCGGCTTGCCCGCATCATCGACCAGGACGCCCTGCGAACCATTCTCGACGGTATCGAGCTCGATCTGTCGGATGAGGTCAGCAGTACCCATACCGCTGCAAAACTTGAAACAGCCATGGCGCGTTACCAGAGCGCCGCGCAAAAAATCGATAACGATGCCGGTGCCAGCGTGATGGCTCGCTTCGATGAGCGCGAAGAGCAGTGGCATCTGCGAATCGAGCGCAAGCATCACGGCAATGTTCGCGTCAGCGTTATCGATTCACATTTTCTTCTGTCGGCCGACTATCAGACCCTGGTCGAATGCGCTCAGACGGTTGGCGGGCTGATCAGCGATGGTGCCGAGATACGACGGGGTGAAGGCGATAAACAGCGCAGTCATACCGTGGTTGATTTCCGCGATGCCATGCGCTGGTTGTTGACCGATGCCGAACGCAATGTCGGTCGTCAGCGCTACAAGGGTCTGGGCGAGATGAATGCCTCCCAGCTCTGGGAAACCACCATGGATGCGTCTGCCCGTCGTTTGCTCAGAGTACAGATCGAAGATGCGATTGCAGCCGATCAGATTTTCACAACACTGATGGGTGATGATGTTGAGCCGCGGCGCGCCTTCATCGAAACCAATGCTCTGGGCGCACGCAATATCGACGTTTGAGAAGCAGCAGGCATGATTCATCTCTTTGTTCGACACGACAATCATCTGCTTGAATTCGACCGGGAATCATGGGCTGAACTTGATCAGTCCACCCTGATCTGGGTCGATGCACCGAGCCCGACACCCGAAGAGCAGCAGTGGTTAATCGATACCTTCGATTTGCCCAAGCTGTTTTCAGACGAGGAGTTCGGCATCGAAGCCAGCGCGCGGATTGTTGAACCAGGTGATGGCTCCATTCAGATCAGCAGTGATTTTCTGATCGGCAAGAAGCAATCCTACGCAACCGCGCAAGTCCAGCTGGTACTTCATCGCAATATCCTGTTCACACTGCACGAGGTCGAGATCGGTGTCATCCGATTGATGAGACTGCGTTGCATGAACACACGGACCTCGGTCATCGAGCCGCTCGACCTGATGGTTGAATTGCTGGGAATGGATGTTGAACATTCCGCCGATGCACTCGAATCGATTTATGCCGAACTCAAGGTGGTCAGCGACGCGATCCTGTCGAAGCGCCATGGCAACAGCGCCGATGCAGCCGACAACATTGCGCTGATTGCGCGACAGGAAGACCTCAACGGCACGATCCGCCTGAACCTGATGGAGACCCATCGGGCCTTGTCGGCGCTGGCAAGAATGCCGATGTTGTCGAAGCCACGTCGTCAGAGAATTGATAGGGTGCTCAGCGATATTGACTCGCTCGACGGCCACAGTTCGTTTCTGTTCGACAAGCTCAACTTTCTGATGGATGCGACGATCAGCTTTGTCAACATCAGCCAGACCAATGTCGTGAAAATCTTTTCGGTTGCGTCGGTGGCGATGCTCCCGCCGACCCTGATTGCAAGCATCTACGGTATGAACTTTGAAAAGATGCCTGAACTGACATGGCAATTTGGCTATCCGTTCTCGATCGTGCTGATGGTCATCAGCGTGGCTGTCCCCTTTTACTATTTCAACCGCAAGGGCTGGCTGAAGTAAATTCGATGGTTTGTAGCGACACCTGAATTCAGGTATCTATAGCCACCGCCAGCCACCGCCAGCCACCGCAATTTGGCCATCCATCAATACAGGAGACTTCATGAAACTTGACTCATCCGTTACCGCCATCATTACCGGAGGCTCGTCCGGTCTGGGTGCCGCCACCGCCCGCCGATTTGCTGCCCAGGGCGTGCGTGTCGCGATCTTCGATTTCAATGAGACGCTTGGTGAAGCCATCGCGGCCGAAATTGGCGGGGTTTTCTGCAAGGTCGATGTCACCAAAGAAGCTGAAGTCGACGCTGCATTCGCAAAGGCCCGCGCAGCACTCGGTCAGGAGCGTGTTCTGGTCAATTGCGCAGGCACTGGCCTGGCGATCAAGACCGCCAGCAAAGACAAGCAGACCGGCGAGATCAAGCATTTCCCTACGGCCGACTTTGACCGGATCATCCAGATCAATCTGGTTGGCACCTTCCGCTGCATCGCCAAATCGGCGGCCGGCATGATTGCGCTGCCGCCCCTTGAGCACGGTGAACGAGGCGCGATTGTCAATACCGCGTCGGTTGCGGCAGAAGACGGACAGATCGGTCAGGCCGCCTACAGTGCCTCCAAGGCCGCGGTCGTCGGCATGACCCTGCCGATCGCCCGTGACCTGATGGGCAACGGCATCCGGATCAACACCATCCTGCCGGGCATTTTTGATACACCGCTGCTGCAGCGCGCACCTGACAACGTCAAGCAGGCACTCGCTGATTCAGTACCCTTCCCGAAGCGGCTGGGTATGCCCGACGAATATGCTGCGTTGGCCGAAATCATGATCACCAACGGCTATTTCAATGGCGAATCGGTTCGCCTCGACGGCGCCATCCGGATGGCACCGCGCTGAACGCCCAGCAGGCGTGCATGCGCCTGTGGTGGTGATCAAAAAGGGCGCTCAGGCGCCCTTTCTTGTTTGCTGCTCGATTTATTTGCTGCTTGCCTCAGCGGTTGGCAAACAGAGACTGCAAAACTTCATCGGTGCGTTTGACGGTTTGCAGATTGGCCAGAACTGCATTGCTGGCCACCATCAGGTTAACCATCGTGCGAGGCAAGTCCGCATCGGTCGGTGTTGCCATCAGCGTCAGACTGCCGGATCCGGAATCAAGTCCGGCTGCTCCTGGCGACAGCCCGGATGCCACTTGTGCAGGTCGCTGGGTCGAGGCACGAGCGATCTCGAACGCGGCTGCATCCATCTGCCGCGAAGCCGCCGCCAGTCCGTTGCGTCCAATGCTCATGTCCATTTGTGTGTCCTCATTCAGTCTCCTTTGTTTTCGACCGAAGACCCGCTGACTTCAGGACTTAATTCACACCTTGAGCGAATCAGGGCGGCTGTCGGCGTGAGTCATACTCGGATCTGCTCCTGACGAAACTCGTGCTGGTCTCGCTCGATGGCTTTGCCAGTCCGGGCTTCGAGTATGGCCAGACGCCCGAGGTGGGCCTCAGCCTTAAGGCCATGAAATATGTGCTGCCCAAGTCACTGCTGAAAATGAGTCTGGCGCCGGCGTATGCCAATCCCGAGGTCCTGACGCCGGAGTTGCTGACCCGCTATTACGAGATGATGGTCGCGCCTGGCGTGCGCTCGGCCATGATCGCGCGACTCGAGCAGTCGGTTTTGCAGGATCCGGTGCCGATTCTGGCGCGCATCACCGCGCCGACATTGCTGGTGTGGGGCGATCGCGATGCCATGATCCCCATTGCCAATGCCGACGACTATCTCAGGGTGATCCCCGGGGCACGGCTGGTCAGGCTTCCCGATGTTGGCCACTTGCCGCAGGAAGAAGCGGCGCAGCCCTCAGGCCAGGCGATCCTGCAGTTCCTGGGGTCCTGAGCGATCAGCCGATAAGTGAGTCAGCCGATCCGGCGCGGCCAGCGATTTTTCAGGTCGATCACGTGGACGGCACCCGAGGCTGACAGGGTCAGGGCAATCCAGGGCCAATCGGCGCCGGTCAGGGCGGCGCGCAAGCCCAGCATCAGCAACAGGCCGCTTGCCAGCGCGGTGACCAGCTTTGATGCCTCGATGCCTCGCCCGGTACGACGGCGATAGACAACCAGACCGACGAGTTCGAGCAGGGTCAGTCCAATCGCCAGATCAACGATCAGACCGCTGGCTACGAACTCACGCATGACAAGCCATAGTGCACTTGGCGGTCCGGATCAGACGCGCGCAAACCCCAGCAGATGGGCCATGTCCTTGAAGAAGATCCGCACATGAGCCATCGGCTTCTTGCGCACCAGCGCCTTGTTCATATACGACTCGAAGGTGAGCTGTTGCACATCCTTGTCCTTGCAGATGCTCACGAAGCGCTCGCGACGCTTGTCGCTCGAATACCAGAAGCGCTGCATGATGCCCAGCACCAGAAACACCGTGCCATGCGTCTTCATGAAGCGCTTGCGTGCCATCGCCAGTGACTTGACGTTGCCGGTGGCAAGCAGTCCTTCAATGGCGTCGGCGGCGAGCGAGCCGCCATACATTGCGTAATAGATGCCTTCGCCGGACGCCGGCGCCACGACGCCTGCGGCATCGCCGGCGAGCACCACATCACGACCGTTATCCCATTTCTTGAGGGGCTTCATCGGCAGTGGAGCGCCTTCGCGGCGCAGGGTTTTGGCATCGGTCAGGCCGGTGGCCGCGCGCAGATCACCGACTGCGCCGCGCAGCGAGAAGCCCTTGTCGGCACTGCCGGTGCCAATCGACAGCGTATCGCCGTGCGGAAAGACCCAACCGTAGAAGTCGGGCGATAAACGGCCCTGATACCAGACGTCGCAGCGTGTGCCGTCATAGCCGGCCGGTTTGACCTCGGGTGCCGCCACGATCTCGTGATAGGCAAACACATAGTGGACATCCTTGGCGCCAGGAATCGCCTGACGTGCCACGCCCGACTTGGCGCCATCGGCGCCGATGATTGTCCGCGCACGAATGCTGTCGGGCGTGCCTTCGCCACGCCGATGATCATCGCGGGATTTGAAATGGATGGTGTTGATGCCATCGGCATCGCGCTCGAGCTTCTCGAAGGTACCGGTGCGGCGCACCGCGCCGGCAGCGGCTGCGCGTTCACGCAGCCACTCGTCGAACTGGTCGCGATCGACCATGCCGACGAAGCCACCCTCGATCGGGATATCGACGTTGGCGGTTTTGGGCGAGACCATCCGGGCCGATGTCGCACGAGCGACCAGCAGCGCATCCGGGATCGCATAGTCCTTGATCAGACGGGGCGGAATCGCGCCGCCGCAGGGCTTGATACGCCCGTCCCGATCGAGCAGCAGCACCGAGCGGCCCTTGAGCGCCAGCTCATGCGCGGCGGTCGCCCCTGCGGGTCCGCCACCAATCACGACAACATCGAAGATTTCGCGCTGATCCATGTGTTTATCCCTGTTCCATTCGCGCGACCCGATAGTCGCCAGCCCGGCTTGCGGGCGAGTTGTCAGACACCAGTTGATCAATCCTGAATTCACCGGTCTGCGATTGACCGATCTGCGACGCAAGACGAGCCGAGACGATAAAAAGCACGGCTTCGATACCAAAGACCAGCGCATAGGCCGCACCGGTCGAGCTGATGACCAGCCGCGCCAGGTCGCTCGCGGCTGCGCCGGCCAGACCGCCAACGCCGAAGGCAATCGCCTGGGCTGCGCCCCACAATCCCATGCGTACCCCTTCGCGCGAACGGCGACCTTCGCCTGCCAGTCGCATCATCGACGCGATGGCGGCAATCGCAAACGCACCATTGGCAGCACCAAGGGCAAAAACATTCGCCTTGAGCGGCCAGTCGCCGCCAAGCGTGCCGGCCAGCACCAGTCCTGCCAGGGCGATCGCCGAGGCGAGGCAGCCGCCAATCGTCCAGCTGCGCAAGGAGCCGAACTGTCGACCGGCAAACTCGCTGCCGGCCAGCGCCGCGAGCACCATGCCGGCAAAGGCGCCGCCGTGCTGGATGCCCGAGAGCTGAGTCGAGGCGCCCGGCGAAAAGCCAAAGACAGCGCCGGCAAAGGGCTCAAGGATCAGGTCCTGAGCGCTGTAGGCAAGCATCGAGACGAAGACGAAGATCGTGAACTGGCGAGCTGCCGGCTCGGACCATACTTCGCGAAGCGCCTGGACAAAACCGGGCTTGAGCTCGCTGCCCGCGTTTTGTTCGCCCGAGCCCGATGCGATCAAGCGCGCACCTTCGAGGCGGTAGAGGGCCAGCAGCGTCACGATGACCGCCATGGCCGCGACAGCTGCAGTGACGGCGATCAGCCGCGCAGGCGAATACGGATCGAGCAGCTTGCCGGCAACGCCAGCGGTGATCGCGAATCCCATGATCATCATCAGCCAGACAATGGTCGCGGCGGCAGCCCGACGCGGCGCCTCGACCCGCTTGGCCAGCAGTACCAGCAGATTGGTGCCGCAGGCGCTGACACCGATGCCAATGACGGCAAAGGACAGCACCGCTGCAGCGATACCCAAGCGTGTATTGGTCGCCATCAGGGCGGTTGCCCCGGATGCGCCGACACCGCCGATCGCCAGCACCGCCATGCCGCCGACGATCCATGGTGTGCTGCGTCCGCCGACATCAGAGCCAAAACCCATCCGCGGCCGCAGACCCTGCATGGCGTAGTGCACCCCGACCAGCAGTCCCGGCAACAGCGCAGGCAGCGCCAGCTCGACCACCATGACGCGATTCAGGGTGGAGGTGGTCAGCACGACGATGGCGCCCAGCGCCATCTGCACCAGGCCCAGTCGGGCAATGCTCAGCCATCCGAAGTAGGCACCGGCCATCGCGCTAGCCTCCGATCAGCGTGCGAAGCGCGAAAGCACTGACCATCATGCCCGCGACGAAAAGCGGCACACCAAAGCCGCTGTAAAAGAGCGCCCGTTTGCTGGGGTCGGCCACGAACCAGTTCATCATCACGCCCTGCACGACGAGCAGGCCGGCGATGACCGCGGCATGACCCGGACGGCCCCAGTGACTGAGCAGGCCGATCACCACAAGTTGCGGCACCGCCATGGTCCAGCTGGCCGATCTGGCGGCCGGCACGATGCCCAGCTGCACCGGCAGCGATCGCACGCCCATCTGGCGATCACCTTCGACCGCCTTGAAGTCGTTGAGCGTCATGATGCCGTGAGCACCCAGGCTGTAGAGGCCGGCGAGCGCCAGCGATCGGGCATCGGGGATCACGCCGCCGGCCATGACCGCGGCACCGGTCACCCAGGCCAGCCCTTCGTAGCACAGGCCGCAGGCTGCATTGCCATACCAGCCGTTAAGCTTCAGACGTACCGGTGGTGCACTGTAGGCCCATGCCAGGATCAAGCCGACCATGGTTGCACCGAATCCCCAGGGTCCGAGCAGCATCGCCACCAGCAGCGACAGCACTGTCCAGCCGCAGGCGATGTACAGTCCCCATGTGCCTGGCATGCGACCCGACGGAATCGGCCGACTGGGTTCATTGATGGCATCGACATGCCGGTCATACCAGTCGTTGACGGCCTGGCTGGTGGCGCACACAAGCGGTCCGGCCAGCAGAACACCCACGATGATCAGCGGCCAGCGGCCAGTCGGCGAAACGCCAGAAGCCACGACACCGCACGAAAACGCCCACATCGGCGGAAACCACGTGATCGGTTTCAGCAGTTCGGTGACGGTCGAAAAGGTGGGTCGCGACAGCACGGCAGCCATCGGGGCAGTCTGCATCTGACAGGCGAAAGCGTCAACTATGATTTACACTAGATTGAATTTTCCGGAGCGCGTGCAATGAGGCCAGTCAAGCCCTATCTCTCTTTTGATGAAGTGCACGCAGGCGCAGAACCGGTGAGCAAGGGGACATCGGGGGAGGCCGACAGACCGCATGCGGTCGTGATCGGCAGCGGTTTCGGCGGGCTGGCATCGGCCATCAGATTGGCCGCGAGCGGTTGGCGGGTGACGGTACTGGAAAAGCTCGACGCGCCCGGCGGACGCGCCTATGTCTACAAGCGCGACGGGTTCACATTTGATGCCGGCCCGACGATCGTCACCGCGCCCTTTCTGTTCGACGAGCTCTGGGCCCTGTGCGGGCGCCGCCGAGAGGACGATGTCACCCTCAAAGCGATGGATCCCTTCTACCGGATCCGCTTCGACGACGGCACCTGGTTCGATTACACCGGCGACCCGGTGCGCATGCGCGCTGAGGTCGCCCGCTTTTCGCAAGACGATGTCGCGGGCTACGAAAACTTCATGGTTGATGCCGAGAAGTGCTATCGGCTGGGGTTCGAAGGCATGGCCGAAACCGCCTTCGACACCTTTGGTGATTTGCTCGAAGCGATCCCGTCGTTCACGCGCATGCGCGCCTGGAGCAGCATCTACACGCTTGCTGCCTCGCACTTCAAGAACCCCAAGCTGCGGATCGTCTTCAGCTTTCATCCGCTGCTGATCGGTGGCAATCCTTTCTCGGTCACCTGCGCCTATGCGCTGATCGCCTCACTCGAAAAGCGTCATGGCGTGCACTGGGCGATGGGCGGCACCGGCGCGCTGGTCAGGGGCCTGGTCGGCCTCATCACCGAGCAGGGCTCGACCATCCGCTATAACGCCGAAGTCACCCGCATCACCGTGAGCCAGGGCCGCGCGAGTGGTGTCGAGCTTGCCGATGGCGGAACCATCGCGGCCGATATCGTGGTCTCCAACGGCGACACCGCCTGGACTTATCGCAATC
>Ga0007796_10000254_pt1 | contig 15525 bp, 17 predicted proteins | sample CryBogmetaGMA0M_FD_60373 | JGI IMG/M metagenome (GOLD analysis project Ga0007796, IMG submission 60373) | Freshwater microbial communities from Crystal Bog, Wisconsin, USA - MA0M | ecosystem: Environmental > Aquatic > Freshwater > Lake | place: Crystal Bog, Wisconsin, USA | collected 2009-07-06 | reverse complement strand
ATCATAATATTGATTCATGTGGCGCACATAGGGACGATAAAATGCGCGAATGCGAGGAGTAAATGGTTCCTCTAATCTGTTAGTGGAATGAATTAACCATATTAACACAATTACAATAACAACTATCGCTATCGGCCATAAATATTTTTTACGCATATATATTATTTACATTTTATAAAAAATTGATTATTTAATAAATTTAAACATATTATTAAATAATAACAATATGAGCGACACTGTTAATCAAGAGTTTAATAAATCATCTTTATCATTGACGAAACAATTGTCAAAAGATGTCAAAAAATCGCAAGGTATTTACTTCACTCCTCCCTCTATTTCGCACCAATTGGTTACAAAAGCTCTGTCTAACCTACAAATACCCACCGATGATGCGACCAAAATATCCATATTAGAACCGTCTTGTGGATCTTGTGAAATCATATGCGCAATTGATTCTGCTATCAAAAATGTCTCTATTACGGGTATTGAATTGAACTCCGACATTTATAAAGAAATAACAACAATGACATTTACAAATCCAACCGAATTAATAAATGCCGACTTTATCACATTGGAACACGAGAAGCAATACGATGCTATATTAGGAAATCCGCCCTATTTTGTCTGTAAAAAAGAAGCAGTTCCTCCAAAATACAGCGAGTTCATTGTAGGTCGGCCTAATATGTTCGGCATTTTTATTCTTCATTCATTGTCTAAACTGAAAATAGGCGGAATATTGGCCTTTGTAATACCCAAAAGTTTTCTAAATTCCATGTATTATGCTAACATTCGCAATTATATAAAGCAGACTTGTTGTATATTGGCCATTGATGATTACAAAACTAACAATGATTTCCTAGAGACCAAGCAATCTACATTTGGCCTAATCATAAAAAAACTGAATAGTGAATCATCATTCGGTGACTGCTGCGGCTATTCATTGAGATTAAACGGCAATTTTATATTTACTTCCGACGCCGAATATTTGAAAACATTTTTTGAAAATTCAACCACCATTCAACAATTAGGGTTGGCCGTAAAAACGGGTCCTATTGTTTGGAACGAACGCAAAGACCAACTAACAAATGACGAAACACAAACCATTTTGTTATATAACACAAATGTAACAAATGATAATAAAATAAAATTGACCACATTTAAAAATGGTGAAAAGACGCAATATATAAATGCGGTCGGATCAACCGATCCGATCATTGTCGTTAACCGAGGCAATGGCAACGCTAGCTATAAATTTAAATACGCATTGGTGGATCGTCTTATGCCATTTGTAGTTGAAAACCACCTAAACATTATATATTCGCCTCTGCCTATGGAAAAAAACAAACTAATTAATATTTACAAACAAATTATACGCGGGTTTGAAAACCCCAAAACAGAGAAATTCATTGAAATGTTTTTCGGAAATAACGGCTTGTCTAAAACAGAGTTGGAAACCATTGTGCCTATTTATCTATAAATGAAAACTTCCATCGCGGATTCGCTATGCCATTATTGTTGCCCCAATTTAGCCGCACTCGTATGTCATACATTAAATTCTCTACAGCGACGTCAAAATATAATTTGTTAACACTATTCGGTTTTATACCCAAAATTGCTATTTTTTCCACATCAATCGTCTGAACGTGAAACATATTTTTGTCCCATAGCAGAAATACTTTGTTAGTCTGCGAATCTTGTATTTTTTTAGCTATTTTGTCAAATTTGAATTGTTGCGCATATGTGCTAAGAAATTGGTCGCGAGACTCGTCCACTAACTCGGTTTTTTGTTTTTTATTTTGGTCTTTATTCTCGTACAACTTCCTAAAAAACGGATGCTTATATTTGATATCACTTACATGCTGTAAATAGGTCGGCTTATCGGGCTTTAAATCCGACACTGAAACCGAAGCCATGTCAATTGCCAAATACTTATCTAAAAAGTGGTCGTAATAGTATTCGGCATAAGAGTATTCAAACATGTCAAATGTAGCCTTACAATCTTTGTCATATAGCTCAAGAAACTGAACCAAATTTTTGACGTCTGAATTGTTGTTTTTAAACTCTACTTTAACCGAATGAATTGGCACATTTAAAGGATTAAGATAACTAACAAGAAAGTCGTAGTTGAATGTCATGCCCCCCTTATGGGCAATTTCAATAGTTTTATAAGGCTGCTCGCATAGTGTATGTAACGCATTGCGCAATCCGTCGCGAATATGACGCCAATACTCACCGTATGCCGAGTCTACAAAATAGTCTTCAGACACGCAAAATATATTAGTTATTATTAGCTCTCTTAGTCGGTTAGTTGAATCGTTATCTGATTTGCTGTTTGAAGTTGTAAATACTAAAATATCTTCGGGTTCAATTATTTCAAATTCAATAGGCGTGGGCATTTTTTTAGCCATACATAGTGTTTATATAATGTCTTTATGCTGTTAAATTTGAAGACATTATATAATCAATTTTTTTAGATTTATACGCATTTGCGTGATTACTAATATTAATAAGCATTTTGCAAAATTAATAAGCATTTTGCAAAATTAATAAGCATTTTGTAAATTATACATGCCACTATAGGATGTCAAACAAGGGCAAAACGCCTCTGTTAGTGTAGCGGATGATGTGGTGGTGGTGGGCATATTAGCGGCCACATTTTCGTCGGAGCTTGTCATAGTAGAGCTTACGGGCAGTGTGCTGGAATTTTTAGGTAAAATGCTGTTTCTAATATCTTCTCTATCTATGCCGGCAGTAACTGCTTTTTCCTTTAATTGGCTAATAGTGGGTGCAACTGTCTCTTCAGCTAATTGAGCAGCCGCATCTCTAGTTAACACTTTTTGTTTTCCAGTTGAAACGGTGTCGTCGCCGATAGTAGTAGGAGCAGTAGTTCCCATCATGTCTAAACCTTCAGAGAAGGTAGTATATTGTTCCAACACAATTATTAAGGCTAAAACAACTAACAATCCTAAAGTTATGTTATGTGTAGCAAAAAATACGACAACAATTAATAGTATTAATCGGCCAATAAAATTGTCATATAAATTATATATCCATCTAGGATTAATTGCAATAATAACAACTAAAAAAATGAATAAATAAATACATTTGTTGGATTCCATCATGTTATAATTATATAATATATTTTTTATAGTTTTCAATTTCAGTTTGTTTAATAAATAATTATCTTGTTTTTTATTAAGAGAATGTCTTATTTAGCAATGTCAGCCGCACCAATTGAAAATGAAAACAATAATGGTAATTATAACACAGATACTATTATTAATAAGAAGAAATATGCGAATACATCTCATTCTAAAACCCAAAAACAGCGTCTACCGCTAAGCGACTTTGATCCACAGAAGGTAAACTCGGTGCTTCAGTCTATCCATAATACTACTACTGATGATAGCGAATTAGGAAATTACAGCCCACATGGGAATTCCGAATCGGCAAAACACTCCGATAATTTTAAACCACTTAATCCATATGATTTTCCATCCAAGCCTATGTCTATGGGAGGCGAACGCACTAAAAACCCAAATACAAACCCACATGTAGAAGGAATGACAAATAAGGGTGACAATCTTGTGCCTATGCCAGTTGAAGACGACAACTTGGAGCTACAAAACTTACAGTCTAATTTTTTAAATGATGCCGAGGTTAAAAATTATTTTAAGCGGTTGGTGCCGAATTATAACCATAAGCAAAATAACAATCAAAAACAGAACCAATACCAAAACCATAGCGCCTATCCGAAATCCATAAATAATTTTGAAAATCTAGATAGCAACCAAGTTCTTATAGAAAAACTAAATTATATGATTAATTTACTAGAAGAGCAGCAAGACCAAAAAACGGGAAATGTCACCGAAGAGGTTGTATTATATTCTTTTTTAGGCGTTTTTATTATTTTTATTGTTGACAGTTTTGTTCGGGTTGGAAAATATGTAAGATAATCATGATTACAACAAATGTATCCTAATTATCTCTATACTAATATTATAACCTTTGGTATTATAACCTTTGGTATTATAACCTTTGGTATTATAACCTTTGGTATTAGCGTCGTCTTGACTGCTTGTGTTTGCGGTGCTTTTTAGTTCGTTTGAACCTTCCTCCATCTCCGTGATAAATTACATTACCTTTTCCATTTGCCACACCCCCCGCTCCAAATATATAAGCAAACATGACTATAAACGCGGCCAAACTGCTAAAAAAATTTTGCGCGAGTCCCGTTAGCTGCATGCCATTTACTTTACGTTTTATATATTCAGAAATGTCCTCTAATAGCATTTGAATTTGCGCAATAGTCGTAGAATTATTACTATCTTCATTCTGGTTATCAATCTGCAACGTAATATCCAACAAATCAAAAAAACTATTTACTTGTGATTTTATAGATGACGGTATAAATGTCTGGATGCTGCTTTTAATGCGTTGTATCATGGTGTTTTTACTTGGTGGCTTTTGATATGGTTGCGGTGCTTGCGGCATTTGCTGGTTATAAGGCGAGTTGTAACTAAATAGTTTATTGGCTGCTCTCTCGTAAAAATTTGACATATATATTATTAGTTGCTAAAATAATATAAAACTAATTCAACAAAACAATATTTAGAATTCATTACTTATTCAATATTTTGAACGCCTTGATTTTTTATAATACGACATGTATTTTTTATTTCTTGTTTTTGATTTGCGACTACGTTTTAACCCGCCTTCTATTTGCCGGGCATCTTGTTCGTTACTTTTAGAAGCAGTTGTTGGCGCAAAACTTGAATAATCTTGATTAATAAACTCGTTAATATTTTTAGGCAGTAAAGGTATGTTGAGTGGGTCACTTATACTAACTATATTACTAGGTAACAAATTATCGCAACTATTTAATTGATTTAATTCATCGGGAGTATAAGTAACATCATAACTCTCATTTGGAACATCGGGTACTTTTATTGACGTCGCTTGCGAAAACTCGGCGGCATTTGTAGTGTCCTTTGTTAATTTTAATAATAAAGACATATCGGGATTACATTTACAACCCAAAAAAGTCAATAATATTTTAGCACATATTGTAATATTTTGACTTGTTCTATAAATTTCGGGAACAATAACATCGTTAAGTTCATCTACTCTATCATAAAATCCGTGTCTTATTTTTCCTCTTAAATTAGATAACGTAGTAGGGTCGCTAAATGCCTTATCAATTGTATCTATGTATTTATTACCACCTTCATCTACAATTGTTAAACTTTCTACTGGAAATATATCATATAATAATGTAATACATCTACAAAGCGCCAAAGCTGTAATTGGCCACGCTTTTTCATGAATAACTTCAAAAATTATAAGTTTTATTAATTTTTTGTATGCCTTGGTTTTTTCATCATCAGTTTTTTTTATTGAAATAATTGGCAACAAAAATCTGTTAGTAAAATCATACATATAATAATAAAATTTATCTTCGCTTATAATATTAAATGGATCTCTTTTGGTATAATAAGCTTGATGTTTTACATATCTATCGTAATAAGCAGACGTTTCTTGAATTTGACGTCTAGCGTGCTGGACATCGTGTGCCCAATAATCAATTGGCGAGTTTAAATATTGGTCTGCCCAAGTTGGCTCCGAAGTCACTCCTAATATTAAAATTGGAACACATCTGATTTTAATAAAAAAAGTCGCGCCAGTAGGAAGATACGTTGGAACAACAATGTTGTCGGGATTTGAACCAAGTACAATATAATCTAAATAAGAACGATATCTAAAATTGTGATAAAAATTTGGCAATGGCTCTTTAGATGTTTCTCTGTAATATGAATCCAATAATATTAACATACTTTCGATTGCGTAAAGAGTACTAACATATGGAAAAAAATACCTTGATGTTGTCATTATAGCAATTAATTTGTGCATTAAAACTTCTAACTGTGTTTTTTTATCTTGTGAACTCTGATAATATTTAAATATATCTGATTGAAACAACGGCTCTATTAAATAGGCAACTACCCCTTTAAATTCGGGAAATGATGCCATTTGCCCTTTTAGCACTAGTCTATCTTTTAGTTCTTTATATGTATTGTATGAGTCGTTTTGTAATTTTCTAATAAATTCTAAATGCTCGTCTTTCCAAGATCCAAAGTTTGTTGTTGTTAAATATTCTACTATTTTTGCCAATGGTTCATTAACCCTTACATCTTTTCTTTTTTGAGCATCTTCTCCCTCTGTTATTATTGGCTCTTGAAATGCCATTGTTTGTATTTGCGTATTATTCATATATATATATAATATATATGTATAATTATAATAAATTATTATCTAAATATAATAATTAAATAAAATAAGATGTTTAGAGGCTATCGCAACCATTTAATAAACAAAACGGCTACAAATACAAACACCACCACCATAAATAATCTGCCCTATATAGCGAAATGCTCCAAGTGCCAAAAATATAATCAGATTGTTAGTTCATTTGCGGCGACCAATATCCAAAAATGTATGTTTTGCGGGCAACCGTTCTATATTATACGCATGTAAACCCTTGCGAATTCCATAACTTATGGATATAAAATCAGCTTATACTAATTAATAATTAGGCATTTGTTAGATGGAAATGTGCTATATGCGAAATTATAAAAGAAATACGCAGTAGGTGAACTAACAAGTGGAATGGTCTTTTTCATTAAATTATCAATAATACACCGATTGTCACTAATGTCTTCAACAATTAAATATTGGAAATAATTTTGATTCTGTTTCTGGTTCTGGTTTTGATTCTGATCTGTAATAAGCGACCAAACCGACATTTTAAACCCATCAATGAAATCCGTGTTAGTTAAAATGGTCCCATTTACGGCCGCAATACACGCAAGTATTTCTTTGCCCGCTTCAATATAAGTACAAGTCTTTTTAAATATATAAGCCGCCACTATATTACCGTCTAATATAATCATTTTTATAAAAACATTTTTCGTATTTACTAGCTCAATTAAATTACTAATTGCGGGCATAATAGTGATACCCCATTTGTTGTTAGTGCTCTCTTCTTTGATAAAATTATATAAATAATACATATTTTGTTTGTCACCCGTCAGCAAAGAATATTGATTATTTAACATATTGGGCATTTTCCAAGACCGCATACTGAAACAATACGTCGTGTAAATGGTTAGCGGTATTATCCCCGTTAGTTCCTCTTCGCGCTTAAACAAACTAACAGATATTTTCCTATTCTGATGCGACTGTACGTATTCGTGCGTTTGTATGATTTGAGGCGCAATCTGTTTTTTCCGCCAATGTTTATGGACGCACAAATAATCTACATAATACACGTCCATTGTTTTTATAGTTTGGTTTATATAGATACTAACAGTAAGCGGTCTAGACGTCATTACTCCTACCATTTTTTGGCTATCTATCGTGGTTTGCGTTTTTTGGTCTATTAATACTTCGGGCTGATAATAAATGGACCAAAATGCCGAATGATTGTGTCCTTCAAAATAGGGCAACACATTTTCTTGTTTGGGGCTATACGTGTTTTCTTTGTTTTGCAAATAATGCTGTTGGATTAGCAGTATGGCGCGTGTTAAATCGCCTTTATTTAACTCTTCAAATCGGCAAGTTTTTATATTCTTAAAATTGGTATAACGGTTTTTGGCCGGCAGCTCCTCACGAATAATGCCAACATTGAAAAACCAGTAATACAAGTCGTAGAAATGGAAGACCGGTTGTAGCGCCCAAAATCTATATTTGAGGCGTATATAGAGGAAAAAGATTATTAAAAACAATATAAAGCCGGCGATTATATAAAGTAGAATCATTTGTTAGTTTGTTTTAAGTATTTAACTATTTTAATATAATAATATAAACACAAATAATGGTTTATGTTATATTATGGAATTGGACTCATTACATTTGGACTCATTACATTTGGACTCATTACATTTGGACTCATTACATTTGGACTTATCATCAGATTTGGAAGTAGACGTGTTTATTGAGATTTCTAAAAATTCGCATATCAAATACGAATATGACAAGGAATTGAAGGCGCTTATTTGCGACCGAGTGCTTCACACGCCCTTCAAATATGAGTTCAATTATGGCTTCATACCGAACACGCTGAGTTTGGATGGTGACCCAATTGATGTCGCCGTGCTAATGGACGACGAATTGTTGCCTGGTTGCTACATTAAATGTAAAATTATAGGCGTATTGGAGACGAAAGACGACCAAGGCGACGATCCAAAGCTGATTATGTGCCCGGCGAAAAAAGTGGATCCCCGATATAACCGATTTAACGACATTGGAGATATTCACAGCTCTACATTGGATAAAATTAAATATTTTTTTGAGCATTACAAGGACTTGGAGAACAAAAAAGTGGAGGTAGGTAAATGGTTAGATAAAAAGGCGGCTATTGAGATATACAAAAAATCAATTGAGAATTATAACAAGAATAAAAGCTAGCGAATCAGATTAGTTTATGTAGACCTACATAGAGAGCAGATATGAAAACCATTTTGCGAACACGTGTAGTAGCAATTGTTACAAACCACGTGGCGGCATCGGAAACGCTGTAATGTTGGAGCATTAGTTAGGCAAATAGGGCATTCATTTTCTGTCACCGATTGAGTTATAATAGGGTTAATATCTGTGTCTAATGGCAGCAGATTGGTATTCAAGTTTTCTAATTCGGGATACACTCTGTTACGGTTGCGAATATAAAATGATATGTTCATATCTCTGCCCCACTTGTTTTTTAGACAGATGTCCGATGGTTGGATTGGTTGCCCGGCCTCTGCCGGAATCCCCGGAGCATCTTGTCCGGTTACTACGATATCAATGGCTTCCATGTTATACACTCGCCTCAAATGTGGCATCATTGTTTCTAGAAATTGTGTAACAGTCCACCCGGGGTTAATGGGAAACGTAAAAGTATTTGTAGTAAACACTTCCTTAAATGTGACGGGAATACCAGTTAGCGACATATTAGTTATGGGTATGATGTATGAATAGTTTATATATTCTTTAAATATTTTAAGAAAATATAAATCAATTTTTTGTTTCTTTAAATTCTAATTTTTATTATATTGTTCCACGTATTTATCTGTTTTAGCGCATTTATACTTAAGTGAACCGACTCTTTCATAGCATAATCACTGATTAACAGCTTATCCGTGTTATAGTTGAAAACACGCGTATAGAATAGGTCTAGTGCGTCGCGATATGCTTCCGTTAAGAGACTACCTTGATTCAGTTTAAAGGAGATACAACGATCAAAATCGTAGGAACATAGCAAGTCAGCTTCACGAACGACATGATACGCCATTTCATATTCACCCAATTCGGGATAGCCATTCTTTTTCACCGTGGAATACGACATGGTTTCCATTATCTGCTTTGTGTAAAACAGCTCATCTCTATTTAGTTTGTCTTGTAGAAACTCGTCAATCTCTTTTATACCCTCTGTTTGGCTCATATATTTTTTGTCGCACATATCGTGTAGCACGGCAGCACTATAAATCACATTGGTTTGCTGCTCTAGATAAGGAAACATGTCTAATTGGCTGCGGTAAAGTTCATCGGCGTAGCGCAGTACTGCCATACTATGCATCTCGGAATGAGATGAATCAATATTGTATTTTTTTGACATTGCTAGAACAAACGCAAACAGTTGATTTAGCGCGACCATATTCTTAATATATTTGTATATAATAATATATTAAGATCTCTTTAAATCACATTTACTAATATTAATATCGTTTGACTCGTGTTTTGGTTTTACGGTTGTGCCGTTTTGTGTGTTTTTTACCCTTCTTATTCTTATTTTTATATTTTTTACCGGCTTCTTGATATCTCATTGTTGGCGTTGATAAATAGACAGCCAAATCCTCTATGGGAAATGGTGTTATTTCAATTATTTGCGGCCATATTGGATCGAGTGAAATAACAGTGTAATCAACGTTAGGTATTAATGCCGCCATTAAATTCTGGAAGATACTTTCGTCAGTTATATTGTTTATTAAAGTTCTAAATATTCTTCTATTATCATTCATATGTGATTGTATATGACTATTTCCAGCTTCATGATTAATACCATATTCGCCAACAAAATTTTGAACTTGATATGGCGTTGAATGTTGTTGGTCAACGTCTTCTATACAAACAGTAGTGCCTAGCTTAGCCCAAAAACGAATAACGTCTTGTTGCCGTAGATCGGGTTGATTGCTAATCCGATTTAATGGATTTATAATACAAGTTGAAACTGTATCGTCTCTAAATTCAAGACAAGTATATTTTGCGTAACGTGTCATGATACTGCCATCGGTGGTTGTTATTTTATTTTTTTGTAAAGCGGATTGTGTATTAGTATTTAAAAAAAAACAAGACATTCCGTCATTATGAAAACGTACTTTATTTAATTGTTGGGGGTTTGTTTTAGGGGTGTCTAATACAACAAAGTATGCTTGCGCGCTTGGCAAAAGATTAAATTTTAGTATTTTTAAAAGTGCGTTATAAATTCTATACATTTTTGCTTCATAAGTATCCTCTTGAAAATTAACTTCATTATTGAAATAAACAACTTCACGGCTTGCGGGAAGAAATATAAAAGCGGCGTTTCTCATAAATACCCAGTTTTGGTTACTTATATTTTTATACGTGTCGCTAGGCACTCTTGTTCCCATATTCATACCATATGTTTCCTCAATTTGCTGAATAGCTGGCCAATCGGTTTCGGGAGTTAATTGACCAATCCCTAAAACTGTTTGATAATTATTTTGTTGAAGCGTTGGATTATTATAAACCAAAGTTATTCCGTGCATTGGTTCAAAATAGGGAATCATTGGTCCTATCTCTTGGTTGTATAAATTGTTCATTATATATTATTTATATTATTTTTATTATTTTTATTTATCAGTTAAATCGGTTTCCGTAGCACATAAACATACTGATATTCGTATTGGCATTTTAGTAAATCAATTTCGGCTTCAATAATGAAGCCACACGATTGTGCGTCGCTTATGATTTCCTTATAATCGGGCATATACAGCGTGTGCTCGTTTTTGCGCACTTTGCCATCGCTATTATTTTTAAATTTCTCCACAAATTTGGCCATATTGTTTTTCTCATCTAGTTGGAAATCAGCCTTATAAGAGAAATCAGTGAATTTAACCTTTGTACTAGTGATGCGCTTCTTAGCATAACGCTGAGGCGACACGTATAAGAGTGGGTTTCCGGGCGGCAAAATAGGGTCAAATTGGTTGCGATCTACTACATGTAGGAATAAATAGCCACCGTGCATCAGCCAATTGTAGCAATTTTCAAAAAACAAATGCTTATCTTTAATATAATAAACAGTAAAATACATACACAATATATGTGTAAAAGTTTCGGGTTCAAATACGTTGCTATTTAACGCATCGGCCACCTCAAATTTGTATTGTGGATAGTTTTTTTTAGCCTTTTTGATCATTGATGGTGATTCGTCAATGCCTAAAACATCTAGACCACTTGCGCCTAGACCAGCTACATGATGCCCTGTTCCACAACCAATATCTAAAATGCGACTCTTGCTAGAGGGCTCACTCTTATTCATAATTTCACCCACCTCATAATCGTCTTTTAAATTATTATAGACTAAATAGTCGTAAATGTCGGCATAAAAATCGTCGTAGATTTCGGGACCCGACTTTACTAAAAATTTGTCTTCTTGTTCAAACCCTTCTTTAAAGTCCGATTTGGCGCCTTTAAATACTAAAATAACTAACAAAAACAAAACAACAAATATCATTATTTTCCCCCATGATGATGTTTTTTGATATCCCGTTCCTAAACTTTTCATAAAGTTGTTTATATTTTTCATAAAATTAGTCATCTATATATTGCCGAGTTAAAAAAATTGTGAATATTTCACAATACAGACAAACTAAAAGTTAAAATTTTTAAACTTTAAAAACTATTATAGTGTTCTTCCTCTTCGCAACCATTATAGGCCCCCAATAATCGCAGACTTGTTTCATTTAATTCACTGAAAAAGGTTGCCACCGCGGAATATAAATATGTGGCGCAATCAGCAATAGTGTTCATATATTGTTTACATAAACATGTCTTTAAATTACTTTTTATGATATTTATAATATAATATAGTATAGTATATGGGACCTAACAACCTCCAAACATTTATAAATAAACAGTATAAGTTATCTTTAGCACAATCAACGCCATTAGGATTTTCTGTATCCGCTGTTAGTGGCAATAGTTTTACACTGCGTAATGTAGGTGAAGGAGCGCTCCCTCAATTACAAATTCTTGCTGCCAGCATATCGTATAATGTTTCTATTATGGTAACCAGTGTAGGGGTAACAACTAGTAATGGCACAATGGTTAATCCATTATTCCAAAATACGTTAAATGATGCCATTCCAATTAGACAATCAGTAAGAGGCGTTGAGACACCATTTGCGATTGGCTTTGGTGCAGCAAATGTTTCAGTAAATACTGCTGCCGATGTATATAACAGTGTTATAAATAATCCCACTGAAAATTTGGTAAAGACATATAATCTTACTTTAACTGCGGTTTCATTGGGGGCGGACGTCGGCTACAGTAATGTTACGGGGTCAAAAAAAACAGATGATGGCTGTTATTCGTGGTTTAGTAATAACGGGATGAATTTTGTATCAATATGTCGCAACAAATATATTACAAAATATGGAGGACATGCTACCACATGTAATCTATGTAATCGTGGATAAAAATTATATAAATTAATATATATTTTGCCGAATAAGCCGCAAATTTTAAATCGCAATTATTCTAATGAACGACCATGAAATCAACGATATTAGGGAACCGAAAGATTTTAAAACAATAACATTTTCAGAATTTAAAAAAAGCGACGTTAAAAAGGAGCTTGTTTTAAATTTATATAACTCCAAGATTGAATCGGCGTGTTATTGGAGTGCTGAGCTAATATGTGCCGGCCACTATTCCGAACTTTGGGACACTATAATTGGCTTTTATACTAAGCATATCCATATTAGTAATCCAAAATTGATTACCTATTTAGAACTCCGAATCAACGATTTTAAAAACATTGTTTTAAATGGTTACGCCGACCAAGAACTAAGATTAAGAAATAATGAAAAAATGCGGAAACTGTTTTGCGAAATTATGTGTGTACTTTGCGAGGCGAAAAAGAAGCACTGTTATACCGAAATAAAGGTGAAAAAGGATGATTTTGACATGACGCAAATGACTGAACGATTTAAAGCACCAAACGTGAAATACGCGGAGGCCACATTTTTAAAAGACGACCCAAAAGAACTGTTTATTGCGGCCAACGAATTCGCCTATAACATCAGCGAAGAGGGCAAAAACAGTCTCAGCGCGTGCTACTGGATGGAATGGATCATTGAATTTGAGACCATTTGTAAGCAAAAAAAGGAAAAATGTCGGTGCGAGCGCCGTATATTTGCCAATGTAGAGCCCAAATGCCAAATGGATATCGTGTGGATTATTTGGGATATTTTCTTAGAAGAGTCACAGAAGCGCAACTCATTAGTACAACGTATCGTAAACAGCGCACTGAACATTTTCTGCCTCAAATACCGATCCGGCTGTCATAAAAAGCGCCGACTGCTTATGTATTTTATTATTGAGGTATTTACCGAACCCTATTCACTAGACGAGTCCATCGTAAAAGATAAAACCAAAATACAAGTGATTACTCAAAATATCAACAAAATTTACAAACAAATCAAACAAAACGAACATTCACCCGGTACCGATTATCTATATCACAACTTTAATGCTACCAATTTGGAGAAAACGATTGCCAAATTAGAAACCATGAACAGCTTAGGTGCTGAATATATACCGCGAATTAATTAAATATATTTGTAAACAACTTAAAGGGGTGAAATATTCTCTTTAAGTTGTTTATAAATATATTTAATTGCCGCCATCCTTTTCAGCACCACTAAAATTAATATATTCGTGTAAATTACATAGCCTTTTTTTGGCTGTTTTTTTATATTTATTACATTTGTTTACTAATTTTTGATATCTTTTACTTTTACTGTGTAAAACCAATGGTTTATTATGTTTCCTATTATATTGATTTTCTTTACGAACAATTTCTTTATATTCCGAACAAGGTTTATATTCCAATTGAGGTAAAAATTCACTACATTGTACGTTAAAATGTTTATTCATTATATTTAAAAATTCATTTACAGTATGTTTCCCACTTTTTTTCGCTCCTACCCCAGTATAATATATATATTCAACCATTATATATATTATGTATTATTTTATCTAAATTAATAATATAATGTCTTCTAAACGCAAAAATAGCCGAATCCGATTTGGAACACTAAAAAATAGGCCATTTATTAAAGATAAATACAAATATACCAATGGATATATCGTCACCATGTTTTTACAAATGTTGAATACTGTTAAACTATACCATTGGAAAACACATAGTTATGCTACACATAAGGCGACCGATAAACTATATTCTAAACTAAACGAAAATATTGACTCCTTTGTAGAGGTGCTTTTAGGAAAAACGGGGGATCGCGTTAATTTAACGAGACAAAAAACGATTTTATTACACGATTATAATAATGAGACCAATTTTAAAAAAGAAATAGAAAAGTATAAACAGTTTTTAATCAACATGAACCGAGATGCGGGTATCAACATAACTAACAATAGTGATTTGTTAAATATACGTGACGAATTATTGGGAAATCTAAACCAATTTACATATTTACTAACATTAACATAAAATATCTATTTATAGTTGCCGATGTTCTTTTACCATATTATAAAAAAAAATATCGTTACTACAAAATTCCTCAACGCGTTTTTTTAGCGCTTGATGATATTTAATGGTTACGTCTTTTGTGGCATTTTTATGAGGGACTTCAATGGCATAGTCACAATTATAATACGTATTCAGCAAATCATTAATAATTATAATATCATTGTTAATGTTTTCTAATAGACCAATAAAAGTAAATTCTTTTATACGTTGCTCACATAATGTTTTATCCACAATGCCTTCATCATTTAAACAATCCAAACTATTTGTAATATGCGAGCAATGAAATTTACAAAAACTATCAAATTCTTCTTTTGGTAGATCAATCATTTGGCAATTGGTTTCTTTATATTGAAAAAAATAGTAATGCGATATAATTCTATCAACCGGATACCGTATTACAGTAATTTTTAGAGGTGTAATTGGATTAAGATCGGGGAAATAATAGTATCGTATATGGCTTAAAATTACCTTTAGATTTTTGTAATTAAAATTCTTATTATTTTTTATTATTTCAAGATTTTCGGGCAAAAAATTAATTTTAATATCACCGCTCTTTTCGGGAATAAATATTTGATATTGTTTGTAAATATTTAAAAAATATTTATTAAATGCTTCTCTAAAACTACTCCCGCCACATTTTTCTATATGATAAAAAATAAATTCTATTTTTTTAGGTAGATCCATAATAC
>Ga0007796_10000253_pt1 | contig 15530 bp, 10 predicted proteins | sample CryBogmetaGMA0M_FD_60373 | JGI IMG/M metagenome (GOLD analysis project Ga0007796, IMG submission 60373) | Freshwater microbial communities from Crystal Bog, Wisconsin, USA - MA0M | ecosystem: Environmental > Aquatic > Freshwater > Lake | place: Crystal Bog, Wisconsin, USA | collected 2009-07-06 | reverse complement strand
TTTGCAATCATTTTTCTTTGGTCGTCATTTGCAAATTTGACCGGAATATGCATCTTAGATAATTTATCATCCAATTCAGCACTACCTAAAGCCATTTTACTCAAATCTTGATAACTCATACCTAACGCCTCGGAAATCTCTTTTAATTGTCTTCTTCCTCCCGGAGCGATTTCAAATTTTCCTGTTGTTTCATTAAATTGTGAAAAGCTTTTTGTCATTTCAACAATTTGATTTTGTAACTCTGTTGGGTCATTTTGAGCCAAATCCATTAACTTTAGTGGGTCTAATAAAGAAGATTGTGTAGCACCTAACCTTTGTAATGATGCCGCCAAATCAATTGCTTTTTCAGGAGAGAAAAGATTTTCAGCCAAAGTTAAAGTTTTACCCATGTCAATTCTTAACATAGAGGCTTGTGACGCCATTCTTGCCATACCTTCAACACCTCCTTGGAAAGTGAATAAATTCATTTTATCCATATTTCTTACAACCTCTGAGGATACCGCTTTAGCGTTAACACCTAATCCTAACGCGGTATTCATTACTTTAGTCATTTCATCACCAACTTTAGCTAAACTATAACCTGTATCTTTAAATCCTGCAGTTAAATCTCTTGCTGATAGACCTGTCGCTTTGGTGGCCTCACCAAGACTAACTAAAGTATCTTTTGTTAATATTGTATTTCTTCCTAATTCTGTACCGGATTCAATAATTAAATTAGTAATATCTGATTGGGTCATCCCCAATTTTATTAATTCATCTCTCGAATCAACTAAGTTTGATTTTATTGCTCTAACATTCTCTGCACCACCACCAAAAGCTTTTACAACTTTATAACTCTCCTTATCAATCTCTTCAATTTGAACAGTTATATCCATCCAAGTTTCTAAAGCTTCTTTAATTTTTTCTGTATATTCTTTAAGACCAAGAGAATTTAACGCTTTTTCAGCTTTACTACTATCATTACTATCCGCCATAATGTATTATTTTACAATAAATATAAGATTTTAGTTTTCAGGTTTTGTAAACTCTTCAATAAGTTTGTCAACCAAATACCTTCTTACGTAAATTGGCATAACTAAATAATCACTCCACGATACATGTAGATGTCTCGCCAAATAATAAAACTCATCTGTAATATTCTTCTTATACTCCGAAGAAAGGGCGAAAAAAGTCAACCCCGAAGTTGATTTCAAACTCAACTTGTTCTCCTGACGGGGCTAAAATTACCTTTTTAAGGTCCAAACCGGGTTCATTATCATTCATAAACCTTCTTATGTGTTTGGAGTCCATAATTGGCATTTTTTCTATGAAAGAAGCTATAAATTCACTATCAGTATTTCCATCAAGGGAAACAATCATTTTTAATAATCTCCAAGTAATTTTTGGAACCACCCTTCCGACGGGGTAACTTTCAGCTCTTTTAGTAAGTTCTAATTCGTCACCAGCGTTTAATAGTTTTAATTTAACTGTAAGTCCTGTTTTTGGTAAAACTGTTGTAAATAAACCATTTTCATCAGGTTCAGTTAAAGTGGTTTTTATTTTAATTTCACCTAAATCAACCGTTACATTAAACTTTTTTTCTGTTGATGGGTCAGTTAAAGAAACTGTATAATCGGTACCAAATGAAGTGTTTCTTAAAAAAATCATTATGGCTTCAATATCACCGAATAACATTTCTTCAGGTTTTAATTCGGGTTCATACATTTTTAATCTAACCAAACTGGTAAATAAATTTTCTCTGTTTGATTGACTAACAATGTTAGTTAACATGTTCTCATCTGACGCTGTTAAATACCCAACCTTTACTGATTTCTTTTTTGATTTATAGTATTTACCCCCACTTGGTAACGGTACAATGTCGTGAGGAAGGTTGAAATCCATTTGTCCGTACTGATTAGTTTGTGAATTATTGTCCATATTTTTTTGTTTTTTAAAATAAAAAACCTATATATAAGTTCTCTAGAACAAATATATAGGTTTATATAATATTGTAAATAAGTTATTAGTATACTAAAATACAACGGTCAGGTCTTAACACAGCACTGATAGATGCAATTGCGTCAGAGTTGTAAGCCAAACTATCAAAGTTAACATCTTGTAACCAAGTACCTTCCATAATCCACTTCTCAACAACAACCCCTGTTGGGTCTAACATTTCCAAGTCAATATTTTTCTTGTAACCTGCTGCATAACCCATACGACCTGTAACTGATTCAGCACAAAGACGAACCCATTCCATAAGAGCTTGTGACGCCGAAGGACCAATTGGGTCACGGAATTTAACGTTAATTGTTCCCCAAGTAAATCTACCAGCAACATATGTTGAAGTATTCAAAAATTGAATTTCTGTTGAGTTAACAGTAATGTGTGGTCTTGATGCAGATTCTACATACCATTCATTGATACCCAAACTTGAAGGGAATCTTAAAATGAACCTATTCTGTCTTTTTGGTTCATACGGTATCGGCATTTTCATTAATAAATCAGCCATATCTTAATTTTTTTTGTTTTTTTATTCTTTATAGATAAATACTATCTTTTTTAAAATTTTTCTCTTTACTTTGTTTTTTTAAAAATTATTCTTCTAATAGACTTAACTATATCTAGTTTTTTTACCACCAGCGGTTGAATAAACTTTTAATATATTTTCTGGTTCATCTTTAAAATGTTTAGAAACGTGTTGAACATTTCTTATATCATCATCAGAGAAACCAATACTAGGTAAGAAATTATTTGCAACGTCATTTTTAATGAACGCTTTTTTTCCTAATTCTTTGGATAATTCTTTTACATATCCGACAAACTCTCTTAAAGCTTTAATTTTTCCTTCTTCAGGATTTGTTGCCGAACCTTCTCCAAAACTTACAGGATAAAATCTACACATATCTAAGTATTCTTTAATCATATCCTTTTTTGAACCACTTTGTTCTCCGGTTAAATCTCTATATTTTTGAAGATTTCTCAATAGTTCGTTTGAATTTATTCCATTGTGGTTTGTGATAATTAAATTATAAACTCCTTCTTTTAATGTACTTGGGTTATGTCCTCTAGCCGTAACAATTGAGAATATTGAACCACCATTAATACATTCTAAAAAATCGTCCCACGCTGGACCTGTTGGTGCAACCATAGCATCGACTAAAAAAGCTTTATCCCCTTTTGTTCTAAAATATCTAAAAGGGTCTTCAGCAAAACCAACTATAGTTCTTCCTTCATACTTAAAAGGTTGTTTTCCGATGTCAGTTCTATGATGAGCGAAATCTTCGGTACTCATACCGATTTCAAAACCTTCGTCATCCATTAATACAATTTTTGTAGGCATATACATAATATTATCATCCCAGTCAAAAGCATAATACTTCATATCCGGGGTACCTTCTTCTGTAAATCCTTCTTTGGTTTCAAATTTCATAACTATAAATATACCGAAAATAAAAAAGGACACCTTACGATGTCCTTTATTACTTTTATGTTTTGAATATTAGATATTCTCAAACGACGCTCCTGTTGGAGTGATGTAGAATGTGATATCGATGAATTCCAAACTTCTTGTAGGTTTGATATAAATCTTACCTGTCATTTGGTTTCTATCCAAGTCAGCAGGGTCTGAAGAAACTGTTACACGGAAATCGTATAAACCTCTGTCTCTTCTGATTGCATCCAAAATAGGATTAACCGCATTTAAGAAGTCCTGTCTTACTTTATCATCATTTTGTTCAAACAACAATCTTACAGAAACCGCTGAAATTAACTTACGAGCTTGTAACAACAATCTTCTTACGTTGATTCTGTCAAGTGCTGATTGTCTAACTTGTAAAGTTTTATTACCCCAAATTACAGTTCCTACGTCTGAGAAAGTTGCGATTGGGTTAATTCTACCTTGATACAATGTGTCTCTATCTTCTTGAGTTAACTTCTTACGTGCTTTGATTGCATTTACCACACCACGAGTGTAACCAGCCGCAGCGAACCAAGGGAAAGCGATATTATCAGTTAACGCCAAGTTTCTTGTAACCTCCGCAGTTGACGGGATGTAAACTTGTGTATTATTAACAGTATCACGAGTTAATACCCAAGGATAGTAAGTTGCTGTGTAGTTAGAATCTAAACCAACGGTAACTAAATCATCAACAGCATTTTGAGGTAAAATGATATCGTCAGCCGTTACGGTTGGAAGATATACATTTACGTCAGGTGTTGTACAAACATATAATGAGTCAGCTCTATCGTTTTCAATCATATCAACAGCCGCTTCAACCAAGTTAGAGTTATTAACATAATCAATACCAGGGGTAACAAAAACGTTAATATTAACCGCTTCAGGGTTTGCAAACGTTCTAATACCTAATAAGTAAGCGTAATAGTCAGTATTTGCGTAATATGTTGTTTGGTCAGGACTTGCAGTTCGTTTAAACAAACCAGAACCTGTAGCTGTTGGGAATATTGTACTAGGACACGCTCCTTTTAAGAAACCTGATTTACCTAATGCAAATCTGTCAGCATTTGTACGATATTGTCTGTAGATATCCCATCCGTCAAAACCACCTTTTACTAATAATGTAAATTTACGAGCGTAAATTCTATAGTAAGGGTTATCGGTATTGTCGATAGAAGTAGGACTGAACGATGCGTCACCAACAAAGAATGCTGAACTACCACTTGTTGAAACCGAATTACCGATTACACAAACCGTTGCTCCTGAGTCCATATGGAAACCTTTAGTTTGATAGTTCCAATCATTAGAAGTAACCGCATTACACAAGTCAGTCGGCATTTGTTTACCTTGATACTGATAAAAGTCAGGGTCATAACCCCAGAAACTTGAAATACCAAGATATGTTCTTCTAACATTGTCTCCATTTGAAGTTATCGCATCTTCAGCTCCTGAAGAGAAACCGAATGGAGGATTACTTACAATATCTCCAGCAACGTCATATTTAGTTTTGTAAATAGGAAACGGAGGGTTAGAACCACCATAAGTTCTAGAAATATAACCTTGGAAACCGGCAGGAATTGCGTCTGACGGAGCGTCTTCATTCATTTCTACCATAATAAATTTAGAATTCAATGCAAACTCACCATTACTTGAACCAATTAATTTAGCTACAAAGCTATTTTCATTAGGGTCCATAGTACAATTTGTATACTTTTCTAAAACCACTGGTGCTGAATCTGAATCATAAAAATCACGAACTAATACATCAAATGTTAAATTATCAAATGACATATTCGCAATTGAAATTTTAACTTCACTATTTGCTGAATTACCATCCGAAACTGTTATAAACTTGAATAGATTATATACTTGACTACCTCTTAATTCTGAAACAACCCAAGGAGATTCCGGAGTTTGGTATTTGTCTAAATACCAAGCGATTGAGCCTGAAGTACTTGAATATCTTGCTCCCGGTAAAGCAATCATGTTACCATTTAAACCTCTAATGTAACCTTCATTAAAACTATAATTTAACCAAGTTGAGAATTCTTCTTCAACAAATAAAGGAACAATATCTTTTGGTTTACCAAAATTATCTCTACCAAATACTTTTGAAATAGAATTAATTGCTGTATCAGACATTGTAGTTTCAAACGAGAACGATTGTGAATCATAAGTTGAGCCTGTAATTTTGAATGTTGAATAAGGGTTTTTCAATACCGCTGAGTAACCACCTGTAGTAACCATTCCAACACTTGTTAAACCTGTAACCTCATATTGAGCTCCATTATCACTTGAATATGTTGCAAGACCTCTTGAACGTAATGTTGCTACTACAATATTATCATAATCAGAGTAAGAATTACCGGTGAAGTAGTATAGTGTACCAGCTCCCGCACCTGAATAACAAATAACATTTGCTGTACCACCTGAGTTACCTGTATTACCTGAAGAACAAGGTGCACATGCCGTACCTACAGTAACATTCACAGTAAATGCATTTACAACACTACCATCAGAAGATGTTAAAGTGTAAGTTCCTGTACTTGCTGAGAAGTTTCTTGTTTCACCAGTACCTTTGTTTTGAGTTGCAGTATACGATGAACCACCAATACTTGCTGTTACACCTGTTGTACAAGAATTATATGTAACAGTAAGTGCTGATAACATTGAAGCGGTTGTTGCTGAAGGCATACAAACACTTATTGTGTTAGTGTTGTAGTTAATACTTGTTTGACCAACACCGGCAGTTCCACTTAATGAGAAACTATAAAACGTAGCACAATTGTTTACGTTTGAAGTTCTGATTAAATTTGTAACTCTGTTATTGAATGAAAAACCTGTATAATTACCACTACCATTGTTTGCAAATGTTGCGTAGAACCAAACATCATTATATCTGTTTGTTAATGTGTTACCTGTTAAGTTAACATCGGGAACACTAAATACGTTAGTTTTATTATAACCTGTAAAACCGGTTAAACCATTGTTTGGAATTGAACCCCAAACATACATAGAAGTACCTGATGTAGAATTTGAATTAGCAATTCCATAAAGTTGCGCTTGTAAATCACTTTGTAATGTAGAGGTGCTACCATTAAATAATTCATAACTATTAGTCCATATCGCTTGAACTTCAGCAGGTAATGAACTCAAGAAAGTGAAACTTGATTGAGAACTATCACAACCACTAAAATTATAAGTGAAAGCACTACTCTTATATGATACACAAGATGTTATACAAGTTGATGGGTTCGTATATGCACTTGTACAATATTGACCAACTGTTGTTGGGTCAACGTTTGCAACAGTTGCGATAGACCAAGATGGACCCGCATCATAACCGGAAAGACCCAAAATTCTTGTTACAAACAATTGGTTAGATTGTTGTAAGTATGATTTGGCAATATATGCCGCTTCATATTTTGGGATTTGAGTGTTTATGAACTTTTCAGGACTAGTATCCCCAAAGTATGTGGAGAACTCATCGTAACTTGTTATAAAGATTGGTTCGAAGGCTGGACCTTTTTGAGTCTCACCAACAATACCCAACGTTGTAACACCGACACTTTGAGCCACGAAACTTAGGTCAACTTCTGAAGTGTAAACACCCGGAGAAACGAAAACTTTGTTATTTGAAGCCATTAGTTTTTTGTTTTTTTAGGTTTTATTTTTATTTTATACTATAAATATTCCCTCAAAATCCAAAATCTTTACTTTATAACACCTATTTATATTTTGAGGCAGACTAATTTCTGCCTTTTTTCTACCTTATGAAAAAAGAAATTAAGAATATCAAAATATCGGTTCATAGTCACCAAATTTTAAAAGACTATTGTGATAAAAACGGATTAAAGTTGTATAAGTTTTTAGAAAACTTAATAATAGAGAAATGTAAACCCAAAAAAGATATTTATGGGGAGTAATTAAATGAACTGAACGTCAAATGTTATTTCGGATATTGACGCTGGGTCAATCTTATTAACAATAATTTTTACAACATCATTTGTATTGACTTGTATAGTTTGTAATGTATTACCATAATACAAATTATTTATAAACACATCGTAATCCCCAACATTTACATCATTTAGGTAATTTAAATTACAAATATATTCAAACGTTTTTGAAACTTCTATTGATATTGTAGAATAAGAATAAACTGATGTTAAATTATTTATAATTTTTTCTTCAGGAATAATATTTTCTTTCTTTTCTCGAGTTCTTTTATATTTCAAATCGGGTTCTACTACTTGAAATATTCTTGATACTGCGGGAGATACAGTAAATTCATTTTCATCGATTAAAAAACCTAACATTGTGAACCCGTAAGTTTGAATGTAATATTTTCTTTTTTCCAAATCCATAACAGATTCATCTGATATTTCATTCATTATGATAGGAATGTAATGTCCTTTAATGTTGGCATATGCTTGTCTTGAGGCAAATTTTTCTAATACTATTCTATTAAATTCATTTAACTCTCTCATTCTGTTACAAATTATTTTAATAGAATAAGTTATATCAACAGGAACCGGTTGTGGGATTTTATAAATGTCCATACCAGCTCTTTGTCCGTCCCAAGTAGGGACTTGTGCATAAAAATATTGTTTTCTATTTGGTATATTGTATATTAACGCAGGATTAGTTCCAAACTTAACTTCCGGGTTTCTTACAGTAGCAATAAATGGTGGTTCAGCGTTTTTATCAATATTTTGAAAATTCCATGTTTCGGTGAATTGTGTCCAATTTTGTGTTGTAATTAAAATATCTACGGTTGGGACCAACTTACCTTCAACAACGGTTCTTAAATCATTTTTTACAAAATCTAAAAACCCTCTATCTAAATCGGCATGTAATAAAGACTTTGGAAGATAGGTTCCGTCTTTATTAATTTTTTCTAATAACTCTTGTCTTCTACCCAACAAAGTTTTGGGTGAAGTTAAAGGTAAATTTTTCTTTATTTTTGATGGTAAAGCCATAATTACAATCCTCTAAATTCGTTATTCGTAACATACGAAGCCATAATTGTTCTATAATAAGGTCTCGTACCTGCGTAATTGTGTTTATTATCTGAAACCACACGACCATCATTATTGACAGTATAAAATCTAACTCTATCTTCAGTTTCATAGTATTTAATGTAATCCCCAAATTGAATATCGATTTCTAATTCATCTAAATGTCTCTGATAAACCGATACTTTTAGATTACCAGGTTCCATTTGTTCTACTTTTGAATTACCTAAAGCTTTATTTTCTGGTGCCATTATTTGAACATAACCCTTAAACTCAACCGGAGGTAAAAATTTTATACCATCTGTTACGGTTTCACCATAAACATCGTCGGTTTTTGTTTTAATTCTATCAACACGATACAATACAAGAGTAAAGTTCATATCACCGTATAACCACTCTTCACCAAGTTGAATATCCAAATTATAGTCAGTGTCACCAAAAAATTTACCCAATCTTGTAATAGGGACTTTGTTGTTCATAGAAGATTTTATTTGATAAATATCGTTAGTTTGATTATATTTAATGCAAATTGGAACCTAACTTATCTATAGAACACAAGTCATTAAAAGTCCTTGAAACTTACGAGGGTGCGAACAACTATATCTTGAAACTAAAACAAAAGTTTCAGACAAATAGAAACTTCTTCCCTTCTCGTAATCAGGCGGACTATATTATTACCTATCAAAACACACAACCAAAAGTTGCTAAGAAATGGGTATTATTAGACACCTATTTTGCTGAAAAATTTGCAGATGAAAAACTATTAATGACCACACCTGAAAAAGTTTGGATTGAAAAGTTGTTGGTTGAAAAGGATAAGGCTTACCACGTTTGGGGTAGATTTTTAGAGAACGAACAATTGTATGATTTTTGGTTACCAAAGGGTTCCATAGTTAAGAATGTGTCTATCGAAAAAGTTGAGGTAGATTATACAAAGTATTCACATCGTCCCCCGTTAGAACACCAAAAAGAAGCAATTGAGAAATTAGTTGGTTGTAAAAGATTTATTTTGGCAGATGATATTGGATTGGGTAAAACGACTTCTACGATTATTGCAGCATTGGAAACAGGAGCAAAGAAGGTATTGATTGTTTGTCCGGCATCGTTAAAGATAAATTGGGAACGTGAGATTAAAAACTATACGGACAGACCATCATATATCTGTGAAGGTAAAAACTTTTCAACGAATGAGGATTTTATAATTATAAATTATGATATCCTAAAAAACTTCCACGATACAAAAGACTTAAAGAATTCACCTATTCTAAACGCTAGATTTGATTTGGTAATTTTGGATGAGGCTCATATGATATCTAATCCACAAGCCCAAAGAACAAAGATTGTAAATTCATTTTGTAAAAACGCAAAGTATTTGTGGTTATTGACGGGAACACCTATGACTAATAGACCAATGAACTATTACAATTTGTTAAATCTTATTGAATCACCCGTTTCAGCAAATTGGATGGCTTATGCGATAAGATATTGTGCCGGTTATCAGTTTAATGTTAAAGGTAGAAAGATTTGGAATGTAACAGGTGCGTCAAATTTGGAAGAGTTGAGAGACAGAACTTCACGACAACTTCTTCGTAGATTGAAAACGGATGTGTTGGATTTACCTGAAAAGATTATCACCCCTGTTTATTTGAGATTAAAATCAAAAATGTATGAAGGGTTGATGGGTGAATACTATGATTGGTATAACACAAAAAAAGAGGAGTCGTCTTCACTAACCATTCAGTTTAGTAAATTAATGAAAGTTAGACAGGTAATTGCTGAAGAGAAAATTGCTACCACGATTGAACTTGCTGAAAACATTGTAGAACAGGGTAAGAAAGTGGTTATTTTAACAAATTTCACCGATTCACTCAAAAAAATCCACGAACATTTTGGAAAACAATCCGTTTATTTGGATGGTAGTTGTTCTAAAATACAAAGACAACATGCTGTGGACGAGTTTCAAGAAAACGATAAAATCAAAGTTTTTGTCGGTAATTTAAAAGCCGCTGGCGTTGGTATTACATTGACTGCTGGTGAAGCGGTTATTATGAATGACTTGTCTTTTGTTCCATCTGAACATCTTCAGGGTGAAGATAGATGTTATCGATACGGACAGAAAAACTCCGTATCAATCTATTATCCTATTTTTGAGAATACGATTGAAGGGGCGATTTACGATATTTTGGCAAAGAAAAAACAAATATTTGAAACCGTTATGGGTGACAATATGGGGGATAGTTCAGCTGATGTTGTTGGTGAGATTATGTCGATGATAAATAACCGATAATACGATATTTATATTGTATATGAAAGTCAGAATTAGACATATTGGTTGTGGAATGAACGAGCCAGATAAACAATTGGCTAAAGATTTCATTAAATTTTTACAAAAACACATCAAGTTACATCACAATGTAACCATAAACTTTTTGGGTAAAAAACAAAAAGATATGACTACCGGAAGTAGAACTGACGATAGTGTTTTGAACATCTTGGTTAAAGGTAGAATGAATAGAGATATTTTAAGAACTCTTGCTCACGAATGGACACACGAATACCAAAGAGTAAATTTAGGTAGAGAACAAGGTCCTGATATTGGTGGTAAAAACGAAGATGAGGCAAATGCTATGGCAGGTAGATTGATGAAAATGTTTGAAAAAGAAAAACCACAAGAAAAAGACAAACTTTATGAAAAGGCTGAAAAATTAGTTTCCCTTATCAACGAAAATAATAATATTAACTACAACACCGAACTTTTAACAGAAATGAAAAAGATTGGTATTGAGAACTTACCTTACGCTTATTCCGCATTAAAAAGATTCATTGATGAAAAAACAATGAATATCCATTACAACAAACATTATAAAGGATATGTGGATAAGTTAAACAAAGCATTATCCAAAAAAGATTTCGGTGATTTGGATTTAGAAGAAATTATTCGTTCAATTGGACGTTTCCCAAAAGATATTAGAAACAACGCTGGTGGAGCGTTTAACCATGCGATGTTTTGGAAAATGTTATCACCAACGAAACAAGAATGTAAAGGTGAATTATTAAAACAAATCAAAAAAGATTTTGGTAGTTACAAAGATTTCAAAAATAAATTTGAAATGATGTCCAAAAAAAGATTTGGTTCAGGATGGGTTTGGTTGGTAATAACAAAAAGAGGCACATTAAAAGTTATGTCCACACCAAATCAAGATAATCCACTTATGAACGTTATTAACAGAGGTGGATATCCGATTTTAGGATTAGATTTGTGGGAACACGCATATTACCTAAAATATCAAAACAAAAGAGATGAATACATCAAAAACTTTTGGGATGTTGTAAATTGGGAGTTTGTTGACAAACTTTACCAAATGAAAAAGAAAACAAAACTAAATGAGAGTTTGGTTTTGAGTATGTTAAAGACAACATTATAATTTTGTTGATATTTATTAGTATAAAATAATATCACTATGGCTGTTATTGCTGAACCAGAAAGAACCCAACTTTATACTCGTTTAAGACATTTATTGGGTGCACCATTAAGAAGTGTAGAATTGGAAGATGAACAATTGGATTCCCTTTTGGAATTATCCATTGAGGACTATTCACAATACGTTCAAGACTTTTTAATTGAATCACAATGGACTTCATTGTATAATCTTAATTTGAACGAACAATCATTATCTAAAGCTTTCATTACTCGTAGTTTGGATTATGAAACGAGATACACTTATGCTTATTCTAAAATTGTTGGTTTACAAGCCGGTGGTGATGATGTTTTAAAGAAAGATTTTATTCAATTAGTTCCTCACCAACAAATATATGAAATACCCGCAGGAAGAGAATTAAATGAATTATTGTGGTTTACCCCTGCAACACTTAATAATATTATGTTTGACCCTTGGTCTTTTGGGGGTATAGGAGGTCCTGGTTTAGGAGGTCCTGCCGGTTATTCACAAATGGGGTATTCAGGTTCATATTTTATGATGCCAGCATTTGATATGTTATTGAGAATGCAAGAAATCAATATTCAAAGAAGAATTATTGCTGGTGATTTAACTTATAGAGTTACTGCACTTCCTGAAGGTAAAAAGGCTGTTCATTTAATGCAAACACCGGGTGGTAAATTTGACTTTGGTAACTCAACTCTAATGAGAGGTAAGGTATGGTATTGGTATTATGATGTTGGTCCTGCCGACAGAGATAAATGCTTAAAAGCAAATCCTGATATTATTCGTCTACCATCAGATGTTCCTTTTGAAAAAATTAGTTGGATTGACTTAAATAATCCAGCACAAATATGGGTTCGTCGTTGGTTCTTCGCTTACGCAAAAGAAACATTGGCAAAAGTTCGTGGAAAATATAGTGGTAACTTGAAAACTCCGGATTCTGAGTTAACATTGGATTATCAAACTATTGCAACTGAAGCGAAAGATGAAAAAACTAAATTAATTGAAGAACTAATTGGTGCTGAAGGTCGTCTTACTCGTCTTAAACCTGAGAAGGTTATGGAACGTGAAGCTCTAATTGCAGAAAACCTAAACAAACAATTAAAGTTTAGAGCGATGCCTAGGGGTATCTATGTAATTTAATTTTATGGCAATTGTAAAAAGCAAACCCGAATTAACAAATATAAACGGACAACAAGTTATGGTGTCTGATAAAGTTGTTATATCTGAACATACTTACACAACAAGTGGTGAGAGTTTAATTATTGTTAAGGATATTGACCAATGTGAAATATTATTGGAATCAACGACCACAGAACATATTATCATTAAAACCCTAACTAAATGCCTAATAAAAACAACACAAGGTCTTATTGATGAAGAATATGAAGAAATTCTTATAGATAAGGGTGCTTGTGTTGAGTTTTACTTTGCTTTAGGTAGTTGGTATATCGTTAGCTCTGACGGATTAAAGTTAGATTAAACAAAATCTTCCCACCCCGGTTCTGCCAATTCATACATATAGTCAGAACTCATTTGTTTCTTTTCCCAAAACTTAATTTCATCAGGACTTAAATCCATTAAATCTTCTTTTAATCTATCTTGGTCACCTTCCTCAAAAGGAACACCATTAATTAATTCACATTGTGTTTTTGTAAATAACCCCCTATTTGCCGGGTCATCAACTAATAAGTTATCACGGACTTCTTGACCGAACACAACCAATAATGGTTCTATTCGTTTGTTAAAGGTTGCAATTGCTCTTGCAACATTATATTCTCCTAACATTTCAGGGTTATTTTCAACATCCTTTTGGTTAAGAAGATAACAATTTAATACAATATCATCTTTCTTCTTTTGAACGTCTCCATGTGATGCTTTAACACCATTATTAACATAATATATTACGTCACCCAAATTTACGTGCATCCCTAACTTGATTGCCAATTCCATATGTGCCATACGAGACATTGCCCCACCTGACTTGGTTGTTTGTTTGGAACGAGCAATATAATCTTTGATTGTCAATTTAACTTTTGCTCGTTGTGCTATTTGCATCAATGGAATTTGTTTATCCCATATCTTTTGTAGGTATTCATAATACCATTCCACAAATTCCTGACCTTCACCTTTAAGTAGTTGTTTAACACCCTTATCCAAGAACGCCTCAATATATAAAGGTAGTTTCTTTGATTTAATTGTGTTACCAGTAAGTTTAATCTTACCATTTTGTTCTAATGTTGCGTAGTTTTTACGAGCAAGGTTTATGCAACTATCCCAAGTTCCGTCACAATCTAATCCCATCTCACCTTTCATAAACAAATCGTTAAACTCTGCAACGTCCGCATCAAATCCTTGATATTCTTTACCTTTTTCCACCAACCAGTTATTACCCTTACCGATATATTTTCTATCATCTACACCACCGGGAGGTAAAGAGAAGTTCATACCATCCGTATCACAAACAAGTGGTGTATACCCCTTTTTCATAAAGAATTTGGACATCATACGAAGATATTGTCTTCCGGTACAGGTAATCTGTTCTCCACAATCTACGTCACCCCAATTGAATACGTGAGGAGCGCTCAAACTACCAAAGAAGGCGTTGATAAAGATTTTGATTGGTAATTGAAGTCGGTCATACTTTTGTGATAACTTCTTATTTGTTTTTTTATGTTGGGATGCCAAGTTTTTATTCTTGATACGAGTTGCTCTGAAATAAGATAACAATCCTTTCATCACACCCATAATGTCACACTCGGGGAAAATATCGTGAACCAACTGAATGGACGGATAAAGTGAAGAATAGTCCAATTTAAGAACATCCTTTGAATATCCCACCTTTAATAGACGAGACAATCCACCCACGAACTCTCGTTTTTCTTGTTTTTCAGGGACTGCCAACTTGTGTTTATAAGACCAAGCAAGCATTACCATTCTCCATAAAGTTGCGGTTCCCATTGTTGATACCCTTTCATATGTTGTCGGAACCATTCGGGCAAGTAAGAATGAACCCTGACTAAATTCCTCATCCACTAATAATGTTTCCTCCAAGTCATCATCCAAATATCTCTCAACGATATTATCACCTGTTGTCTTAATATAAACCCCCGGAAACTTTTTATCCAAATCATCATATTGTGGATTATCGGCTTTCTTATATTTTCCGTTCTTGGTGTTTAACCAATATTCTTCTTTCTCACTATACATCTTACCAATATCTTCGTGGGGAATATATACTCGGTCTTCGGCTTCAGCCTCAATGTATTGGGTAATGTATTTCAAACCAGCAGACTTAATACCGGAGTTGATGGCTTGTGCTCGTCTAACAGCATGGATAATATCCACAACATTATAACCCCACATTTGGATTTGTTTATAATTCTCAACCTCGTTTGCCAATTTTAACATCCCATCTTTAACGGACATATTAACATTCGGATTAAGTGTCTTACAAATCTTTTTAACATCCAAGAGTAATGCCTTACATCTTTCCATAATCCAAAACCAGTCGAAGTTGAAGGAGTTATAACCACCAATAATTGTTGGTTTAATGTCATCAATCATCTTGAAGAACTCAATAAGACCGGCTCTTTCTTGTTCCTCATCAGAACACTCAATAACCCTCTGTAATCC
>Ga0007796_10000250_pt1 | contig 15667 bp, 16 predicted proteins | sample CryBogmetaGMA0M_FD_60373 | JGI IMG/M metagenome (GOLD analysis project Ga0007796, IMG submission 60373) | Freshwater microbial communities from Crystal Bog, Wisconsin, USA - MA0M | ecosystem: Environmental > Aquatic > Freshwater > Lake | place: Crystal Bog, Wisconsin, USA | collected 2009-07-06 | reverse complement strand
ACGCTGCCGTTCCCCGAGGCTGGCATTCGGCTCCTCCCGCAGAACTCGCTCGGGCTTTTCGCGAACACCATGCAGACCTACCGCGAGCGACTTCAAGAGGCTGCTCGTGAACTCGCTGGCCAGTACGACACGATCAAATCAGAAGCCCAGCGGCGACTCGGCACGCTCTTCAACGCCAGCGACTACCCTGCCACGCTCGACGGCCTGTTCGATCTGGAGGTCTCGTACCCGACCATCGAGCCGCCGAACTACCTCATGGCCCTGCATCCCGACGTGTACCAAGCCGAGCAAGCCCGGGTGCGTGAGCGGTTCGAGAGTGCCGTCGAGTTGGCCGAGCAAGCCTTCGCCACGGAGCTGCAACGTCTCACGGCCCACCTCGCTGAACGCCTCACGGGGCTTCACGACGGCCAGCCAAAAGTTTTCAGGGATTCAGCCGTCGAGAACCTGCGTGAGTTCTTCGAGCGGTTTCGGCGGCTCAACATCAGGTCTAGTCCCGAGCTTGATGCCCTCGTGGAACAGGCCCAGCAGACGATCGCGGGGATAGAGCCGCAGACGCTCAGGGACTCGAATCGGCTCCGGCAGATGGTGGCCAACGACTTCGGCCGGATCGAGGCTGCCGTCGGCGACCTGCTAATCGACAGGCCCAGGCGGAACATCCTGCGGCGTGGTGGGGTTGGAGGTGCCGTATGACCAGCGACATGGAGTTGGTCTTCGCCGCGGATGGAGTGGCCCGGTGCATCTATGGCGAGGAACTCGAGTTACATGCACTCGGCAAACTCACCATCAAGCGTGCGAGTCACGTCGAGCCGGACTCCGAGGGCTGCTGGTGGGCCGACATGGGGCCGTCGGGCGGGCCGGTGCTGGGGCCGTTCACGAGCCGGTCGGAGGCGTTGCAGGCTGAGAGGGGTTGGCTGCTGGAGTTGAGGGCGGCGTCGCAGCACCCGAGTCAGTGATATTCCCTTGCGGTTGGCGAGGGGCCATGTCCGGAATCGACGCACCTCGCTGCTCCGAATTCCGGGGCATGAGTTGCGGGATCGATGCCCCGCCCTCCACCCGCTGCGGGTTGCCATCAGGCTGATGCGGAATCACGTGATTCTCCTTCGGTGTCAGGTTCAATCCTGCAAAGAGCATCATCTGCAGTATACCGCCGGCAAAGCAAACGGCTGCTACGTAACCCATAATCGTGTTGGCAGTGTCATAAGCACTTACCTCATCGCGAGATTCGTCTTCACCATCGAGGTAGTACCGCCTAGCAGCAGCCAGTTGTTTTCTTATACCTGCTTGGCTCACGAAGAACGACACTAACGTGACGCCAATCGCGGCCAAAAGGAAAAACCAAGAGGAGATAAGCACTGCCAGGCAACACGGTGCATACAAGCGGCTTAGCCACGCGAGACTCACAGCAAGCAACGCACTGGAAAGAGTCAGGATCGCACGGTCGAAATTCTCGTTGTTAGAGAGTTGCCGGCGTAGAAGGTCTTCCCGCGTTCGCCTGAAGCCCTCCCAGTCCGGGCCGGGAGTCAGTAGTCGTTCAGTGTTGTCAGGGGGTGGCATGCGACCGTGTGCTTCTGCGAGTGGAAGGCGAGTCACTATCGCCATTGTGACCGCCTGACCGCCGATCCTGCCAGATGCGGGTCCGCCGAAAGTTTCCCGAACATATGAGCATCTAAGTCGATTCGCTTACGGACGCTCCCGCGAGCGATGTTTCATTTCCCCGCCCGCACCTCTGGCTGCCGGGCGTGTTTTCCTTCTTCCGGCCCGCTGCGTTGGCGGCCGGCGTCCCTGTGTTTCCCTGTCCCGTTTCCCCTTTCCATGGAGATGCTCTGTCATGAGTGACCGTGACCTGATCGACGCCGTGGCCCTGAAGACCGGCGAAGACTCCCAAGAGATCCGCCGCCGGGGCTTCATGCTCGCCGGCCCCGACGATGCGGGCCTCGAACCGGAGTGCCTGCTCGACGTGATGCTGGTCGACCTCCCCGAAACGGGAACGGTCGACTGGGACTCGCTCGGCTTCGGCTGCCGGGAGCCGTTCTTCACGAGCACGCCCAGGGCCCGCCGGAAGAGCAAGAAGCAGGCGGCGTGACCTGCTGCTGAACGGCTCGCGGATTCCATCGACCCATCAAGTGACGGGCGTGGAGTGTGGTGGAGGTGCCCAAGCCTCGCCCACCCACGCCCGTCGCTATTTCACAACAAATAAACAACCACCCAACCACCCAACCGGAAATTCATCCCATGCTCAAACTCCATGCCGGCGTCTCCAAGAAAGTCGGCCTGCCCGGCTTCTCCAGTGCCTCGGCCTCTTGCACCATCGAGGCTGAACTCGATTCCAGCCTCCTTCAGGACCACGAGGGCTTCCAGATCGTCGTGCAGCGGGCCTATGAGTCCTGCGAGAAGGCTGTGCAGGACCAGATCGCCCGGCTGACTGACGAGCCCCACAACGAACCCAGCCAGCCGCAGGAGATCGTCGAAGTCCGCACCAGCCCGGCCATCCAAGGGGCGAGCGTAAACAGGCTCTCGGCCCCGCAGTTCACAAACCAACCCAGCCCCCGACCTGCTACCGCCAGTCAGGTGAAGGCCATCAGGGCCATTGCCGCCCGTCGGAAGATCGACCTCGTGGGCCTTCTCCGAGAGAAGTTTGGCCTGACCACCGCGGACGAACTCGGCATCCGGCAGGCCAGTAACCTCATCGACGAGCTCAAGAGCGACGAGCCCACCAGCAGCCCCGCGAACGGCCACGGGACCTACGCGGCTGGAGGTGCCCGATGATTGCCGGAGTAGAAGAAGCCCTGCTGCCGGTGCTCACGCCCACGAAGTCCGCCAATCCAGCCAACGAGGTCGCCAAGAGCCTCACCGGCCGGGACTACGTGAGTTGGTCGGCCATCTCGACGTTCCGGACGTGCCCGCTGAAATACAAGTTCCGGTACATCGACGGCCTGCCCGAAGAGAGCGTGTCCAGTGCCCTTGTGTTCGGCACTGGGATTCACACGGCCGTCGAGCAGCACTACCAAGCGATCCTGTCCGGCGATGAGCAACCCGATGTCGACCGGCTCATGTTCGCCTACAGGTCCGCATGGCTGCCGCACGACCCGGACGCCATCTCATTCGGCAGCACGGAGACTCGGGCCACGCTGGATACTCTGGCCGCGAAGATGCTCACGGCGTTCCTGAATAGCCCTGCAGCGAGCGTTCAGGGGCGGGTGCTGGGTGTCGAGGAGGAGATTCGCGGCATGCTGGTTGAGGGTGTGCCGGACCTGTATGGGAGAGTCGACCTGCTCACGGAAGACTCGGATTCGCTGGTCGTCACGGATATCAAGACCAGCAGGGGGAAATGGAGTCAGGAGCAGGTCGAGGACAGTGGTGAGCAACTCCTGCTGTACTCGCACTTGGCCAGCGAGATCAGCCCGGGGAAGAAGATCACGACCCGCTTTCTGGTGCTCACGAAGACCAAGGAGCCGGTCATCGAGGAGCATGTTCGTGAGGTCAATCCAGCTGCCGTGCAACGTACTCTTGCGGGCGTTGAACGAGTCTGGCGGGCTATCGAGTCGGGCGTGTTCTATCCGGCCCCTTCGGCCATGTCCTGCTCAACGTGCGGCTATCGAGCGGCGTGTCGGGCTTGGGCGGGCTGACGGGCTGGAGGAAAGAGCGGCATGGGGAGCGAAACCCTGTGCCGCTTTTTCTTAGATATCAGACACTGCCTCCGCCAATCGAAGCATAAGTGCTACAGGTTCCTATTGAGCCTATAGCCCCCGGGGCTTCGTATGCGTGAGCGAGATCGCCCCCTTCTCTGTGACCCTCACCTCACAGCCACTTCGATCTGTCCACTCCACCCTGTCTCCATCGGCACAACTCATGACCTGCTCGATGCGTCGCTCGACAGGCATCGTGTCATCTGGTGGGCTCCAATAGCGAGAACCGGCTGTGATCCGCGTGATTTCGTCGCCCTGTGGCTCAAAGTATGACTGGACAACAACGCTAGCCACTTCCTGCAGCATGTCGCTTACCATGGATCGCTGTAGTGTGGCGTCGTACCTGCAGGCCTGAAGAGACTTCAGTTCTGGAAGCCGCAGTCGGCTTGACGCATTCGGGCAGATCACAAACTGTTGCCTCTGCGTCTTGGGCCATGAAGAGACCGCAGCCACGTCAAATGCAGTTGACAGGCTCTCGGGCCCCGGAAACCTCTTGTCCGCGTCGCGAGCGGCCCGCACCATCTTTTCGCGTTCAAGGTCTACGAACAAAAAGGAGAACACGGGTTTTTCCGCATGAGGAAACTTAACTGGATCAATGCTGTACTCACGAATCTCACACCCCGAAAGCTCCGGAGCACGTTCCTTCTTAAAGTCACCGCCGGCGAGGGCCTCTCGCGACGCTTTCAGCCACTCGCAGGAAGCGGCGACGCTCTGCCCGTACGCCTGCAGGCTCTTCTCAACGTACGGGCGATCGAATACGCCGATGAACACGCGAGTGGGGCCGCGGTCGGGCATGTTCGCTATGACACGCACAATCGTTTGCGGGAATGTATATCGCACAGTCAGGGACTCCATCCCTCGCCATTTATGTTCAAGTACCGTCTGGGGTGTCTTCCCGAACTTGGCAATGATGTCCGCTTGCACATCCTGGAGGCGGACGCCTTCGTACTGAGCAACGATCGCTACTATCCGATTGCTGTCTTCATCCACCATGACGCGGGTGTCTTCCATACGTCCGGCGTTGCTGACCATCTTGTGTGGCGGCACGGTCAGCAAAGTCGGCTCAACTAAAAGTGCCCTCGTCCTGCGTTGGTCGTCATCAAACGGACTCCCAAGCGTGACGTCACGGAAAGTGGTGTCGTTGAAGTGATCGGACTCCTCGCCAAGAGCGGCCGAGACTGCACGCTCCAACAAGCCATCCGGCATCTGCACAAACGCCAATGTGTTTTTTTCGGGGGGCCGCGACTCGCTGCTCGCCTGCTGAGCACTGCCCCCGCGAAACAGCATTCCCACCAGCAGTACGAGGCACGCCCCGGCTACCCAGTGTTTGTGCTGCCACAATGCTTGTTTGACGTACAGAGTGTCCATGGGCAAAAAGCTCATTCCTTGCTCAGATGTGAGTCACATGTATGGGACGGGCAAGCACAAGAAGGACGACACAACCTGGTGGCATCATTCCTCAGCGTCCCCTTCGGCGGAGGCGATGTCCCTGGGAAAGTAAGCGGATCGAGGACCCTTCACGGGCATTTTGATCGTTCTTGGCGTCTCAGTGGCGTCACCGCCGTGACGCCTCATATCCCTACCTGCTTCTTTCTTTCATCATCTCCGCGTTAAAGGCGGCATCGCTCACCTCAAGGGTGTCTGGCGAGTTCCTCCACACGACAGCATTAACTGCTCGATCCATACGCACCCAACCATGCGTCAACTCGGCATTGAAAGCAGCGGGATTCTCGATTCGCTTCCACCCAAGACCTCGCCCATCGTTCTTGAGAATCTTTTCGATCTTGGGAATCAAGGCATCCGTGATGTTCTCCTCGAACTTATACCCCTCACTAACGCTTTGCCCCCTGTAAAGAGTAACGATGACCTGCATGTCGTCGTAAAGAAAGCCAAGTTCCTTTTCGGCGGGTGCACTGCTGGGCGGATGGGGGTCCTCAAAAACTGGGTCTCCATACTGTTTCCGTATTTCCTCCTCGGTCTCCCCCAGCCATGCGAAGCAGCTGCCGTGACATCCCAACAAAGCGAAAACGGTTATGGTGAAAAACAACTTTGCGGCCATGCATGAGTCTTTCATTGCGACGGGGTGTTGCGACGGAAAGGGGCACGGGGGTCACGAATAGCGATGACAGCCTCCTTGGAGGTGGCACCACTCCCCATGGATAGATGGCGAGAATGGCCCACAAGATCGGCCAAAAAACTCGCCACCGGTCGCACGAACCCCGTGCGAAGGGGCCTATCCGAGGGAATTACCTTATCAAAGGTGGGATTAGCCTGCTAACGGGCAGTTCCGGGCCTTGAAACCGTGCAGCCGACGTCGCCCTCCCCCCGCCTCGGCCCAACGAACTTGAGGGCGGGCTGACCCGGCTTGGGGCCCTCCGGGAACACGTCGGTCCCGGCCGGGTTCCCCGGGAAAACCTCCACCACCGGCTCCGGCCCGGTCGGGCTGGCGGCCCACGCGAACTCAGCCGTCTTGAGCACCTTCGACCGGACCACGTCCCGGACATCACGCTCGGGCCACCAGGCGATGCCATTGATCAACGTGGCGTGCTTGCCCTCGTCGGACGACAGCATGCCCGAGTACTGCCACCGAAGGCCATCGGGTCGGAACAGCAGGTACTTCGTGCCTCCGACCCTGGCACGAATCGTTGTCCGGCCGTCTTTGTCCACGAACTGGGGCTGCTTCACTTCTTCGAGGGCCAGCACGACCCGCCCCGACGACCCAGAGTCCCGCGTCCGGCTCTCGTTGATGCGAAAAGCCAGTTCGCCCGACTCCGGTGCGACGAAGGTCAGTCCCGATCCCACCCACATATGGATCGCACAGTCGCCGACCTTTGCCATGAGGGCCTGACGGGGGAAGTCATCAACGAATGACGCTCTGATCTGCTCCACATCCACGGTTGCCGGCGATCCCAACGGCGAACGGTTCTCAGGGGGTCCGACGCCGTCGGGGCCGAACTCCTGCCCGGCGTCGTCTTTGCACGTGCCCGACACGACCAGGCGATAACACGCCCCTTCGGTGACGTCGAGGCCCGAGTCCACCCATTGCCCAGAGACGTTAAGTGTCGTCGACCTGGAAACAGCCTGCAGCGAACTGGTAACCGGGGCCTGAGAGGCGTTCGCAGGTGTCCCGGATGCCGGCACCGTGGCCGCCGGAAACCAGTTCCTCTTGGCTGCCGCAAAAACCCCAAGAGCCGTACCTATTCCAAATGATGTCAATAACAGCACGGCTCCCAGGCGTCGGCCACCCTTCGGCCTCACGCCGATTCCCAAGGCAGGCCACATATCCCCGAACACACCCCGGGACTTCGCCCTGACCGGCTTGCCGTTCAGGAACCGCTCGATCTCCGCTCCCAGCTCGCCCGCGTTGTGGTACCGATGTCGCGGTTCTTTCTGGAGGCACTTTTCGGCGATCGCACTGACGTCCTTCGGTATCGACTTGTCGATCGACCGGAGCATCGCCGGCACCTGCTCGCACACCACCCTGGAAGCCTCGTGTAGGGCTTTCTTGCTGACCGAGTACGGAGGCGAGCCCGAGAGAACCTCATAGAGCAGCACTCCAAGCGAATAGACGTCCGTGCGGCTGTCGAGATCGTCGGGAGCGGGGCCGAACTGCTCCGGGCTCATGTACTGCACGGTCCCGATGAGTTGCCCCGTATCTGTCTTCATGGCACCGAGGGCCAAGTCCGAGTCGGTGCTACGGGCCACGCCGAAATCTATGACCTTCGGGCGGCCTTCAGCGTCCACCAGGATGTTCCCGGGCTTGAGGTCCCGGTGCACGATGCTGCGGTCATGCCCATGGGAGACAGCATCACAGACTTGCTTGAAGAGCCTCAGGCGGTCAAGCAGGGACAGGGCGTGCTCGTGGACGTAGTTTGTGATCGGCTTGGCGTTGGCGATGTACTCCATGACGTAGAAGGGCACGTCGCCGATATCGCTGGAATACGTTCCGACCACGAAGATCTGGGCGATGCCGGGGTGCTGGAGCCGGGCCAGAAATTCGGCCTCCCGCTCAAACCGCCGCATGGTCTTGTCGGACGTGATGCCCTGCCTGATGACCTTCACGGCCACGGAGCGGGAAGGCTTGTCCTGGTGGGCTTCGTAGACCCTCCCCATGCCACCTTCGCCGATGAGCCTCACGATCTTCACGCCGCCCAAGTCCATGCCCAGGAGCGGGTCCACGCGTTGGGTCCGGACCCTCGGCCTGGGCTTCAAGCCGAAATCATCGGTCGCCCCTGCAAACCCGTGCTGCGAATCGGGATCGCCATCGGGGCGTCCAGGTTCTTTCTCGGGCTGTTGCGGGTGCTCAGGCTGCATGGTGCGTTCGTGCACTTGCTTCGACGGACGGACGGGCATGGCCAAAGACACGCTTCGGCCAAGGAGGCCGCCTGCAGCCAAAGAGTGAAGCACGATGACGCTGGCGGCGGCGGTAGTTTATGGCTTGAGGTGCCAGTGATTGAAGCAGAGGCGATGAACCCGAGTTGAGATTAAACAGGCATTCATTCGCCCAGATGATTCCCGAGCAAAAACACGCCCAGAAGAATCGCGGCGAGCACGATCGCTGCCAGAAGTCCCGACCAAAACAGCAACTTTGGGGCGAGCCGGGGCTGCTGGGGCGTGGTGCTCGCGAGGGCGGCCGTCTCTGAACACAGTTCCTGCTGCGGCCGGTCTGCCTGGGTGGCGACGACACGGACACTTTTGGGAGCCGGTGGAACATGCCGCCACCGATGACTTGATGCGTGCGGTATTGATGTCATTGAAACAGACCTCGCTGTGCCTCTAGCCTCGACCCCTATCAGTTCGCTTCTCACGGCCCGCAGGCTTGCCTGGTTTGCAGTTCGCCAGGGCCGCTACCCCAAATAGCCAGAGCAGTTCCCCTGAATCGACCACGGAAGGCTGCCCAGACTCACTCCGAAGGAGGCATGGGGGCATCCTGCTCTCCCACGTCACCAACAGTACGCCGGCGACGATGTCGACCTTGACCGAAGTCGAAGGCAATCATCAGGACTCCGATACCCAAGACCATCAGGACGACAACTTCAAAGCCGGCAAATGGCGGATTGAACGTGTAGCAGTTCTTGACCTCACCCGACCAGAACGCGAATACGCCGTCACGCTCGACGAGTTTCACGTTGTTATAGGATTCAACGACGTTGTAGACGATGACCAGCAACGCCGCAGTCGAGAGACACGCTCCGTAATGCCGCATGGACATGTGCCGGTTCTCTGCTTTTCCGGAATAGGCTTTGCCCTCGGTCGGGCCCCTACTCCTAATGGCGAGAGCAGTGCCCTGAATCGGCCAAAAGATCAACCGAGATCCCGCTTTGCACCGTGAACACCAGCGAAAACAGGCTCCGCAGCGGTAGACTCTGGCCTTGGTGACTACGTTGGGCACGCGGCTTGGCAGGTTCACACCGCCAAGACCGGAGGCGTTTTGTCATGAACCCTCTAGGACAACTCGACGCCGTACTTGCGGCCTGCCTCGAGCGACTGGCCTGCGGTGACGACTCCGCCCGGGAGCGGATCGTCGAGATCTGCGACGGCAGGATCCGCGAACTCGCCCACAGGCTGCTCGGGAAGTTCGCCAAGGTACGGCGATGGGACAGCACTGATGACGTGGCCCAGAACGCCGCCATGAGGCTCTACAACGCCCTCTCGGAAACAGTGCCCGATTCCCCCCGCGGACTCATGGGCCTGATGGCGACCCAGATCCAGAGGGAACTCATCGACCTGGCCCGCAAGCATGCCGGGCCCTTGAGCTACGCAGCCAATCACGGCACCAACGTCCATGACGGCTCCCGCGGTGATGTGTTCCTGGTCGACGAGGCGGCAGATGGGGCCGACAGCGAGGAAGCCATTCCATTGGCACGATGGGAGAGATTTCATGCCGCTGTCGAGGCCCTGCCCGAAGAGCACCGCGAGGTTTTCAAGTGGGTCTGGTATCTGGGGGCTGACAGGGAGACGACCTCAAAGAATCTCGGGCTCTCGATCAGGACTGTAGGTAGGCGTTGGCAGGAAGCACGGGAACTTGTCGCGGCGGCATTGGCCAACGACGCGGACGCCTAGAACGTGACGCCTAGATTCAGGCTTGTCGGGCGTGGATCGGATAGGCCACGGAAAGAGCGGCATGGGGAAACCTGTGCCGCTTTTTCTTAGATATCAACTGTACGGAGCCAGTACGTTGTCGAGCAGCATGACTTGCAGTCTAACCACAAGAGATCAACCGTCCTCGTCCTCGTCGAGATCCTCCCATTCCTCATCATCACTCTCGTCGTCTTCCTCATCGTCTAGCGGTTCGCCCTTGGGTTCCTCAAACGAACTCACCTGTACTACATCGCCATCTGAGTCAACCTCATAGGCAGCATCACATGAATGGTTAGGACAACTTGTGGCACCGGCGTTCATCACCTCCCACTCCTCACCGCATTCGTCGCAGATCAACTCTATCGGTGACTCAAACTCGAACTCTTCCGAGCTGGAGCCGACGTCCTCCTCTTCGTCCTCCTCTTCGTCCTCCTCTTCGTCCTCCTCTTCGTCCTCCTCTTCGTCCTCCTCTTCGTCCTCCTCTTCGTCCTCCTCTTCGTCCTCCTCTTCAACCTCCTCCGTATCTGTGTCCTCCGTCACTGCATCATCAGTGAAGTACTCCAACACGTCCCCGTCTGCATCGATACGGAATCGCACACCACAATCCGGATTACAACACTTCAAAATGCCTTCGCCGGAGGCTTCCGTAACTGTGTTGCATTCCTCACAGCACGCCTGGAGCAAGGCCGCTCCGTTGTGGGTGTTGCCTGTCCCGGATCGCCGTGAGTCGTCTGCCACATAGAATGCGTCAGGGCAATTGATAACAGTGTCCGTGATCTCGCCTGTGGACTCCTGTAAGATCCGCACCCCTGCGTTCTTACAGCCTGCAATGATGCATTCCTGCACCTTCACAGTGCTGTTCTTGCTGGCTAATACGCCGGAGGAGCCGCAACCGTGCACTCTGCTTTCACTAAGAGTTGCCGTCGAGCGGTCGCAGGCATACACGCCGACCTGCTTTGCCTCACGCACTTGGCAATGATCCAGCGTCGCGGAGCTTTCTGCCTGCACAAGGATCGCCGAACGTGTGGCCGACTGCCCGATCTCACAATGCCGCAAAAGAGCCTGGCATTTCTCAAACACGCACACGCAAAATAACTCGCTGCGGAGGAAACGCGAGCGATCACACGTCACGCTCGAGCCCCCAACGACTCTCAGGCACTCCTGACCGAATACCTGAAAAGTACAGTCTTCGATAGCTGCGGCACTTTCCGTGCTCACATGCATTCCGTGAGACGCCCCTCCCGAAATCACGCATGACTGCAAAACAACGCTACTTTTCCCGCTCACCTCGACCTGAGAGGACTTGTCTCCTCCGTTGCCACTCAACTGCGAGTGGCGTAGCCGTGCCAATGCAGCTTCGTCGAGTACCACGCCGGCCATGCTGTTTCGACAGATCTCACAGCCATCGATCCTGTTTTTTGAATTTGACTGGATTCGGATGCCGGGGCCACGGTTGTCATGGACGGACGTGTCATGGCAATGCAGTTCTCCATTCGGACCGACGGCGATGCCCGCTGCACCACAATCATGCACCTCGCAACAGCGAACAGTGCAACTTGCATCGTCGCGAATCTCGATGCCTTGCCCTTCGCAATCTGAAACATTGCTGCTGTCGATAATCGCCTCAGCACCATCTGCAGCCCACACGCCCCAACGACTTCCTATAATCGAGACGTTGCTCATCAAGCAACTAGCGGTAGCCCCAGTGGCAAGGACAGCTGCGGAGGCCGGGCAAGTGATTGCCAAGTGCTGAAGCACAAGACGCCCTTGCCCCGCTGCTACTGCGGAGGCTTGCTCTTCGTCCGAGGTCTTGCGGCGGCGAATGGACACGTTGCGAACAACCGCATAGGCGGTCCGCATCACAACACAAGAGATGTTATCTGGAGGGGCGATAATGATGTCGTTCCCGTTTCCCTCCCCAACGATCTCGAGGTCTTTGTCGAGCACCACCTGCTCCGCGTACAAGCCAGGGTAGACCACGATCCTGCTGCCAGGCTTCGCCTTCCCGATAGCTTCGCCGATTGAATGGCAATGCTCTGGTCCGATTTTCGAGACGATCAGGGCCGGTGAATGCGATGCCGGAGTAGGAATGGCGTTGTACGTTGCCGGCGACGTAGTCCCTTGTCGTAATGGGCCTGACTGTGTCGCAACGTCGTGTGTGATGACACCAAGAGCAATGGCCCAAGAATCGACTACCCACGTCGCAGCCGTGGACTCAATGCCCACGCCATCTCGCAGTCGCTGCAGAAGCCGTCCCTGAAGGCTTGGCCAAGGGGGCAGCGGCGATACAAGAAGCTCTCCGGGAATCTGCTCTCTGATCGCGATCAGAAGGAGCTTCGTTTCCTTGGTCGAGGATCCACAAAAGTCACGGAGCAGGGCCTCGCACCGAAACACGTCGTGCACGATCGAATGCCCGTGCTGTGCGATTAAGTCACAGAGGCGTTTTCTTACGTGGTGATCCATGCGAATATGAGCACGCCAAGAACGAGCCCCTTAGGGCACGAGTGTCGCTTCCTTACCTGCCATGCTGATCCTAATGCCTACGCTCAGAGGGGCGGACTTCGTGGGTGCTACATCCATAGCTCTGCCATCAGCACCCCACGCCGCCCACGAAGAGGACGTCATGTTGCGAATGCCCCATACCGATGGGTTCGCCGGGTTCTGCACAACCTCGCCAATGATTTCAGCCGCATTAGATTCTGGGCCGAAAGGGTCCAAGTGCCGGCGACGAATCTTTGCAGCACTAGCAAGCAGTACATAAGTCTTCCCGCTGGGATGCTCGAACAATAGCTTTGGTGGCACGCGTATCGAGGCATTGCAGTTCCAGCAGTGCAGTGCCTGAAGAGTGGCGTCCCAAAGATTAACTGCCTTGCATCCGCTGCAAGACACGCAACTGTCTTTAATCTGGAGGAAAACTTCCTGCCACTGACCTTCCGTCACGCGATTGCCAGGCGAGTGCAGACCGGTAGTGAACGCCCGCATAAAAAGGTCCTTTGCAGGCTGTGGGCACATCCGCCACCGCTTGTCGCAGACTTGGTAAGCGGGGTCATTCGGCAGACGATTCGAAGCATCGTTGGGGTCATAGACGAAGACGGGTGATGTTCCGTAAACCTTGATGAACGCCGGCCGATCCCACATGTGAATCTTGTATTCCAGTTCCCCGTGCAGTGGATGATGCCACATCCATAACTGGAAAAGCAGTACAGCCAATGAGTGCAGGTCCGTATCCGTGGAAGGATGCTGCTCGACTCCACGTAGCAACTCGGGGGCCATGTACTCGGGTGTTCCCCAGACTTGGCAGCGAGACTGCCTATTAACGCCAACATTGTCGTTATCGCAGATCAAGACATCGCCAGTGCTGGGATCAAACATGAGGTTGCCGCGAGAGATGTCCCGATAGCAGCGACCGCTGAGATGCAGAGCCCTGTAACTATTGACGATCTGAAATGACGCCTCCGACTGGGCATCCAGACCCATCGCGGGCTTGCGTCGTGCCCACACCTCACCAAGTTCTGCATAGCGAACCTTGTCTATGACCGGCATTGCATACCCGAACTGCCCGGCACCAGCGATCGTCACCAAGTCAGTCGGCCAAATGAAGCGTTGGCCTGCAGGGCCATGAGGGGGCCCTTTTTTAACGAGATCGCGGATCGCTGTCTTCTGATCGTCGGTTGACTGCTGCGGGTTGTACCACTTCACCGCATGAGAGCCATGTGGCCCCTCGACAAAGTAGACGGCTCCCTGCCCGCCCTCACCGAGCTTCCGTTTCACCGTCAAAAGGGTTCCCGTCCCCTCCGCCGTCAACTGCTGGCCCTGTTTCAACGACATCAGCACTTCCTCCTAGTTCCTGAGCCTCGGTTTCGGTACACACTTCATTCGTTTCACTAGTTGGCGAGGCGGATTTCTCGTCCGACGACATGGCCGCCAGCGTGAGGATCGCCAAAGAGACATCGTCACCGGAGGCGGCGGCGTACCGGTCAAGCCATCCCGGAAGCCAGGCATTTATTCCCGACGCCCCGTGCTCCGCAGCAAGGTCTCGGACACTGCTAAGAAAACGCGACAACTCATCGTCGTTGGGAAACGCGTTGGTGACACCATCCGTAGACAGCACCAATGTGCGACCGTCGCTTATGTCGATAGACGCGGTTCGCCACCTAAGGTGTGCCTCGTCACCGCATAGCGAGTCCGTAACGCTGCCGACCTCAACGACATCGACTTCAAGCGGAAGTTCTACGGCCCCATCTTCATGCACAACGCCAATAAGGCCGTCGCCCAATTGCCCGATTACGGCTGTGCCGTTAAAAGCAAAGGCAACTAGGAGCGTCGTGCCGTATCTCGTAATGACTTCCGCTGGCGGCTGTCCGTCAGGCAACGCTGCTGGACGAAGCCGAGACGCAGCATCTCTCTCAACGCTCTGCCGCCACTGGCGGACAATTCGCCGTGGGAAGTCTTTTTTGAACCCAGCAACTAGCTGGGAGTCCAAACCGTTTTCGAGACACAAGCCATAAAACTCGATTAGATCCGTGATAGCAGCCTGGACTGCGATCCGCGAGCCGTGCTGGCTTTGGTCGTGACGATCATCGCCGTGCCCATCGGCAACGGCTGCAATCAGGCACGAGCTTCCGGCCAAGTTGCTTGACCAGACAGCCGATGCATCCTGACAAGGCTTACCAGCCCGAACATGCGATGGCCCGATTCGGCTCCACGCAATAGCCCATGTACTCGCCGGGAGCCGGGAATGAGACACTGCAGCCACCTCCTATAAGGCAAGCTGCTAAAAAACGTCGGCTGGGCCGAACACGAGTTCCGGCCCAGGCGGGGCAGGCAGAACCACGTTATGGTTTGCGGGCCCCGCACCACCGCCTTTGCTCTTTACGGCCGAGGCTCCGACTGTGCCCGCCACGCTAGCCCATTGAATGTAGGTGATGAGCTTTTGCGGAGTGTCTGCTTTGAGTAAACCGATCTCCGGGTGGGTTACAAACTTGAGGAGTTCGGCTTCGTTGTAGTCGGTCGAGTCGCCAATCGCTATCGCCAGCCGCACGGCTCGCTTTCCCCAAGGCAGACTATTCAGTGCATCGATGGCCGCATCGTATTCAGACTGTGGATCCGTACAAAAACCGTCCGAAATGAGTATGCACACTGGCGGAAACCCCCTCGGCGGCATCTTCTCGATCGTTAGTTCTGAAGCGAGAAGCCGTAACGCCTTGGCGGTCGAGGTACCGCCTGCAGTGCTCAGCTCCGGCCAAACGTAGTTATCGATAGGCGTGGCAGCCGAACCGCCGTGCCACTCAGCCTTATCAGAGAACTTGATCGCCCTAACCATGATTTCAACTTCTGGATGCGAGGCAACTGCGGATCGAATGGCAGGGATAGCCTCACGAATCGCATGATTCAGCGTGGCTATTTTTTCTCCTGACATTGATCCCGAGTAGTCGGCAAGCCAGAAGAACTGCAACGGTCGCTTGGCGATGTCTCCCCCAGGCACTGGAATTGCGTTCGACACGATCTGACTCCGTTACTTTTCGCCGAGCAGCGTCTTTTTCTTTCTCACCGGGACGATCCGCTGAGATGAACAGATGAGACGAGGCGAAAGCATACATCCCTCGCCCGAGGAGGAAAACCTCGTGTGAAATGCCCGCAACACCGCCCCATCGATGGGTCGCTCGGCCTTCCGCTAGCGGACCATGACGAGGCCATCGATTACCGACCCTCAGCTCGCCCGCTTACGCCTAGCCACGATCAAAGCCACTACTCCAACCCCTGCACCAAATACCCCAAGCACATTTGGCTCCGGCACGGCGATGATGGCTCCCGATGGCGTGTTGTATGGTCCGTTGTCGAACAGCCCAGCACTCAGGAAGTCCGCCGCGTCGAGGATGTCCACCAAGCCGTCGTAGGTG
>Ga0007796_10000249_pt1 | contig 15679 bp, 9 predicted proteins | sample CryBogmetaGMA0M_FD_60373 | JGI IMG/M metagenome (GOLD analysis project Ga0007796, IMG submission 60373) | Freshwater microbial communities from Crystal Bog, Wisconsin, USA - MA0M | ecosystem: Environmental > Aquatic > Freshwater > Lake | place: Crystal Bog, Wisconsin, USA | collected 2009-07-06 | reverse complement strand
CGTCGCCGCTGCACGGCATTCTCGCGCCCGCCGAAGCGACGCCCTCGTCCGGGGCCGTGTGGGCGGTCGATCGCGGCGACGGCCGTCTCCTCTGGCCCGTGCCCGCGACGGTGCGGCGGCACAGCCTTCACGTCGGGCAGCCGGCGGGCCTGCCGGTGCTCGTCTTCTCGCGGCATTCCCGGGCCGACGGTGACGGCGGCCGCCACCAGCTCAGCCTCCTGTGCCTCGACAAGCGCACGGGGCACGCCGTGTTCGAGGAGGACCGCATCCAGCTGCAGCCCCACATGTTCGTCGGGTGCGACGTGGTGGGCGACCCGGAACAGCACACGATCACGATCCGCGGCGCCAATGCGTCGACCCGGCCGATCACGCTCGAGTTCACCGGCGAGCCGATGCCGCCGCGGCCGCCCTTCCAGGCGCACGGCCGGCCGCCCTCGCCGCGGCGCGGGTTCGAGGGCCTCGAGCGGTCGCTCGACCGCGAACCGGTCGAACCACACCCCGAACCGTGACCGCCCGATGCCCGCACCCGGCATGACCGCCACCGTCCGTCCCGCTGCGATCGCGTTCCGCGGCGCGGCCTGGCTGGCGTGCGTCGTGGCGGCGGCCGCGGCCGGGCCGGCCCTCGCCGCCGACGCAGCGAAGCCCCGCGCCACGGAGATCGTGTCGGGCGGCCTCGACTGGCTCGAGGCACGGCAGTCGCGCCGCGGCAGCTGGGCCGCCAACGAGGGCCGCTATCCCACCGCGATGACGGCGCTGGCCGGCACGGCGCTCCTGATGGAGGGCTCGACGACGTCGCAGGGCCGCTACGCGGAGCCGATCCGCCTCGCCGTCGACTACCTCGTGAGCCGGTCCCGCTCGAACGGCCTGATCGGCGATCCCAAGACCGACGACCGCTACACCTACGGCCACGGGTTCTCGATGCTCTTCCTCTCGCAGGTGCTCGGCGAGGAGGAGGACGAGCGGCGCCGCGAGGAGATCGTCCGCGTGCTCACCCGGGCCGTCGTGTTCTCGGGCCGCGCGCAGACGAAGGACGGCGGCTGGGGATACGTGAGCGCGAAGGACGGCCACGACTTCGACGAGGGCTCGACGACCATCACGCAGGTGCAGGGGCTCCGTGGCTGCCGCAACGCCGGCATCCCCGTGCCCCGCGAGATCATCGACAAGGCGATCGCCTACATCCACGCCTGCACGCTGCCCGACGGCGGCGTGCAGTACAGTTCGAAGGGGGGCGGCGGCCGGCCCGCGATCTCGGCCGCGGCGATCGCCTGCCTGTTCAACGCGGGCGAGGAGGACGACACGCACGTGCCGCGGATGCTCGACTACGCCCGGCGCCACCTGGGCACCATCTCGAACAACAGCTTCGGCCACTGGCACTACGCGCACTTCTACTACGCGCAGGTGATGTATCGTGAGGGGGGCGCCGCGTGGGAGGCCTACCGCACGCAGGTCGAGAAGCGGCTCGTCGCGGAGGCCCAGCAGGATCGCGACGGCACCTTCTGGCCCCAGGGCTACATCGGCAACGTCTACACCACCGCGACCAATCTCGTCATCCTCCAGCTCGAGCGGGGCGCGCTGCCGATCTACCAGCGCTGACCCGTCGCCCGATCGTCCCGGCCACCACCTGCGTCCGCCACCCAGCGCCCCGGAGCACCGTCCCGCATGAGTTCCCCCGCCGCGTCCGCCGTCGACCGCCTGCACGAGGCGCACGACCGCATCCTGGAGCAGCTCTCGCGGGTGATCGTCGGCCAGCGGGAGGTGATCGAGGAACTGCTCATCAGCCTCTTCAGCCGCGGCCACTGCCTCCTCGAGGGCGTGCCCGGGCTGGCGAAGACGCTCCTCGTGAGCACGCTCGCCCGGAGCCTCGACCTCTCCTTCAGCCGCATCCAGTTCACGCCCGACCTCATGCCGGCCGACATCATCGGCACCGACGTGCTGGAGGAGGACCGGGCCACCGGCACGCGGCAGCCGCGATTCCTCGAGGGCCCCCTGTTCGCCAACGTCGTGCTGGCCGACGAGATCAACCGCACACCGCCGAAGACGCAGGCCGCGCTCCTCGAGGCGATGCAGGAGCGGCAGGTGAGCGTGGGTCGTGTGCGGCACGCGCTGGTCGATCCGTTCTTCGTGCTCGCCACGCAGAACCCGATCGAGCAGGAGGGCACCTATCCGCTCCCGGAGGCGCAGCAGGACCGCTTCATGTTCAAGGTCTTCGTCCGCTATCCGTCGTTCGCCGAGGAGTTCGAGATCGCCCGGCGGACGACCGGCGCGCCGCTGGAGGACGCCCGGCCGGTGCTCTCCGCGGCCGACATCCTCGCGCTCCAGCGGAGCGTCCGCGAGGTGCCGGTGAGCGACCACCTCGTGCGCTACGCGCTGGCCATCGTCCGGCAGACCCGGACCGGCGAGACCGGCGTTCCCGATTTCGTGTCCGACCAGCTCGTGTGGGGTGCGGGGCCGCGGGCGGTGCAGTTCCTGATCGTGGGGGCGAAGGCCCGGGCGCTCCTCCAGGGCCGCAGCCACGTGGCCGCCGAGGACATCCAGGCGCTCGCCGCCCCGGTGCTCCGGCACCGCATCGTCGTCGGCTTCGCCGCGGAGAGCGAGGGCGTCACGCCCGACGCGATCATCACCCGCATCATCGAGTCCACCCCAGCCAGAGAGGACGACCTGTCGCGTGACCCGCGGTTCCAGACGATATTTGCGTCCTGATGCGGTCCACCGCATCCACCGCCTCGAGCTCCGCGCCCGTGCCGTCGTCGAGGGGGTGCTGGCCGGCCTCCACAAGAGCCCCTACAAGGGCCAGTCGGTGGAGTTTCTCCAGCACCGCGAGTACGTCCGCGGCGACGACCTGCGCCGCGTCGACTGGAAGGTGTGGGGCCGGCAGGATCGGCTCTACGTCAAGGAGTTCGAGGAGGAGACGAACCTGCGGCTCACGCTGCTGGTCGACGGCTCGACGAGCATGGACTACGTCGGCACCGGCGGCGGATCGCGGCCCGGCAAGTATGAGTGTGCCGCCACACTGGCCGCGAGCCTCGCCTGGCTCGCGTTGTCGCACGGCGACGCGGTGGGATGCGGCGTGTTCGACGATCGCCTCCGGGCCCACGTGCCGGCCCGGACGCGGCGGTCGCAGCTCACGAGCGTGTGCGACGTGCTCGAGGCGCCGCGGAACGCGGGCCCGGGCGACTTCCTGCGCGTCCTGCGGACGGCGGCGGAGACGCTGCCGAAGCGGGGGATGGTGTTCGTGGTGTCGGACCTCCTCGGCGACCGCGACGGCATCTTCAAGGGCCTGCAGCTGCTGCGGACCCGCGGTCACGACCTCGCGCTCCTGCACGTGATGGACGACGACGAGCTCGACTTCCCGTTCGAGGGGCCGACGCGGTTCGAGGGACTGGAGGTGGCCGACCACCTCGCCTGCAATCCCCGGGCACTCCGCGAGGGCTACCTGGCGGCGCTCGGCCGGTTTCTCACCGAGGTCCGCACGCGGGCGTCGAACCTGCGCTGCGACTACGCGCTCGTGCGGACCGGCGAGCCCGTCGACGCGGCGCTCGTGCGGTTCCTCTCGCGGCGCGCCAGCATGGCGGTGTAGGGGAACGGAGCCATGCCGACGTTCGACTTCGCACCGCTGCTCTGGTGGGGACTGCCGCTCGCGGCGGCGCCGGTGCTCATCCATCTCATCAACCTCCTCCGGCACCGCCGGGTGCCGTGGGCCGCGATGGAGTTTCTTCTCGCGAGCCAGCGGAAATACCGCACGCGGGTGCTGCTCCGGCAGCTGCTGCTCCTGGCGCTGCGGACCGCGGCCGTGCTCGGGCTCGTGCTCGCGCTGGCCCAGCCGCGGTGGCGGCAGGCGCTCGGCGGCCTCCTCGGCCGGTCGGCCACCTCGCACCTCGTGCTCCTCGACGACAGCTTCTCGATGGGGGACCGCTCCAGCGGGGGCGCGGCCGATGCCGTGACCGACGCCGCGGGAGGCGACACGCGGCCCGCCACGGCGTTCGATCGCGGCAGGAGGGTGATCGAACGCATCGCCCGGGAGGTCGCCGCGGCGCCGGGGGCCCACGACCTCGCGGTGGGGCTCACGTCCACGTTCGCGGCGGATGGCGGCGCCGCTCCGCCCGCCGCCGGGCCGAGGCTCGCGGTCGAGCGGCGGGCGGTGAACCCCGGAACCCTGCAGGCGATCCGCGGCGCGCTCGCCGGCGTGGCGGTCTCCGCGGGTGCCGCGGGCCCCCGCGACGCGCTCGCCGTCGCCGCCTCGGCCTGGCCGGCCGACGCCGCTGCCGCGCGCGTGCTGTGGATCGTGAGCGACTTTCGCGCCCGCGACTGGAGCGACGCGGGCCCGGCCGCCGACGTCCTGCGCCGGCTTTCGGCCGAGGGGGTCGAACTCCGCTTCGTCGACTGTGCCGTCGACGCGCCGCCGGCGGGCAACCTGACGATCGAGCGGATCGAGGTGGTCGGAGGCGTGCCCGCCGCGGGGGTGCTCCTGCCGGTGGAGGTCGAGGTCCGCAACGATGCCGCCCTGCCCGCACGCGACGTGGTCGTGGAGCTTCGGGAGGACGGGGGAAGCCGGCCCGGGGCGACGCTCGAGGCGATCCCGCCGGGCGGCACCGCGACCCGCCGCTTCGACGCCCGCTTCACCACGGCCGGCGGGCACGTGATCGAGGCGGCGCTGCCGGCCGACATCCTCCCGGTGGACGACGTCCGTCGCGTGGTGGTCGACGTGGTCGAGCGGGCCGACGTGCTCGTCATCGACGGCGACCCGCGGGGCAGCGGCGCGGCGGGCGACGCCTTCTACGTGGGCACGGCGCTGGCCCCGGGCGCGGGGGCACCCACGGGGCTCGCGCCGCGCGTCGAGCCACCGCGAACACTCGCCACCGCCGATCTCGCGGCGTTCGACTGCATCTGGCTGCTCGACGTGGAACGACTCGATGCCGCGGAGACCGCCGCGCTCGAGGCCTATGCGCGGGCCGGCGGCGGGGTCGTCTTCTTCTGCGGGCCGCGGACGCGGGCGGAGGTCGTCAATCGCACGCTCTATCGCGACGGCGAGGGAGTGTTCCCGGTGCCGCTCGCGGGGCCGGTGGATCTCTTGCCGGTGCCGGCGGCCGCGACGCCCGTCCCCGACGTGGTCGTCGAGGATCATCCGGTGGTGGCGGTGCTCGCGGGCCAGCGGAATCCGCTCGTCGAGACGGTCCGCATCGAACGATTCATGGCGGTCGACCGCGGGCACGACGAGGCCGGTGCCGGCGTGCGCCGCCTGCTCTCGCTGCGGACGGGGCAGCCGCTGGCGGTCGAACGGGCCTGCGGCGAGGGGCTCGTCATCGCGGTGCTCTCCACCGCGGCGCCGACATGGAACAACTGGGCCCGGGGCAATCCGAGCTGGGTGGTCGTGCTCCTCGAGATGGAGAGCCACCTGGCGCGGGCGCGGCGGCGGGCCGCCACGCTCACCGTGGGCGACGCCGTCACCGTGCGGCTCGAGCCGGGCGTGGACGAGATCGACGTCGACTTTCTCGTGCCCCCCGACGGGGCCGTGATCCGGCAGACCGCGGCGAGTGGGACCGCGGCCGTCCTGGAGGCGAGGGTCCCGCGTGCCGCCGCGGCCGGCGTCTACGAGGCCCGGTGGCGGCGGCTCGACGGCACCGAGCGGTCGCGGTCGTTCGCCGTGAACGTCGATCCCGCCGAGGGCAGGCTCGAGCGGGCCGGACGCGAACGGCTCGACCGGGCGCTCGCCGGGGTGCCGTTCCACTACGATCGCGCCGATGCGCTCGAGACGGCGTCGGGATCGATGGGCGGGACGTCGCTCGCGGTGCCTCTCCTCCTCGGTCTCGTGGGCCTGCTGCTCGTCGAGCAGTGCGTCGCCTACACGGCCGGCTATCACCCGCTCTCCCGCCGCCCTGCCGGGGCATGACGCCGCCGCCTCCCATGCCTGCACCCTCGACACCGCCGTGCCTCCTCGCCGTCGCCGCCGTGCGGCACCGGATCACGAGCCGGCTCGTCGAGGGCTTCGACGAATGGTGGCAGATGCCGGCGCTCGTGCTCGCCGGACTGGCGGTGGCGGCGTTCGTCGTCTGGATGTACCGGCGCGACGCGGCGGAACTGCGGCCCGGGGCGGCCGTGGGTCTGGCCGCGCTGCGGGTCGCCGCCTTCGCCGCCGTCGCGCTCGCGCTGTGCGACTTCGAGCGGATCGCCGAGCACGAGATCGTGCTCCCGTCGCGGGTGGCCGTGCTCGTCGACTCGAGCGCGAGCATGTCGTTGGCCGACGCGGGTGACGCCGCGCGGTCGCAGGAGGCCCGCGCGATCCTCGACGACGACGGCCTGCTCGCCGCGCTGCGGTCGCGGCACGAGGTGACCGTGTGGCGGTTCGACGCCGACGCCGAGGCGCTCGCGAGGCTGCCGCGCACGGCCGACGACGCGGCGGCGGCCGCCGGCGGCGACGACTGGCGGGAGCGGATCGCGCCGCGGGGCTACGAGACACGGCTCGGCGAGGCGGTGGCGCGGGCCCTCGACGCGGAGCCCGACGGCGTGCTCGCGGGCGTGGTGGTGCTCACCGACGGCGGCAACAACGCGGGCATCGATCCGCGGTCGGCCGCCACCGCGGCCGCCGCGGCGGGGATCGCGGTGCATCCGATCGGCATCGGCGCCGACGTGCCGCCGGTGAACGTGCGGGTCGCCGACCTGCTCGCCCCGGCCCGCGTCTTTCCCGGGGACCGCTTCGCCGTCACCGCCTTCCTCCAGGCCCAGGGGCTCGAGGGCACGCCCGTGCGGGTGGAACTCGCCGAGGGCCCGGCCGACGGCGGGGCACCGGCGGCCGATGCGCGGGTGATCGACTCGGTCGAGGCGCGGCTCGCCGCCGACGGCGAGCTCGCGCCCGTACGGTTCGACGTGGCGGGACTGAAGGGGTCGGGGCGGAGGCCGCTCGTCGTTCGCGTCGTGCCCCCGCCGTCCGATCGAACGCCGGCCGACGACACGCAGACCGTCGACGTGGACGTCGTCGATCGCGTCACGCAGGTGCTCCTCGTGGCGGGAGGGCCGAGCCGCGAATACCAGTTCATGCGCAACGTGCTGCAGCGCGACAAGAGCTTCGCCGTCGACGTGATCCTCGGCACCGCCGCGGGGGGTGTCTCACAGGATGCCCGGAGGATCCTCGACGCGTTCCCTCCCTCCGACGAGGCGCTCGCCGAGTACGACGCGGTCGTGGCGTTCGACTACGACTGGCGGCTCCTCGAACCGGCCGCGCAGGCGCGGCTCGAACGCTGGGTCGCGGGCGAGTCGGGGGGGCTCGTGCTGTTCGCGGGCAACGTCTTCATGGACGCGTGGCTGGCCGACCCGCGGACGGCGACCATCCGCGGCCTGTTCCCGGTCGATCTGCGGCGGCCGGTCCAGGTCGGCGACGGCGCGGCGGGGGGCGGCGCGCGTCCGCGGCCGCTGGAGTTCACGCGCGACGGCCTCGAGGCGGAGTTCCTCTGGCTGGCCGGAAGCCGGTCGGCGAGCGAGGCGGTGTGGCGGGAGTTCCCCGGCGTCCACGCCTGCTTTCCGGCGGACGGCGCGAAGCCCGGGGCGACCGTCTACGCGCGGGCCGCGGGCCGCGAGGGAACGGACGCGGAGGGCGTCTATCTCGCCGGCCAGTTCTACGGCTCGGGGATCGTGCTCTCGTTCGGAAGCGGCGAACTCTGGCGGCTGCGGGCGATCGCCGATGGCGCCTACGAGCGGCTCGCCACGCAGGTCGTCCGGCACGTCTCGCAGGGCAGGCTCCTGCGCGGCGGGCGGCGCGGCCGCCTGATCGTCGACCGCGACCGGTTCCCGGTCGGCGGGACGGTCACCGTACGCGTCGTGGCGGCCGATCCGGCAGTGGTGCCCCGCGCGGCCGGCTGCCAGGCGATCGCCCCCGACGGCACGCGGCTGCCGGTGCGGCTCGAGGCCGACGCCGCCCGGCCCGGCACGTTCCGGGGCTCGTTCGTCGCGGCGCGGGAGGGCGGCTGGGAGATCGAGGTCGAGCCGCTCGCGCCGGGCGACGAGCGGCTCTCGCGCCGCGTCCAGGTGCAGCTGCCCGACCGCGAGCTGGCACGGCCGAAGCTCGATCGGGCGCTGCTCGTGCAGCTCGCGGAGGCGAGTGGCGGCCGGCCGCGGTTCCTCGCCGACGGCCCGCTGTCGGCGGCCGACGTGCAGGCGCTCGCCGAGTCGATTCCCGACCGCTCGCGCCGCGAGTACGAGACCGGCGCGGCCGATGCGACGTTCAAGGAGCGGCTCAACGCCGCCCTTCTCGCCGCGGGCTGCGGACTGCTGTGCGTCGAATGGATCGTCCGCCGGCTCGCGAGGCTCGCCTGACCGATGATCGCCCCGTCCCCGATCGCCGCGTGTCGCGCTTCCGCCGTCGCGGGGACGGTCTCCACCGCGCCGCTCGAGCGGCTGCTGGCGGGCGTCCGGCGCGAGGCCCGCCTCTGGATATGGGTGGAGTCGCTCGCGGTCGCCGTCCTCGCCGTGGTCGCGGCGGCCTGGACGACGCTCGCGGTCGACTGGCTCGTGGAGCCTCCGGCGTGGGTGCGGGCGTGCCTCGTCGCCGCCGCCGCGGCAGCCTTCGCCACGATCCTCGTCCGGCGGCTCGTGCTGCGGCTGGCCGTGCCGCTCACCGACGAATCGCTGGCGCTGGTCATCGAGCGGGCGCATCCGGAGTTCCGTGACGGGCTCTCGACAGCCGTGGCCTGCGGTCGCGGCGTCGACGAGCCCGTGGACGGGGAACTCGTGGACCGCACCACCGCGGCGGCGGTGGCGCTCGTGGGCCGCGTGCGTCGCGACGCCATCTTTCAACGGCGCCGGCTCGCGCTCGTGGCGGTCGCGGCGGCGGCGGCGGCGGCGGGCACCGCGGCGGCGGCAGTGGCGCGGCCCGCCGAGGCCCGCGTCTGGGCGCGGCGGCTGCTCCTCCTCGCCGACGATCCCTGGCCGCGCCGCGTGAGCCTGGAGGTCGCCGACTTCCCGGGTGGCGAGCGGGTCGTGGCCCGCGGCGCCGACGCCGACGTGGTCGTGCAGGCGCTCGCGGCCGGCCGGCCGCCCGAGTTCGTCGAACTCCGCGTGCGCGGCGCGGGGGGCTGGCGGACCGAGCGGATGGGCACCCGCGGGGCCGCATCCGCGGAGGGCCAGACCTTCGGTCACGTGCTCAAGTCGGTGTCCGAGGATCTCGACGTCGAGATCCGCGGCGGCGACGCCCGCATCCGCGGCCTCCGGATCGTGGTCGCCGATCCTCCGGCGGTCGCCGACCTGGGCATTTCCTACGTGCTGCCCGCCTACCTCGGGAGCGGCACCCGCGACGTGGCGGCCAGCCGGGTGGTGCGGATTCCCCGGGGCGCGCGGGTCGACGTCACGTGCCGTTCGACGAAGCCGCTCGCCGCGGCGGCGATCGCGACGCGGGCCGCGACGGGCGATGCGTCCGCGGCGGAGCGGCTCCTCGCCGAACTCGCCCGCGACGCGGTCGGCGGCCGGTCGCTCGCCGCCACGGTCCCCGTCCTGGAGGGAGACGTCGCGCTGATCGTGCGGCTCTCCGACACGGAGGGGCTCGCCAACCGCGATGCCGTGGCCGCCGTGCTCTCGGCGATCCCGGACGAGCGTCCGCGGGTGTCGCTGCGCCTCGGAGGCATCTCGACCGCCGTGACGCCGCAGGCCGTGCTGCCGCTCGAGGGCACGATTTCCGATGACCACGGGCTCGCCTCCGCGGACGTGCGGATCGTCGCGGGCGACATCGATCGGACCGTGTCGATCGGGCGCGTGCAGGGCGGGCCGACCGTCGCGGAGTTTCCCACCGGGCGGCCCGAGCTCGTGCGGCTCGCGGACCTCGGGCTGACGGTGGGGACGCGGCTCGAGGTGGTCGTGACGGCCCGTGACGGCTGCACGCTCGACGGCGCCGGCAACGAGGCCGCGGGCGACACCTGGACGCTCGACGTGGTCGCGCCCGAATCGCTGCAGGCACTCCTCGAGGCGCGCGAGATTCTCCTCCGCCGCCGCTACGAGGCCGCGGTCGACGACTTCGCGAAGGCCCGCGACGCGGTGGCGGCGTCGCCGCGGGACGGGGCGGCCGACGACGAGGCTGCGGCGGTCACGCGGTGCGCGGAGGCGACGGCCCGCGCCACCGGCGAGACCACGGAGATCGCCGCGGAGTTCCGCGGGATCCGGCGGGAGCTCGAGAACAACGCGTTGCTCACCCCCGAGATGGACACGCGGCTCACGGCGCAGATCGCCGACCCCTTGGCGGCGCTCGTCGACCGGGAGCTGGCGGCGGTGGCCGCGGCCTGCCGCCGTGGCCGTGGTGCCGACCGCGTCGCGCTCGTGCGGCTGGCCGACGAGGCCCTGGCGCGGATGCGGGCGGTGCTCGCGCGGATGCTCGAACTCGAATCGGTCAACGAGGTGATCGAGCGGCTCCGCGGCGTGATCCGCGTGCAGGAGCAGATCCGCTCCGATACGCTCCAACGGCAGCGGAAGCGTGGCCGCGAGGCGCTCGAATCACCATGAAACCCCGGCCCCTGAACCCCCGGAGCGTCGGCGCGACGGTCGTGGCACTCGCCGTCGCCGCGACGACGGGGATGCCGCCGCAGGCCACCGCCGCTCCGGCCGACACCGCGGCGCTCGCGGCCCGCGAGGCCGAGCTGCTCGATCGCTACCGCGGGCTCGAGCGGTCGTTCCTCCGGCTGGCCGACCTCCTCGAGGCGACCGATCCGCGGCGGGCCGCCGTGCTGCGGGCCGCGTTCGACCGCGCCCGCGAGGAGCAGATCGGCGACCGCATGTCGGCCATCGTCACGCTCCTCGAGCAGGGGCAGCTCCTCAAGGCCGGCACGAGCCAGGAGGATGCGATCGGGCAGTTCCGGGCGCTCCTCGAGCTGCTCGAAAGCGGTGCCGGCGAGCGGCGCGTGGCCGATACCAAGCGCGAGGTCCGCGAGTTCCTCGGCCGCGTGTCGAAGCTCATCGCGCGGCAGCGTGACATCGAGGGTTCGACCGAGGCCGGTGACCCGCCCGAGGAGCTCTCGCGTCGGCAACGGGAGGCGGCCGACGACGCGCGGGCGCTCGGGGGCGACATCGAGGCCTTCGCGCGGCGGATCGACGACCGCCGGCCTCCGCCCGGATCGGAGCCGCCGGCCGACGGCGACGCGCCACCGGCCGACGGCCCGCAGGAAGCGCCACGAAGCGAGCAGGGGAAGGGCACGCCTGCGCCCGCGGAGAACCCCGGTTCGTCCGACGAGGCGTCCGAGCAGGAATCCGGCCCCGACGCCGCGGCCGACGAGGGAGACGACGAGGCGGCGCGGGCGCGGCGGACTCGGCAGCGGATCGAGGCGGCGCACCGGCGGATGCAGCAGGCGCGCGAGCAACTCGACGACGCGCGCCGCCGGGACGCGCGGCAGGAGCAGGAGAAGGCGGTCGAGGAGCTCGAGACCGCCCGCGCGGAGCTCGAGGAGATCCTGCGGCAGCTCCGCGAGGAGGAGGTGGAGCGGCTGCTCGTGCAGCTCGACGCCCGGCTGCGAGGCATGCTCCGTGCCGAACGGGGCGTGCTCGCGGACGCGGAGCGGCTCGTCGCCGCCGCCGCCGGCCAGTCCGACCGCGAGCGGCAGCTCGAGGCGGCGCGGCTCGGGCGGGAGCAGGCCGCGATCACCGCGGAGGCGGCCAAGGCCATGACGCTCGTGCGTGACGACGGCTCCGCGGTCGCGATCCCGCAGGCGCTCGAGCAGGTTCACGACGACTCGGTGCAGGCCGCCGCGCGGCTCGGCCGCGGCGACGCGGGGCCCGACACCCTCGGCCTTCTCGGCGACATCGTCGTGGGCCTCGAGGAGATGCTCGCGGCGGTCGACAAGGCCCAGCAGGCGCAGAAGGCGGAGCAGGGCGGCCCCGGCGGCGGACGTGCGGCCGAGGCGGGGGAGCAGCCGCTCGTCGACAAGCTCTCCGAACTGAAGATGCTCAGAACGCTCCAGCTGCGCGTGAACACGCGGACACGGCGGTTCTCGCGGCTGCTCGACGACGCGGCCGACCGGGCCGAGGAGCCCGAGCTCCGCGCCGTGCTCGCGCGGCTCGCCGACCGGCAGCGGGCCATCGAGCAGGCCGCCCGCGACATCGTGGCAGGCCTCACCGAATAGTGCCGCCCGCCCGGTGTTTCCCGGGATCACGGCGGGCGACTATCATTGGTCGTGTCGCGAGGCCTCCGCGGAGTTGCGCATGAGATCGCCGTCTCCACGCCTTTCGGCCTGCGTCGCCGCCGGCTGGGTGTTGACGCCGCTGCTCGCCGCCGCCATGCCAGCGGCCGGCGAGGCCGATCCCGAGCTCGCGCGGGAGCCCACGTGGTCGATCCCGGCGGACGACGCGGTTCGCGATCGGGCGCTGGGCTGGCTGGCCGGCGTGTCCGATGAACGGCCGTCGGCGGGGGCCGTCGCACGGGCCGAGGCGGCGTGGAAGGCCGAGGCCGCGGGCCGTGCGGGCGTCGACCGGCTCGACGCGATGATGGAAACGATCGCGGCCGGTGAGCCCCGGGCCGAGGCGGTGCGCGGGGCGTCGGCCGCCGCGGACACGCCGCCGCTCGAGTGGCTCGATGATCCCGGCACGCCGCCGCTCGTGCGCGACGCGGTGAAGCTCTGGTGGGGCCGCGAACTCGTGCGGCACGACCGCTTCGACGAGGCGCTGCCGCTCCTCGCCGATCTCGACGTCGCGACGGCGGCCGATCCGGCGACGCTCCTGTTTCATCGTGCCGCGTGCGAACACTGGCTGCTCGCGATCGAGGCGGCCATCGCGACGCTCGACCAGCTCCTCGAACGGGAGGCCGAGATTCCCGTGCGCTACGCCCGCGTGGCCAGGCTCCTGCGGTCCGACATGGCCGCACTCGAGGACGGGTCGCTCGACCACATCGCCCGCCGGATGCGCGACGTGACGCGACGGCTGGCGCACGGCCGCGCCGGTCAGGCGACCCGCGACGTGCAGGACGGCGTGATCGCCTCGCTCGACAGGCTCATCGAGAAGGTCGAGGAGGAGCAGCAGCGACAGGATCAGGGGCAGGGGGCCGCCGCCGCCGGAGGCGGTGCAGGGCAGGGGGCCGCAGGCCGCCCGATGGAGGACAGCCGCCTCGCCGGCGGCCGCGGCGCGGGCGAGGTCCAAAAGCGGGACCTCGGCGCCGGCGACGCGTGGGGCAACCTGCCGCCCCACGACCGCGAACGGGCGCTCCAGCAGATCGGCCGTGAGTTTCCCCCTCACTACCGCGAGGCGATCGAGCAGTATTTCAAGCGCCTCGCCACGGGCGGGGAGGATCGCTGAGCGTGACGCCCGCCCCGGCTCGTCTGTGCCGTCCGTGCCTCGCGACGCTCCGGATCGTCGTCGTGACGGTCGCTCCGTTCGCATGGGCCGCCGCGGCGTCCGAAGCCCCGGGCCCGACCGTGCAGGTCGAGCGCACCGACGGCACGAACGTGGCCGGCGTGCTCGACGCGATCGACCGCGATCGCGTGACGCTCGTCGTCGCGGGCGAGGCCCGCAGCCTGCCCGTCGCGGAGGTCCGCCGGATTCGCCGCGACGCGCCGTCGGCCGCCGGGGGGGCGGCGGTCCGCGTCGTCTGCACCGACGGTTCGACGCTCTCGGGCGACGACTTCCTCTGGGACGGCGTCGCCGCCGTCGTCCGCGGCGAAGGGCGAATCGAGATGCCCGTCGAGCGCGTGCGGCTCGTCGCGTGGCCCGGCGTCGATGGCGGCGATCCGGCCTGGATGGCCGCGATCCCGGCCGAGCCCACCGCCGACGTGGTCGCCGTGTCGCGTGGCGATGGATTCGAACTCGTCGAGTGCGCGATCGAGGCGGTGGCCGCCGACACGGTGACGGTCGTCCTCGACGGTGAACGGCTCCCGGTGAAGCGCGGCAAGGTGCTCGGCCTCGCGTGGGTGCGGCCCGCCGCCGCACCCACGGCGGGCACCCGCGTCGAGATCGATGGCGGCAGTGTCACGGCGGAACTCGTGGAGTGGAGTCCGCGCGGGCTCGTCCTCGACGGCGTGATCCGCATCCCCGCAGGACTCCTCGCCTCGGTCGACTACGCGGCCGGCCGGACCGTCAGCCTCGCCGCGCTCGAGACGGAGAAGGCTTCCGTCGAACCGTTTTTCGGCGGGCTCGCGACGATCGAGGGCCTGTCGCGCTTCTTCGCTCCCCGGCCCGTGCCGGGCCCGGGCTCCGACTCGGGCCGGTCGCTCCTGGTGCGGCCGCGGACGACCGTCGTGTGGCGGGTGCCCCCCGACAGCCGCCGGTTTCGCGCGACGGCCGTGCGTGGTGCCGCGGCGAAGTCGGCCGCCGCGGTCCGCGTGGCGGTGCGGTCGGACGACGCGACCGCGTGGGAGCGGACGCTCGACGCCGCGACGGCGGAGGCCGCGCTCGAGATCGACGTGTCCACGGCCCGGCGGCTGGCCATCGAGGTCGATTTCGTGGCGGGTGGCATCGGCTGCCCGGTGCGATTCGACGAGGCGGTCTTCGAGAAATGATCCGGGAACGTTCCGCCGGCCGGCGCGGCGGCCTCGCGCAGCGGTCGGGTGCGGCGTGGCGTGCGGCCGCCGTCGCGGTCACGTGGTGCGCCGCGGCGGCCGGAGGCGGCGACGTCGATCCTGCGGTCCTCGAGGCCGAGGCGGCCCGTGTGGCGGCGGTTCGCCGCGGCTCGGCGGCGGCGGTGTCGATCTTCGCGGGGGATGCGGGGGGCGGCTCGGGCGTGCTGCTCACCCGCGACGGCTACGCGGCCACGAACTTCCACGTCGTGCAGCCCGCGGGCCCCGCGATGAAGTGCGGCCTCTCCGACGGCCGCCTCTACGACGCGGTCCTCGTCGGCCTCGACCCGACGGGCGACCTCGCGCTCGTGAGGCTTCTCGGTCGTGACGACTTTCCCTGCGCCGAGATGGCCGACAGCGACTCGGTCGAGGTGGGCGACTTTTGCTTCGCGGCGGGCAACCCCTTTCTCCTGGCCACCGACCTCCAGCCGTCGATCAGCGCGGGCATCGTGTCGGGCGTGCACCGCTACCAGTTTCCGGCCGGCACGATCCTCGAATACACCGACTGCCTCCAGGTCGATGCCGCGATCAACCCCGGCAACTCGGGGGGCGGCCTGTTCGACGCCACGGGCCGCCTCATCGGCGTCAACGGCCGCGCGTCGTTCGAGAAGCGGGGCCGCGTGAACGTGGGGGCGGGGTACGCGATCTCGACGAACCAGGTGCGGAACTTCCTCGGCTGCCTGAAGGGGGGCCGGATCTGCGACCACGCGACGCTCGGGGCGACGGTGTCGACGAGCGCCGAGGGCCGCGTGGTGGTCGACGACATCCTCGAATCGTCCGACGCCTGGCGGCGGGGCCTGCGCTACGACGACGAGATCGTGTCGCTCGCCGGACGGCCGGTGCGGACCGTCAACGCCTTCAAGAACGTGCTCGGGACGCTGCCCGCCGGCTGGCAGGTGCCGCTCGTCTACCGCCGCGACGGCCGGCCGCACGAGATCCTCGTCCGGCTCGCGGGCATCCATCCGGCCGCGCGGCTGGCGGAGATCGTCACGGCGGGCGCCGGCGAGGGCGAACCGCCCCATGCCGCGGCCGAACCCGTTCGGCCGCCGCTGCCCGACGCGATCCGCGCGGTCTACGAGCCGCGTCCGGGCTTCGCCAACCACCACTTCAATGCCGTGGAGCGCGACCGCGTCGGGGCTGCGATCGCGGCGTTCGCCTCGGGACTGCCGCGG
>Ga0007796_10000246_pt1 | contig 15820 bp, 18 predicted proteins | sample CryBogmetaGMA0M_FD_60373 | JGI IMG/M metagenome (GOLD analysis project Ga0007796, IMG submission 60373) | Freshwater microbial communities from Crystal Bog, Wisconsin, USA - MA0M | ecosystem: Environmental > Aquatic > Freshwater > Lake | place: Crystal Bog, Wisconsin, USA | collected 2009-07-06 | reverse complement strand
TTCAAAGGGTACAGTATCAAAGCAACCCCGATCGATTCGAGTACCGCCTAACACCTAAAGGTAGGGCAATTTTTTCTAGCTTTATGGCCATGCTCGCGTGGGGTGATAAATGGTTAGCAAAGGACGGTCCGCCACTAATTCTTACTCACCAGAACTGTGGCCATGACTTTACCCCCTTGGTAATGTGCGACTTTTGCAAAAATGAAATACATGCGAAAGATATGGCATACGACACTACTTACACCGATCCAAGAGCATCCATAAAGCACTCAGACTAACAGTCTGCTAAAGACTTATCTTTTTGACTTAAATAGTTTAGGCTATAGACTTATTTACCCAATAGCAGTTGTTTCCCTTCTCACTAATGAATACGGTGCCAATATGGATCTTCCTTTATTAAGATTTGCTCTAGAGTTTCCGGACTTCGGTCTTCGAATAGCGCTATCTTTCGGAGTGCTATCTGTCTGTTTGATCACTTTCTGGATTTTTCAGAAACTGTTCCCCAACGTACTTTTTGGTGAAGACTCTGAATACGCCGGCTATATCTATAACGCGATGGGTGTTGTATTTAGCCTCGTCTTTGCCTTCGTCACAGTATTGGTTTGGCAAAACTATAACGTGGTGAGTGATGCCATTGCTAAAGAGGCGAGTACTCTTAATAGTATGTATCGACTCTTTTCCGCCTTTCCACCAGAAGTTGAAAAAAAAGGTAGGGATGCCCTCAGAACTTATACAAAAACAGTTGTAGAGGAAGAGTGGCCGCTTCTAAGTAAAGATAAATTTAGTATTAAGGCATATGAAGACTTATTAAAAATTGATGACATCGTCATTAATCTCCAGCCACAAAACCAAGGTCAGTCCAATGCACATCAGCTAATGCTTCGTTTAGCAATCGAGGCTAACGAGTTACGACGAAGCCGAGTCTACAATGCGCACTTTGCGCTAGCCCCTCCTGCGTGGCTAGGCCTCATTAGCAGCTCACTTATTTTTCTATTCTTTGCATGTCTTTTTAAGATGCAATCAGTACGTACTCATCTGATTTTAATTTTCTTTTTAGGCCTTACGATTGTTGGGGTCCTCTATTTCATGGTGATATACATTCATCCATTCTTAGGTCCAATGGCTCTAGGTCCGGGCCCAATCGCAAATTTACTCAAAGTAGCATGGGTTTATTAAGGCTATGATGAATATTCTTAAGGTGAAGCGCTAAATGTCTCCTTAAGCAATAACAACTCTCGATTGATTTCTTCATAAGGCATCAAGATATTGGGCATCTCTAAAGAGAGAATGACATAGAGCGATAGGCCAATGAGCGCTATATATAGACCAGCCAATAACCAATCGTTCTCATTTTTGACAGCCATTGTATAGCCGATCAAAAAAGCACCTATGCATAAAAGAAAGAATAGAAACCTCATCAATAGGCTAGGTGGATGCGCTTTTTGACTAATAATTCCAGTGAAAAATACGGTAGATAAGTTTCTGACCTGCGGCATGAGTATTTCATTTGCAAATGTTTGGGTTTCTGGAGGAGCATTGAGAGCTGCCCGTGATGCTTGCTCATATATCTTGCGAGTGACTTCTAAAACTTGATCAGCCCCTTTATCGACTTCCAGTCGAGTCTTCGGGTCTTTAACAATAGTTAAACGTAAATTGAGCAAATCATTTAGTGAGTTTTTTAGAACAAGCTGGTCACTGGGGGCTAAGTATTTCAGAGACTCATATACTTGCCCCAGCGTTTGCGCCTGCACGCGAATCGAGTCTTCTCGAACGCTATAGCGATTAGCTGAAGTTGAGAATGTAAATCCAAGCACCAAAGCTGAAAGGCCAAAAATAGCAGTAGCCAAGGAGTCTCGGACTATTACCTGACTACCGCTCTGCTTTTTTAAACGGTAGTGGCCAAAAAACCAACCCATTGCAGTAAATACAAAAATGGCAGCAGCAAAAAATAAGGGTACGTATTTAATGAGATCTAGATTTTGGTAGATGATTGAGTTCATATTTCTAGCCTTGATTAATTTGTCTCATTTTAAGCGGTTTGCCATATACAAATGAAAATCCGGCCAAAGACAGTTATCTCAATGATCTACTTTGAAATCAAACACTAGAACGCCATTCTCACCATCTCGCAGAAATGGCTCAATAAAGTTTTTGAACTCATTGTGCAATTGATCATAGTACTGGGGATCACTTACTGCAGGAGTCCCAACATAAAAATTTCGATCGCCCTCCGACCTAAAGGTCACAATAAACGCTTGTTCGTAACCCTTACTTAATCCTTCTAAACTACTCTGACTGCCGGTAATAATGGAGGCAATGTAAGGAATACCATTACGCTTAGATCCATTTTTAAGAGCCATAAACTGTTTCTTTATAAGCTGTCTTTGCTCATCGGTAATGTCTTCTTTATATTTAAAAAGAACAATGTGCTCAGTTCGTCCAGGTCGGTATTCTTTAGCAGTAAACGCCTTTGCTTCTGCACCAGTAAGAGCTGTTTGAGAATAGGCTATGGTGAATAAAAAAAGATTAGCAACGCATATCAGCAGTGTGAGAATAATCTTTTTCATCTGCTAGGCTTTCTTAAGATTTAAGATCATAACGATCCAGATTCATCACTTTAGTCCATGCGGCGGCAAAGTCATCAACGAACTTTTGCCCAGCATCACTACTGCCATAAACCTCTGCCAATGCTCGCAATTCAGAATTAGAGCCAAATACGAGATCCACTAAAGTGCCACTCCATTTGAGAGCCTTCGATTTACGATCATAACCCTCTAATACCCCTTTAGAGCTTGACTTACTCCAAGCGGTATTCATATCGAGCAAATTCACAAAGAATTCGTTTGTCAATGTTTCGGGGTGATTAGTAAAGACACCCAATGGCGATTGATCATAGTTTGCATTTAAGGCGCGCATTCCGCCAATCAACACTGTCATCTCGGGGGCGGTCAGCATAAGCTGGTTTGCCCTATCAATCAAGAGTTCAGCTGCCTGGTCTTCATGGCCTTTGCCAAGGTAGTTTCTAAAGCCGTCGGATTTAGGTTCCAGTACAGCAAAAGACTCAACGTCGGTTTGCTCTTGGCTTGCATCAGTTCGGCCTGCTGCAAAAGATACCTTCACGCTATGGCCAGCCTTCTTAGCGGCTTCTTCAATTGCTGCAGAGCCACCCAAGACAATCAGATCGGCAATCGATACTTTCTTACCACTGCTTTGAGAATTATTAAATTCTTTTTGAATTGCTTCAAGTGTTTGTAATATCTTTGCCAACTGGGCAGGTTGATTCACTACCCAATCTTTTTGCGGGGCTAAGCGAATACGCGCACCATTAGCACCGCCCCGCTTATCTCCTCCGCGGAAGGTAACTGCTGAAGCCCATGCTGTTCTCACTAATTGAGGAATCGACAATCCAGAATTTAATAACTTCGTTTTTAATGCGGCAATATCAGCATCATTGATTAAAGGATGATCCACCGCTGGCACTGGATCTTGCCAGATAAGCGTTTCTTTTGGTACGAGCGGGCCTAAATAACGTGAGAGTGGCCCCATATCCCGATGGGTGAGCTTGTACCAAGCTTTTGCAAAGACATCAGCAAAGACTTGCGGGTTCTCATGGAAGTGTTTAGAGATCTTGGCATAGCTTGGATCAAACTTAAGAGACAAGTCTGTTGTAAACATCATTGGCGCATGTTTTATATTTGGATCATGTGCATCTGGCACAGTTCCCGCTCCGCCTGAACCTTTTGGCGTCCACTGATGAGCACCAGCAGGACTCTTAGTCAACTCCCAATCATATTTGAATAGGTTCTCAAAATAATTGTTATCCCAAGTAATGGGATTAGTCGTCCAAGCCCCCTCTAAACCACTGGTAATGGTTGCATCACCATTGCCGGTGCCAAAGGTATTCTTCCAACCAAAACCCTGCTCAACAATTGGGGCGGCCTCTGGCTCTGGGCCAACATATTTCGCTGGATCTGCAGCACCATGTGCCTTACCAAAAGTATGGCCACCAGCTATTAATGCCACCGTCTCCTCATCATTCATTGCCATACGTGCAAAGGTCTCGCGTATATCTCTTGCAGCAGCAAGTGGATCTGGATTGGCATTTGGGCCTTCTGGGTTTACATAGATCAAGCCCATTTGGACTGCTGCTAACGGATTGGCCAACTCACGATCGCCTTTATACCGCTCGTCAGCAAGCCACTTACCCTCTGGACCCCAGTAGATATCTTCAGCTTCCCAGACATCTTCACGGCCACCAGCAAAACCAAAGATCTTAAAACCCATCGACTGCATAGCAATTGTTCCCGCCAGTACCATTAAATCGGCCCAGGAAATTTTCTTGCCATATTTTTGCTTGATTGGCCAAAGTAAACGCCGGGCCTTATCCAGGTTACCGTTATCAGGCCAGCTATTAAGAGGGGCAAAACGTTGTGTTCCAGCCCCCGCGCCCCCGCGCCCATCAGCGATGCGATAAGTTCCCGCACTATGCCAAGACATCCTTATTAGAAATGGGCCGTAATGACCGTAGTCAGCCGGCCACCAATCTTGTGAGTCTGCCATCAGGGCATTTAAGTCTTTAATGACAGCATGAAGATCGAGAGTTTTAAATTCTTTTGCATAATCAAAGCCCGGGTCCATTGGATTAATCAAGGGAGAGTTTTGATTGAGGAGCTTCAAATCTAATTGATTTGGCCACCAGTCTTTATTGCTTGGTTTTTGATGATTCCCCCCTGAAAAAGGGCATTTTGCTTGATCTGACATGATGGTGATCCTTCATTAAATTGGGGGTAAGGCTTCAATTTAGTATAGAGACTAAATTTGAAAAATAGGTGCGGTCTGACACCTAATTAAAGCCCATATTACATCTATGGACTTTATAGGGGTCACCTCAAATACTGGGCTGGTGAACCAAGTGATTTTTTTGTGACAAACAGATGACATGCACTACTTAAGTGCCGCTCATTAGACGAAATCTTTGTGTATCTTAATAATTTGACATTTGCAGAGGGTTTATTTGCATTTATTTCAAAAACCCATAAATGGTGCATTCGTTTTTCAAAGTTGTGCAAGCTGATAACTCATACTAAATTTTGGAACATAAGATACGGTATGCGCATCAAAATTACAAAAAGCATCGTACTCAATGCTCAAATTCATGAGACAGAGCCGCTTCCTGCAGCCCTCTTTCCGGAAGGGGAGTATCTTGCCAACTTCACACCTGAAGGCAAGATAGAAGTCATCAATACCAAAAAGATTAAAGCCTTATTTTCTTTTTCACAATTTAGAGAAAAAGTCTCACAGGGTGACTTTGTTGTGATGGAAGCCTAAACCGCTTTAATGGTCTAGATCAAGGCTCTGTACCAAACTGGCAAGCTTAACCAAAGAATCAAACGAATTGGACTTACTAGCTTCCACATCCAGATTTTCCCAATTAAATTCTAAAGAGAAGTGGGCCGATTCAATTATCAGCTCGTAACTTGAAGAAGCCTTATTGTTGGGGTTGGCATCCAACTCTTCAGTAATGGGTACTTTAATTACTGCAATAGCATTAAGCAGCATTTCCATTTCTGATGACGTCAGATCTCTAGTATGTAAAACATCATCTGTTCTCTTAATCGAAAGCTTTGATGTCTCGTCAATGACAATTTCATATTGATTAAGACCTAAGTCAAACCAAACCGTTAACTCAAGAGCGATTGGATAAGTTTTCATTTAATCTACCTCATCAGCATGGGTTTCAGCGAAATGCAGCTTATGGGGCTTTCGCTTGGCATCTAGCTGAACCCACTTGCCTTGCTGCATTCTATATTGACAATCTTCTGCGTGATTTTCAATCAAACCAAAAATCACTGTCGTTGGAATCTTGCAGTACTGACATCGATAAGCATGTTGATGCTCTTCAATTTTTTCCTGGGGGTAATCAATATAGTAGGGTTTCATATGGGAATTTCCATGGAATTGCAGATTCTGAAACCATCTTACACCTCATTAATATAATAGCTAGCAGCTAGTGCGGAAGTATTTTGGGTTACCCTATTGGGGTGATTCGTTAACAACTAGATACCTACTGGAAGCCTCATGGATTTACTACCTTGCATTGAATTAGAAACTCAACCAAACCCAACTGCTGCCGTAATCTGGCTTCATGGCCTGGGGGCAGATGGCAATGATTTTGTTCCCATCGTTCCCGAATTAGATCTTGCTAGTTGTCCTAGCATTCGATTTATTTTTCCTAGCGCACCGAGTATACCCGTCACCGTCAATGGCGGATATGTCATGCCTGCCTGGTATGACATTATTGGACGTAACTTAGTAGATCAAGAAGATGCTCCTGGTATCTTGAAATCAGCATCTTCAATTGTGCAACTCATCGAGCATGAAGCGGCTCGTGGCATTACTTACGAGAATATTGTTTTGGCAGGCTTCTCCCAAGGTTGTGCGATGGCTCTGCAAGTTGGTCTCCGCTTTCAGCACAAACTGGCCGGAATAATGGCGCTTTCAGGATATCTACCGTTAGCACTGACTCTTGCTATCGAGAGGCATTCTGCCAACCAAAACACACCTATTTTTATGGCTCATGGAGAATATGATGCCGTGGTTTCACCAGAGCGCGCTCAAGCTTCTTGTGCCTTGCTTGAAAAAATGGGGTATTCGGTTAACTGGAACGAATACCCCATGGAACACTCTGTTAATCGTGAAGAATTAGCTGATATATCACGCTTCCTACAACAAGTACTTGGCTCAAAATGAGCTATTACATTAATCCATCGGCAATTAACTTAATGCTTGCAACCAGCAAGAAAAATTGCACGATACGGTAATACCACTTCATTGAAATTTTTTCTGCTAAGTAAAAGCCCAGATAAACACCAATCGGTACGCAAGGTAGCAAAATCACTGAGGTGGCTAGCTGCTTAAAATTGAGAAGTTCTAAATAAGCATATGGCGCCAGCTTCCCAAAATTAATCATTGCAAAGAAAATGCCCAAGGTAGAGGTATATACCATGGGTATAAGCTTTTCTCTCAACATAAAAATTGTGATGGGTGGCCCCCCATTGTGCGCAACAAAAGAAGTAAAGCCAGAGGTCAAGCCCATTAAACGGCCTAACCAAGGATAAGGCTTAGCATCTTTTAAATCAAAATGAGATGTCACTAGCATCTGAATTAAGAAGAGCATGATAAAGATGCCAACCGAAAGTGTTAAGACTTTTGGGGTGATGATAGTAAAGAAGATCATTCCTAAGAGCATGCCTCCAAAAGCAGGTGGAACAATGAGTTTCAAAATCCGCCAATCGGCATTCTTAATAAAGCGACGCAAGCCCACTAAATCAATAGCAATTAAAAGTGGTAACAAGATGGCCAGCGCTTCATTGATGCTCGACTGGCTTGCCATCAAGGGCAAGGAAAGCACGCCTAAGCCAGCGCCAAAGCCACTCTTGGAGATGCCTACAACAATGACACTTGCAATAGCACAAAGAAAGAAGATGAATGAGTGCGCATGAAATGATTCAATTACTGGAGCGCTAAGGGTTTGGAGCATCATGCAATACTAACAAATGGATCTCGATTGAACAGAAAAACAAAGGGGGCTTAACAGCCCCCTACTTCTAAAATTAGGAAACTTAAAGTTTCTTATTAAAACTAAATTGCGCAAATGCTTGCTCTGCCACATTAAACCACTGTGCTTCCATATTTCTAAAGGCTCGATAGTCCTCAAAAATCTTTTTGAACTGAGGATTCTTGGCGGACTCTTCTGCATAAGTTTCTTGGCTAGCCTTAAAGCAGGCTTCCATGATAGAAGTATTGAATTTACGCAAGACTGCACCGTTTTGAATAAGGCGTTGTAGAGCTGGTGGATTTAAAGCATCGTATTTTGCACACATGTCAGTGTGAGTTTCATAACAAGCTGCCTCCCATGCTGCTTGATAAGCAGGAGGCAATGATTCCCATTGCTTCTTATTAACCAAGAAAGATAGGCCTGCCGCCCCTTCCCAAAAAGCGGGGTAGTAGTAATTTTTTGCTACTTTTGCTAAGCCCAACTTTTCATCATCATATGGGCCTACAAATTCCGCAGCATCAATGGTGCCCTTTTCAAGGGCTGAATAAATTTCACCGGCAGGTAACTGCTGAGGTACTACGCCTAATTTCGCTAGCACTTGCCCTGCAAAGCCAGCAATACGGAATTTCAAACCTTTGAGATCTTCAGGAGTCTTGATCTCTTTCCTAAACCAACCACCCATCTGGGTCCCAGTTTGACCACCCAAGAAATTAACGATGTTATAGGTTGCATAGAGCTCGCGCATCAACTTCATACCATTGCCATAAAGCATCCAAGCAGATTGTTGCCGTGCAGTTAAACCAAAAGGAGCGGCTGTATCAAAAATGAAGGCACTATTTTTTCCTAAGTAATAGTAACTAGCCGTATGCCCACACTCAACGGTGCCGTTTTGAACTGCATCAAGCACTTGCAAAGCAGGCACCACTTCACCAGCAGCAAAAACTTTGACATTGAATTTGCCATCAGTAGCTTTACGTAAAGAGTTAGCAAATACTTCAGGTGCGCCAAATAAGGTATCCAAGGATTTAGGAAAGCTCGATACCAAACGCCAATTTAAGGTTGGTAAATTATCCGCAATTGCTGGGGTGCCTAGAGCAGCAACTCCAGCACCAATTGAAGCTTTCTTTAGAAATGAACGTCTTTGCATTGCAATCTCCCTTCAGTATTTTTTAGTATTTACTGCATTTCTATATTCTATAAGTAGATTTATTTTCCACCAATTGTCATCGATCCAAGAAGAATCGATCCGGTCTCTTTGCTACCTCGGATTAAGGTATCTGTACCAATTAACTCAATATCTAAAAGCATATCTCGCAAATTGCCAGCAATCGTCACTCCTTCAACGGGGAACTGAATTTCTCCATTCTCAACCCAGTACCCAAAGGCACCTCGTGAATAATCGCCTGTGACATAGTTAACGCCCTGTCCTATCAATTCAGTTACCAATAAGCCAGTACCCATTTCCTTTAATAAAGCGGCTAAACCTCCCTTGGGTGACTTTTTGCTTTGCAGCGTGAGGTGATGAGATCCACCAGCATTACCAGTGGTCTTCATGCCTAATTTACGTGCTGTATAAGTAGATAAAAAATAACCTTCTAAGATTCCTTTGTTGACCACGGTGCGTGCACTAGTCTTTACACCTTCTTCATCAAATGGTGCGCTTCCAGCCATTGCTTTAAGGTGTGGGTTTTCAAAGAGGCTGACATGCTTAGGGAGAACTTGTTTTCCCAAGCTATCTAGCAAGAAACTCGAACGTCTATAAAGGGCGCCGCCTGAAACTGCTTGCACTAAGCCGCCCAAGAGTCCAGCCGCCAAAGGTGCTTCAAATATCACTGGGCAGCGGCGGGTTGTGATCGATCTCGCTTTCAAGCGGGAGAGCGCCCGTTGCGCAGCGTATTTACCTATAGCGGCAGGATCGGCTAATTCTTCTGGGATGCGTGAGGTGGAATACCAATCATCACGCTGCATGTGAGCTTGCTTACCACCTTCGCTAGCAATTGGCGCACAAGAAATATAGTGGCGTGAATAAGCATATCCCCCCATAAAGCCATGACTTGTACCCATCATAAAATGTGCGTGATGCGCAGACACCGAAGCACCATCACTATTCTGAATTTGTTTGCTGACTGAAAAAGCAGAGCCTTCTGCAATGCGCGCAATTTCTACTGCCTGCGAAGCTTCAATATTCCATGGATGAAATAGATCTAAATCAAGTGGATTTTTTTCCAAGAACTCTCGTTCAGCGGGACCTGCACACGTATCTTCAGCTGTATGCTGTGCAATATGATATGCAGCATCAACAGTAGCTTTTAAGGATGCTTTAGAAAAATCACTAGTACTGGCACTCCCACGATGTTGTCCTATGTATACCGTGAGGCCTACTTGCTTATCAAGACTTTGTTCAATCGTCTCTACCTCACCCTTGCGGACCGTTACGGATAGACCCTGACCCTCGGAAACCTCAGTTACAGCGTCTGAAGCGCCCCTTCCTTTGGCCTCTTTGAGCAAAAAATCGACTATTTCTTGAAACTGATTAGATGTATATGTAAACATGCCCTAATAATAGCTAGAATAGAAACATGAAGCATACCGAAGCTTGGAACCGAAGTACCCCTAATGACGTCAAAATTGGCCTAATCTCCATTTCTGATCGGGCCAGTAAAGGTGTTTATCAGGATGAGGGCATTCCTGCCCTGCAAAACTGGTTGATGCAGGCCATCAGTAATACCTGCACCTTTCATGAGCGCCTCATTGCCGATGAATCTGAAATCATCACCGAGACCATTGTGGAGTTAGTCGACGAACTAGGGTGCGATCTAGTGCTCACAACAGGTGGTACAGGCCCTTCGCGAAGAGACGTGACCCCAGAGGCTACCCGTGATGCTGGGACTCGTGAAATGCCAGGTTTTGGCGAGCAAATGCGTCAAATTAGCCTCAGCTTTGTACCTACAGCAATTTTGTCGAGACAAACTGCAGTTTTAAGAGAAATTGAAGGTCATGCCGCCCTAGTGATCAATTTACCTGGTCAACCCAAGGCAATCGCTGAGACGCTTGAAGGCCTTAAGGACGAAAATGGTAAATCCATTATTCCTGGCATCTTTGCCGCAGTCCCTTATTGCATTGATCTCATTGGTGGACCCTATATAGAAACCAATGAAGAGCTTGTTAAGGCGTTTAGACCTAAGAGTGCCATTCGGAAATAAAGTCTTTGAATTTTGAACTACCCCCACTTTTACTTCGGCAGTGGGACAATAAATTTCTCACGGTAGTACTTGAGCTCTTCAATAGACTCTTCAATATCAGCCAAAGCAGTGTGTGCCTGATTTTTAGTGAAGCCTTTTACTAATTCTGGATGCCAACGCTTACATAATTCTTTTAAGGTTGACACGTCGACATTTCGATAATGAAAGTAAGCCTCTAGCTTTGGCATGTACTTCGCCATAAAGCGCCGATCTTGGCCAATCGTATTGCCACACATCGGTGAAATTCCAGCTTTGATATATTGCTTTAAAAAAGTAATGCACTCCGCTTCAACAGTGGCTTCATCCATTGTGGAGGCTTTAACCTTATCAATCAGGCCTGAGCGACTATGAGTGCCTTTATTCCAAGCATCCATGGCATCTAGAAGTGCATCATCTTGATGAAGCACCCAGACAGGGGCTACAGCAATAGTATTAAGGTGGGCATCCGTGACAATAATGGCAATTTCCAGAATTCGCTCAGTTTCGGGGTTTAAACCCGACATTTCCATATCCACCCAAATCAGGTGCTCATTGGCCGGTGCTGATTTAGTCTCAGTCGTGTTCGTTTGTTCGCTCATATCTATAATGATCTCATGACATTCACAATTGTTTTTTTAATCGCCTTTATTGCTAGTTTTGGCCTACGCCACTGGCTATCTCAACGTCAAATTCGCTATGTCGCCCAGCATCGCGATCGCGTACCGCCAGAATTTACTGAAAAAGTAAGCCTAGCTGAACATCAAAAAGCAGCTGACTACACTATTGCTAAATTACGCCTCAGTATTTTAGAAAACGGGGTCAGCGCCGTCATTTTAATTGCCTTTACTTTATTGGGTGGCTTAGAGATTCTGAATATTACTTTGCTGCAGTTATTGGGAGAAGGGATCCCCCAGCAAATTGCTCTACTAGTCTCTATTGTCATCATCTCTGGAATCATCGATATCCCTTTCTCTTGGTACAAACAGTTTTACTTGGAAGAGCGCTTTGGCTTTAATCGCATGACTAAGAAATTATTCTTTAGCGATATGATGAAAGGTATAGGAGTTGGCGGCGCTATTGGCATCCCGCTACTCTGGATCATTCTGACCTTGATGGCGCAAGCGGGAGATCTCTGGTGGCTCTGGGCATGGGGTGTCCTCACAGCATTTAGTCTCTTAATGCAATGGATCTACCCTAGCTTTATCGCCCCACTCTTTAATAAATTTCAAGCCCTTGAAGAGGGTCCTTTGAAAACCCAAATTGAAGCGCTACTGACGCGTTGTGACTTTGCAAGTCAGGGCTTATTTATCATGGACGGAAGTAAGCGCAGTGCTCATGGCAATGCATTCTTTGCCGGCATGGGGAAAGCCAAGCAAATTGTGTTCTTTGATACTTTGATTGAAAAACTCAATCCAGATGAGGTGGAGGCTATTCTTGCCCATGAACTAGGTCACTATAAACGCAACCATATCCGTAAGCGCCTCTTAGCTACTTTTGCCCTGAGCTTTGGCATGCTTGCCATACTGGGCTGGATTAGTACTCAAGTCTGGTTCTATAACGATTTAGGAGTAATGCCTAACCTCAATGGCTATAACGGCGGTTTGGCACTGGCCCTTTTTATGTTGGTATCACCAGTATTTAGCTTCTTCTTTACTCCGCTAGCCAGTCTTGCATCACGCAAACATGAATACGAAGCAGATGGTTTTGCCGCGGAGAAGTCTTCTTCTAAAGATCTCATTTCTGCTTTGGTAAAGTTGTATCAAGATAATGCGTCAACACTGACCCCCGATCCAATCTATACCGCTTTTTATAGTTCACATCCGCCTGCTCCATTACGGATTGCCAACTTACAGCGACTTAGCTAATCAGTCGGCTAATGGAACAGTTTCATGCGCTACTAACTGCTTCTTATGGAAGGCACTACCTAGCACAGCGTTTAGTCTCAGATGGGCATGGCGATAAAGCGCCTAGCGGTCCTTTAATTCAGGTCAGTACACCCGCTAAACAGCACATTGGTGCAGTAGGTGATCGCATGTTGCTCGAGATGACTTCTGTCGATCAAGCGCGCATTATTCACATTGAGCCACGTGAAAATATTCTTTACCGTTCAGACGCCTTTAAGAGCAAGATTATTGCCTCTAATGTTGATCAAATTTTGGTAGTACTTGCAACCCAACCCGCTTTCTCACCCGATCTTTTGGGTAGGGCAGTAGTTGCTGCAGAAACTAATCAAATTGGTTTGCATATTCTCTTGAATAAATGCGATCTCAAAGATAATTTGGAGCATGCTCGAAAAATCATTGCGCCTTATGCGCGAATGGGCTACCCAGTGAGTGAAGTATCAGCGAAATTTGACCCCATATCGATTGAGGCCCTTCAGTCAGCACTAAGGGGTAAGGTCTCTGTATTTGTAGGGCAATCTGGCATGGGCAAATCGAGTTTACTAAATGCCTGGGTGCCCAATGCTGCCGCCCTTACACAAGAGTACTCAGTGCGTTTAGACACTGGTAAGCACACCACTACCGCTTGTCGTTATTTTGAATTACCCGCAGCTTGGGGAAGAGATGAATCCGGTAAGCTTGGTGCGCTCATTGATTCTCCTGGCTTTCAGGAGTTTGGTTTGGCGCATATGTCAGTAAGTGAATTACAACATGCCTTTAGAGAATTTAAAGACTTGCTAGGTAAATGCCGCTTTCATAATTGCGCACATCAATCCGAGCCTGATTGTGCAGTACGTGCCGCAGTAGACAGAAATGAGATAGCGCCTGAAAGACTGGAGTTATTTAGGCAACTGCGCTCAGACTCAAAAACTGCAGATAAACAAATTCAGGGAATTAGCCAAGCCAAAGAGCGATGGTCAGCATTAGCAATAAAGCCATCCAAGCGATAACCAAGCGCCATACCAATCCTACTGCTGAGCGCATTGTGCGCTCAGTAGGCTCGAGACCTACCTCGTAGATCAGCGGCTCACCAGCTTCAGCCATACGCAAAGCCTCATCACTATCAGGCTCACTCAAGGGTTCACCTAAACGTACACCGAGAGCACCGCTGCCTGATGCCAAAATCACTGCTGACAATGGGTCAGACCATTTCTGGGTAAGGTAACGCCAAGCATACACAGCGCCTTCAAAGTTACCTACAATCGCAAAGCCCATTGCAGTAATTCGTGATGGCATCCAATCAAGTACATAGAAAAAGTGACGGGCAGATTCACTCAAGTTGAAGTCACCGCGTTCAGACCAACGCTGTGCAGCAATATCAGCCAAACGATAAAGCACAACACCCGCAGGTCCCATTGGCATCATGAACCAGAACAACACACCAAATACATGGCGATGCGAACCAATGATGGCGCGTTCAAGTGCTAAAGAAATAACTTCAGCTTCTGAGAGGTGCGATGTATCTAAGCTTGGACCATACCACTCACCTAAGGCAAGACGTGCTGCTGGTAAATCATGGGCCTCAATGGCTTCATGAACCAGAGTAAAAGAATGGCTGAACTGACGAAAGCCAAAAAACAAATAGGCAATCACTACGTTCCACAAGAAACCCAAGATAGGATAAGTCACCATACAGGCAACATAAACCAAGAACACTACGAATGTCGGCAAAATGAATGCTACTAAGCAGGCCATCCGAGCACCGACTGGGCTTGCTCCTTCTTCAGTCTTACCGCCGAATTCTCCAGCGACCCAATTGAGCCAACGGGTGCACATGCGCACAATCCAATGGCTAGAGCTTACTGGGCGATATTGCTCAGCAATGAGGGCGAAGAGGATAGAAAAGAAAGTCATACTTTTAATAAATGATATAGGTTTCGTAACATTCCCGCTGTAGCGCCCCAAATAAACCGGTCCTCATAAGGCATTGAATAAAAACGGCGGCCACCCTGCTCGCTTTGCCAAAGTCTGACTTGATGATTTTGAGGGTCTAGCAAAAAACTCAAGGGCACTTCAAACACATCAGCGACCTCAAACTTATCTAAGATATATTCCGCCTGAGCCTGAACCAAGCCCACTACTGGAGTCACGCTATAGCCAGACACTGTTAAGTATTGGGGCAAATGCCCAATAATTTCCACGCGATTTCGCTCCAAACCAATTTCTTCTTCACTTTCACGCAAAGCAGTGTCATTTGGGCCTTCATCCCCAGGATCCATCCGACCTCCAGGAAAACTAATTTGTCCTGCGTGATCGCGCAAATGATTCGTTCGCTGCGTCAACAAAACCCACAAACCATCTTCCTTCAATAGCAAAGGAATTAATACTGCCGCTTTAGTTACCTTGCCAGCTGCTTGGCGTTTAGTAATGATGTCAGATGCGATCACGTGACGATTCTCATCGGTGATTTCTGGCTCCCAATCTGGAGGAGACTGAAAGCGGGCTTTCAGCGCTGTTGGATTAAGACGCTCTTTGGGGACTTTGACCTGACTGCTACAAACCTCATGAATCGGAATAGCTTGTGCATCAAAGCCTGGGGGTGCAGCCACATTGATTACATCTTCTTCGGGCTTAGGAGTTTTGGGCATATTCATATTCTAAGGCAACAAAAAAGGCGACCTAGGCCGCCTTTCTGTTTGCATCAAAGCAGCAATTATTCAGCAGCTGAAACAGCGGCTGGCTTGGTACGTGCTTGAAGCTTTTCTTTAATACGTGCTGACTTACCAGAACGATCGCGCAAGTAGTACAACTTCGCACGACGTACATCACCGCGACGCTTCACTTCAATACTAGCGATCAATGGTGAGTAAGTTTGGAAAGTACGCTCAACGCCTTCACCAGAAGAAATCTTACGCACGATAAAGCTGGAATTGAGTCCGCGATTACGCTTAGCAATCACAACGCCTTCAAAGGCTTGGGTACGCTTACGTGTACCTTCAACAACGTTCACGCTAACAACTACTGTGTCACCAGGTGCAAAACTTGGCAATACTTTGTTAACACTTAAGCGAGCAATTTCTTCTTGCTCAATTTTTTCGATCAAATTCATTTTTAATCCTTAAACATCTTGTTAACGTTTAATCCCGAGACATTCATCAACG
>Ga0007796_10000245_pt1 | contig 15853 bp, 16 predicted proteins | sample CryBogmetaGMA0M_FD_60373 | JGI IMG/M metagenome (GOLD analysis project Ga0007796, IMG submission 60373) | Freshwater microbial communities from Crystal Bog, Wisconsin, USA - MA0M | ecosystem: Environmental > Aquatic > Freshwater > Lake | place: Crystal Bog, Wisconsin, USA | collected 2009-07-06 | reverse complement strand
TTGATCAGACTTCCAAGAATTAAAATTTTTCATATTTTATTTAGTGTTTTAATATATAATTTATAAATTTTAAAGGAGTCATACAAAAAGAAGACGGTGGAATTGCTGACCAGGAGCGGGCTTGAACAGGTGCCGTTCGTCAGCGAAGTGGATATCGAGCTCGGCCTAACGAAAGGAACCACGTCAATTACCCACCCCCTAAAGGGAGTGGGCTTGTAAATCGCCGGAGCCTTCTCCACAGCGTCTACTATAAGCCAATTGACACATGGCTCGTTCCTCAACAGCTTGCCGTTGAAGAAGCGACCTGAGTGCTACATTTTTAGCACCAACACGGTCTGCGTTGTCTGAAAATTTACAAGCAACGCACCGAAAAACCAATCCATTTCGGTTGGATTTATCAACACAACCACAACAAGGACAACCTCTGCTCGTATTCTTAGCGGGAACAGTATCAACGCTGATGCCTACAAAATTAGCCTTGTAGTTTACAAAAAACTCAAGCATAAAGTAAGGCCAGCGATTATTCCTTGCCCTTTGTTTATGATGTTGTTTTTTGTTTTCCTTGCTGAACTTCTGTTTGAAGCCGGTGAGTTTCTCCAATGTTATGGTTCTTGCATCGTTCAAACTTGCAAAACTGACCAATTGCTTGCTTGCAATGTGTAATATATTCTGCGTTACGGCTTTTTCTCTTCCGCTCAACCGCTTGAGTAAACGATATGCAGAACGAGTGCCAACGCTGGCTACTTTCGCTCTTGTTTGTCTGATGCAGAGTCTTTTGTGATTAAGTTCTCCTCCTTTGATGTAAAGTGTCTTGTTTGATTTGGGGTCAATTGCCACGAGTATGTTTTTCTGTCCACGATCAACCCCGATTATGGAGCCTTCCTTCTTTGGCTTAACCTCTTTGAGTTCAATCGTCAAACACAACCACCACTGACCCTTGCTGAACTTCAACTTTGAGTCACTCCACTTTCCTTTTGGCAGTGGCTGTGATTTATAGGACACCAGTTCGCCCCAAATACTCATTCCCTTTTTTCTGATGTTGAAGTCTCGTTTCCAGCAGAGTGGAAGACTTGGCTTCTTGTATGTCGCAAGGCTCCACTTTTTGTTGCTTTTCATGCTTCGGTATGTTCCAACCACATTGCGAAACAAGGAACAGGTCAATTGGCTAGGTAGATTAAATTTTTCTCTCACTGTGCTGTAGAACTCTTTGCTCAATTGGCTTGGGGTGTTTATTTTCTTGCGTTTGAAAACTATATAAGACAGCCAGTTTGCGGCTTCCTTGTAGGATTCAGCATATTGGCTGAACTTGGGATGGCTACTTGTTATCTTGAGTTTGTAAGTTCGCAAAGTTTTCATACAATCTTATATAGTAAGATTGTGACGAAAAATTAAAATAATTTAGGAGTAACGGCAATTCCTCCCACCCGCTAAAGCAGGTGGGTTTCCTTGCCGAATTCATATGAATTTTTGTAGTTTTGAAAAATACCTTGAATTAAAGCAATATGATGAAGACTTTAAAGGAAGTTTTAGTAAAAATTTTGATTCAAGTTATCAACAAGCAAAACAAGGAGCCCAAGAAGATTACTCTAAATATGCTGACGTTGCTCAAAAAGCATTAGAAAAAGCAGGCGGAGCAGCTAAAGCCTTGTCTAAAAAAACAGGCGTTCCATTACCGCTAGCAACAGCATTAGTTGCTGCTGGAATAACCGGCGGACCAACAGCGATACCCTTTGCAGCTTTATTGTACTTTGTTAAGCAGCCACTAATGAAAGGAGCAAATAAAGCATTTGATGCCACATGGGACACAGGAGCCAAGGTTGCTGGAAAAGTTAATCAAATGATGACCCCGCAACCCACCCTACAACCCGAATGGATACAACCAGGATCTTTTAGAGCATTTGTTGAAGCAGATAGTTGGGGAGATTGGGCCGGAGAGAAAACCGGACAAATTGCAGGTAGAGTAGCTGGGAACATGGCAGGATTTGGCGGGAAAATAGCTAGTGCTTTAGGAAGTAGAGCTAAAGAAATAGGAGATTGGGCTAAAGGAAACCCTAAAGAAGTAGCAAGAATGTTATTTTTAGTGGGAGCTGGCGCTGCTATAGGAGCCGGAGTCGGTAAAGTTACCCATGACGTTAAAGATTTTATACTACAAAAAATAAAAGATCAAGGAATAGATCCTCAAGTTCTTAGTTGGGTAAAACAAAATATAGTCCTAGACGGTGAAGGAAAATCCTCAAGTGGAGAAACATTAACCTCTAAAGGTGGCAAAGAAGTAGAACACCCCTTCTTCATCGATCCAGAGACGGGCCATAAAATTAGTGGCGATCAAACAATTTCAACAGCAGGTAAATATTTAAAAAATATTGGCGGATCTAATGAAGTAGGTCCAAGCAATCTTCATGCTCAAGGAACTGGAATTGGAAATACTGTTGCTGTCGGTAGTTCAGGAGGCACTGAAAACTTAACCAGAGTATCTGTTCCAAACAGCCCTGATCTAAGAGACACATATAGAGATGCTGCAAGAGTTCTTCAAGGCGAATATAAACCTGGTATTTTAGGAGGAATTTTTGGAGGAGAGACAGATAGAAGCGATGCAACAAATTCAATGATTCAATCTTCTCCCACTCCGCTTCACGCCCGCGTAGACTTAGGGCGTTATGGACAAAGCGCTGCTGACGAGATAAAGAAAAGACTAGCTAGTGCGGCTGACAAATTTAGTCCAGATACTTACACAAGACCAGCAGCTATAGCAGGTGGAGTAGTAGGCGGAACGGGAAAAAGAAAATCTTAATTATAAGTCATAAACCCAGCGCTTTTTACCACAATCCCATATACGAGCTAATCCTCTTTCTAAACACCACTCTTTTTCAGTTTTATCTTCTGGGCAATTTGTTCGCTTTTTTGATTGAGACTGCTTGCTGATGCGGATTTTAGGATTTTTTATATTTACATAACTGTAATCCATGGGTAACTCACATTCTAATTTAAATCCATTTTTTAAGTATACATTACCTCGACTCCAACGATTATCACTCCAAGAGATTATTCTTTTGTATTTATTATTTTTTGCCCATTCTCTGCATTTTTTAAATAACTTACTAAATCCTCCCGCAACGCTATAATCATCTTTCACACAAAACCGATCAAGTACAATGTCGTTTTTGCCGTTTTTGCCACGGTGATGTCTTCCTAAAGAAATTACAGAAATCAATTCTTCTTTATAGAATAAACCATAGTGAATTAAAGAAAGAGCAGATTGTCCTTGAATGTGATTTTGATCACAAAAGTTTTTATATGTTATTTTTTTTATTTCTTGCACGGCACAGTTTCTAGCAAATACTTTTTTATCGGATTTGCCAAAAATTGATTTTAGAAAGTTCTTACATTGTTTTTGTCTTAATCTCCATTCATCCTCAAAAATTGTAATTAAAAAAATATTTTGTTTACTGCATTTTTTAAATTTATCATAATGATAATTTTTTAATCTTGGGCTTTTTGACTCTTCGTTGTGCCAGAATAAACCACAATACTCTATGCCTATTTTTAGGTTTTCGTTAAACAAATCAATTTCTTGCCCACCAAGTATTGAATAATTTGATTGAAAATCTAGACCCAAAGAGTCAAGCCATAACTTGATTTTATTTTGAGTTTTTCCATATTTTTTATTTTTTGGGTATGGATGTCCATATTTGTTTAAAAATATATTCTTAATTTTTTCTTGAATTTCGGGGCTATTTAAAGGAAACTCAACACCATACTTGTCAAAAAAGTATTTTTTTCTCTTCTCTAGTATTTCAGGAGAATACATAGCGTTTTCAAAGCCATATTTTTTAAAATTTGTTTCTTTGACTTGATCAATGTATTTTTGTGTTTTTGAAAAATGACCTTCTTTATATTTTTTTTGATTAGATCTTTTAGTTTTTTCTTTTATAACTTTTGCTTTTGAAGCAATTTCTTCGCCATATTTTTTAAAATTTGTGTTTTTAATTTTTTCTTTTATTTTCTTGGATTTAAAAACGCAATCGACACCATATTTTTCTATATTGGTTTTAGCAATTTTTTCTTTTATTTCTTTAATTTCCATTGCGTTTTTAACGCCATATTTTTTTTGAAAAGTATTTTTGGCTTTCTGTAGAGACTCTTTTGTTCCCCCAGCATTCTTAACACCATAAAGCTTCAAGCTTGCTTCTTCTCTTTTTAGTTTAACACACTTAGAACAAGAATCTTTTGGAATTATTTTTCTTCCTTTGATAGTATTGCCTTTTGATTTAGAAAATTCTAATCCACAATAGTCACACTTTATACTTATTTTTTCCCTGTTCGGTAGAGAATCATATTCTTTGCCAAAAGCTTTTTTTATTTTTGTATAAAGTATCATCGTTACATCATCTTTGGTCCAAGAGGTTCGCCATATCTGTAAATTAAATCTTCTTGCCATTGTTTTTTTTCATCTAGACCTTCTTGCAAAATTTGCTGTCCATCTAATTGAACTCCACCATTTGGTCCAGGAGGATTTTGAATCCGACTCCTGATTCTCCCACACACAATTTTTGCAAAACAAAGGGCTCCCTCTTGCATCGCCTGAGTAACCTGAGCAAAATCTGGTTTTTTTTGCAGATATCTCACAATTACTGGATATGTTCTGTACGGAGTTGGAAATATTTTTATTGTATTGTAACCGCTCAACCATTCCCAGCCACCCTGTTGACTGCTAATTCTATTATACATATCTTCATAGGTTTTGTACATAACCCAGTCACCCATTTTCCCCCACACAGGCTGTTGTGGATTAATGCCGCCCGCGATACTTCCATATGCACCAGCACCCATATACTCAAGTGGAATTACACCACCAAGATCACTTGCACTAAAGGCATAATTAGCAGTTTCTTTATATGAAACGTGTCTTACAAATCCAACATCTGGTGGAAGATTATAAACGCTTTGTCCTGGAGTTGTATAAAAAGAATAATATTGAAAATATTCCATAGGAGCATATTCTTCAAATATCTGTAGAGCAAAGTCTATACAATTTTCTAGTTGTTGATTATCTAATTCAAGGGGCAATACGGGGGCCCCTAACATTGTTAATACATATTCTTTTATTTGTTCTCGGACCTTTTGTCTTTGTCTTCTGGGTCCTATTTTGACTAAAGAATCGGTTGGTCCTAAATTGCTGCCACAACTTTGCCCACAAAGGGAATTATAGTCTTCTTGACTTGGACGAGGTATAAAAAGTGTATTGTTCATATATTTCCTTTTATTTATTTATACGTTTATCTCCATAAATTACAGATAGTCTGCAGTTGACTTACTTAATTTGATAATAAAAGCAATCTGTATTTTCTGTTGTCCACTTATCTGCATTTTCACAAACAAATATTTGTTTATCTACTTTGTATTTTGGTAAGTTATTTAAGTCTAATGGATCATTGATAAAATTGCTATCTCTCCACAATATTCTGTTGTTGGGCTGTAATGCAAAACAACCGTTATCTAATTTTATCATGTGTGCATTTTTGTAATCTTGTGGAGTGTCGCTGTATGGGTTGTCTTCCCAATCAAAAGTCATCATGTATGTGCCCCAGACAGCACTTTTATTTTTTAATATAACTCTGCATCTCTTATTGATTAGATAATTAAAGGTTGTACAACTAATTCTTTCTCCAAAACAATCCCAAAGTTCTAATTCATCCAATCTCATATTTTCATGATCTTGTTTATGAACTAAAGCATTTATAGGAACGTTTGCCCTTTGTGCTCCTTGTTCGGTCATTATATGAAATGTTAGTGCTCTGCTTGGTATGCTTCTGGCCGCAAAAGCATATGCATACTCAAATTCTCCGTTATTGCTTTCATAAGCAAAAAGATGTTCTTTTTTTACATAGCAATAAAATGGATTTATATTTATATTCATTTTCTATTTTTTTTGGGTAAAATAATACACACACTATATACGATGTGCGAAAAGTAAAAATTAATTACTATTACAATGAATATATGGAAAAAAATAAAATATATTGTGGAAATAATACCGAATTAATAAAACAACTAGAAGATAAATCTGTAGATTTAACGGTTACATCTCCTCCCTACTCTAACATACGCAAATATGAAAATTGTACCTGGGACTTTAAAACTATTGCTCAAGAACTATTTCGAGTAACCAAAGATGGCGGATGTGTCTGCTGGATAGTAAATGATCAATATGTAAAAGGTAGTAGGGATTTAGAATCCTTTAAACAAGCAATCTATTTTAAAGAAACTTGTGGATTTAACGTTCATGATGTAATGATTTATCAAAAATCGGGATTTAATTTTCCTTCTAATACCAGATACCATCAGGTATATGAATATATTCATATTTTAAGTAAAGGTAAATTGAAAACTTTTAACCCTTTAATGGATCGTAAAAATCTTTATCCAGGCCAAAAAGTTCATGGAAAGCATCGTGAGTGTGAAAATACCTTTAGAGACAAAGATGGATCAAATAGCGTTGTTGGCGAATATGGCAAAAGGTTTAATGTTTGGTATGTAAGAGTAGGAAGTCATGTTACAAATGATGAAATTGCCTATAAGCATCCCGCTATTTTTCCAGAAGTTTTATGTGGCGATTTAATAAGTAGTTTTAGCAATGAAAATGATTTGGTTTTTGATCCCTTTATAGGCTCTGGAACAACTGCAAAAATGGCTAAATTATTAAAAAGAGATTATTTAGGGTTTGAAGTTTCCGAAGAATATTGCAAAATTGCAGAAATAAGATTAAATCAAAGTTTTAAAGAACAATGATATATACATTAAATTGCTTTCATAAAGGAAACTATGGCACTAAAATCTTATCTAACTTACAAAATTCTTCAGGAAATGGCTGCTCCTGGAAGGGGTTTGTTAAAAGGAACTGTTTCTCATCTTCCTGTTCAATATGACAAAGATGATATATCTTTTTTAAGGCAATTTGATAGTAAAAATTGGCCAGATGCTATACATGCAAGGTATGAAATGCTTCATGATGTTCTTATAAAACTTCAAAAGGTAAGAGATGATATGGCTGGAATAGAAAGAACAGAAGCTGGCACAAGGGTAATAGAGGATGGCTTGGCGGATAATATTAAGAAATTCATGATGGGAGAGCCCTCAAACCTAAGCGAAGAAGAGAAATCAGAGGTACAAAAAAGACATACTTTCAAAAGCGGAAAAAGTTCTCTACCCTTAAAGCCGGGAGTCACAGATGCTTTTTGGTCAGAAAGAATTCCAAAAGAAAAAGTTTCTGAAAAAGATATAGATGAAATGGCCGAAGATGATGCTTTTGAGATAGCAAAAAAGAAAACAGAGAACATTGAAGACGCTATAGACTTGCCAAGAGGAAAAGTAGAATTTAAACTTGGTAAACTAAAAAAAGAGAGAGCGTTTCCATACTTAATGAGACTCTATCATAAATTAGAAAGAACAAAAGGTGAGCCCCATGCCCAACTTTCCGGATTAGAAGGGGTAGGAGAACATGGATTTGATCTCTCTCATCCAACAATCGAAAAAGCAAAAGAAGGGGAAGAAGAAAAAACAAAAAGAACTACAAGGGGATTAAATTGGGTAAATAAAATTTCTTGGGAAAGATCTTTAAGGGGCGTTCCCGGTGCAGAAAGTTCTTCTTTTAGAGCAGGATATATAGCTCATAGTGCTTATAACCATTTTGGAGATTTAAAGCAAACTTTAGCGTACAAAAGAGCAGAGGAAGATGGTACTCTAAAATGGCTTCCTATGGACGGAAAAGAAGGAAGATTAAAGATAAAAGATCCAAAAATAGAATGGCTGATAGAAGCAGAAATCAAAAAAGTTAAAGAAGATTGTGAAAAACAAGCACATGATACTGGTGTTAAAAAATGCCAAAAAACTTTTAAAGAAATTAAAAAAGAAGCAGAAGCTAATGTAAACAATATGGTTTCTCGTGGAGAAGTATATGCTCACCCCATTCCAGGAATCAATAATGAAGAAAGAAAATATATTTTAGAAAATGGTGAGCCAAATATTCAATACATATATCTTCCTCATCAAAAAATAACTATGGACAAAGATCGCGAAGGCGAACCTACGATAGAGAAATATGTTCCAATATTAAGAAAATCTGCTACTTTGTTAAAGAAAGGAGTTCATGATTTTGAACCAACATCAATAGAAGAAGACCCAGAAGCTGTTGAAACAGGAGAAAGAACAGGAGTAGTTAATGTTGGTGTTACTCCAAATAGAAATGAACCTGCACAAGCTTTTGCAGATGAAAGGGTCGCCTCAAATTATCATTTTAAAGAATTATTAAACAGCCTTATTGTTAGCGATTATGAGGTTAGAAGAGGTGTAAGAGTAAATGGCGTAATTCCCGACTTTGTAGTTGGAATAAAATCTACTCTTCAAGGATCTCTTCGTAGCGGAGGAACTAGCCCTAGTGTTCAAAGAATGATTCGTAACGATCCGGATAAAATTATGGATCTTCATAATATGGTTTATAATTTTGTATTGTCAAAACATTTGGCATCTAAAAAACTTCAAACGGAAGATGGTAGGAGAAGGTTGTCTCAAAGCTTGGTTTCTTCTTATCTACAAGGAACAGAATTTGAACAGCCAAGGAGATTAAGAGGCAAAGAAGGAAATGTAAAAGGCTTTGGAGACGTTGCTACCGGCGAAGAAGGTGCTGGGTTTGATCCCGCTGCCAGTGCTGCAATAAAAGGCGTCGATGCAAAAAGAAAAAGAGGCGAAGCAATATTTTCAAAAAACTTGCAGCAAATTAGACAATCATTGTCCCAAATGGAAAAAAGAATAGTCGATCAAGAGGCTGTTGCTCCTAAGATTGAAAAAGGAGAATCCTTAGAATCTAGTAAAGCTAAACTTGATAAAATCATGCAAACAGTTAAAGAAAAAGCAGAATTTTTTGATGTTATTAAAGATGGTTTAATAGAACAAATTAAAATGACCCCCAAAGAAGCAGATGATTGGATTAAATCTTGGCAAGAAGCTGAAGCTGATCCTAATCGCCCAGAGATAACTTTAGACAAAGTGAAAGAAGCTTTTATGGGAATGCTACAATCTGTAAATACCGGGGAAGAAATGCAAATAGCAAGACCAGAGCCCGCTAAAAAGGTCGTATTTACTGGTTCGAAGAAGCCAGTTTCTTTTTCGAGACCCGAAATGGCTTCCGCAGGGCCTAGTCCTTTGTTGAGAAGAAAACCAGCGACCCCTACTGCTATCCCACAAGTCAATATTCCTCCTCAAGAAGATTTGCCTAAAACAGAGTGGAATAGATTGTCTATCTCTGAGAGGGTAAATTACTTTAAAAATAGGCTGAAAAAGTAAGGGCAGGAGTTTTAATCCTGCCCTTTTTTCTATGACTAATTTTTATTTAGTTTTCATCAAGAAACAGTAGCACTAAATGGAGTTGCTTCTGTTGAGGTTTGATTTAGAAAAGCGTTAACAACGAAAATATTATCAGCAACGTCTATTAATTCAATAGTATCGCCAATGTATCCACCTTTTGTTGAACCATTAAGGGTGATAGTGTCATCACCAGAAACTACTTCCCATCCATTTACAGTGTTTCCACTATCGGCTGGAGCCAATGCACGGCCAACCATGGAATCGCTACCGTTAGCAACTTTGATTACATAGTTGTTGGACGTTACAGTTGCCCCAACAACAAAACTATATTTATTTCCGCTTCCAGTGGCTGCTGGAAGAGTAACAGTTACGCCAGCGGCACGTTTAAGAACAATTGTGCGATCTGCGTGATATTCTGCCTCAACAGTTACAGTTGAATCAGTAACTAATACAGGAGAATTAATTAATTTGCTAGCATCAACAGATTTTGATGCAAGATTAGCTGATTTTACAACACCGTTATAAATTTTTGGTTGAATATCTGCTGCGGAACCAGGACCGGTTCCCATAGTAGTTTGTGCTGCCATTTTGAATCCTTTCAATGATATTAAGTAACAAGGGCAAAATACATCTGTGTATTTTGCTTCTAATGTATATAGAACATTTTGATTCAATTTTTCTTTTGAATCATTTTGTTTTGAGATTCTGATGCTTGCCTAGCTATATCAGCCATTAGATCTGGATCTATGAAGGGAGAGTCTTCTATGTTTACTGGTACAAAAGCTCCTTGTTGAGGAGGATTGTTTTTAATTTCTTTTATTACTTGTTCATATTGAGGGTCATTTTGTTGAATAACTTGTTCTTGAAATATTCCCACAATATGATTCCAAGCATAAAAGTTTATGCATTTTGTTACTGGGTGTTTAGAAAACACTCCATCCTCATCAATGTTTTCTATTATTCCTAAGAAAAAATCAGGAAATTGAGTGTCTGTAAAATCATTTTTACAAGTAGCAGTTGTAATAATCGTACAAACTTGACCAACAAAATCTTGAAGCTTTTTTAAAGTTGTGCTTTTCATGATAGTCTCCAAATGTCACTGAAACCAAAATAATCACTAGTTGTTCCTTGTGGTCCATCACAATCAATGGTTTTTTGATTTTTGATTATGTAATAATGCAGTAATTCAGGGCTGTTTTTAACTAAAAATTCATTCCAATCGTTGTATCCTTTTGGTGGCACAACAAACATTATTTTATTTTTTCCATTACTTTTGTTTAAAGAAGTAAGAATAGAGCTCATTTTTAAAGTACCAGCTTTACCAGCCTTGTCTCTATCTAAACATATAACAACTTTATATTCTGAAAGAAGAATTGCTTGCTTTTTGCCCATGTTTTTACCACCACACGCAGCAGCATTGAATTCAGCAATACTCAGACTTTTAGCATTAAACTCTCCTTCGCACAGATAAATTGTTTCATCGGCTTTTGGCCAAGGTCCTGCCATATAAACAACGTCTTCTTTGCCAACACCTGTTTCTTTCGGTGGTCCAAGATATTTGCACTTTGAATTAAACAGTGCTCTACCATTCCAATAAATTAAACTGCCTTTTTTGTCATAATAAGGAATTATTATTCTTCCCTTGTATCTGCCACCGGTAGAAATGTAGTACCCATCTATTGGAATTTTTCTGGACTCTAAATATTCCTCTGCTTTATTCCTCCACCAGTTGTTTTTCCCAAGACTTGAAATTAAATAGGTTTCTGGTGGTAAAGTCAAAGATGTTTCAATATTTTTTTCATTTTCATGTTGAAGTTCAAAAAATTCTTCTAGCTTTTTCTCTAGTTCATGTATAGGCGTTCGGCCTTTTAAAATATCTATAGCACTTTCACGATCACAGTTTTCTACGATTTGAACTAGTTTTACTAAACTTCCTTTGTTATTTGTTTTAAAGCAGTGAAAAACTCCATGCTTAATTTTCTTTTTTCCACCTTCAGGACTGCAGTAAAGATGAAATCCAGTATCATCGGTTTCAAATATTGAGTTTAAGCGAACCTCTTTTCCTTTGGACAGAACGTTATCTTCTCCGAATTTATTTTTGGCCCATTTCTCAAATTTTTCAAAATTAATAGCCATATAAAATATTTCTATTGAATGGGTTTTGTTCTTCATCTATAATACCAAATACCAACAACACAAGCAATTATTTTTATGTCAGATAAATTAATATGTGAGCATATCTCCGTTTCAAGACAGCAAACATGGAACGATTGCCAGGCAAAATATCGTTTTCGCTACCACTTAAAGGTTCCGATAGAAGAACCAACACAGCCTTATTTTATTTACGGTAAATTGGTGCATAAAGCGGCTGAAGTCTATGTTGTAGAGCAGGGTAAAAGAGATATATTTGAAATTGCAAAAGAATGTTTGTCTGGAAAAATAGAGGTAGAACCAGGAAAAGATCCACCTGTTTTAGATAAGGAATACAAAAATAAACTGCCGATTCATTTGCAAAATATAAAATCTTTAACAGATAAGATTGGATATGATGGTAAAACTGAACACTTTTTTCATTTTGATTTAGACCCACCCAACCATCATTTTCTAACGGGTGTAATTGATAGGTTGATTATTAGAGGAGATAATTTTTATATTTTGGACTATAAAACAACTAAAAAGGGTAGATGGAGAAAGAATTCTAACACTATTAGAAAAGATTTACAGTTAAGATGTTATGCAAGAGTGGTGCAATTAGAATTTGGAGCTAAAGCAGAAAATATAAAAGCTGCCCTTTATTATCTTGACGGACCTGAGTTGGTGGCCACAAGATTCTCGGAAGAATCTTTAATTTCTGCACAAAAAGAACTTCACGATACCTACAAAACCATAATCTCAACTAAGCCAGAGGAGGTTTATGGAAGGGTTGGAGAGCAATGTCGTCGTTGTGAATATAGAAAAATTTGTTCTTTTTATTCATTAACATGATATTTAGATACCCTGGTGGAAAAGCTAAAAAGTCTGTCAGAGAGAAAATAATTTCTCTTTTCCCTAAAGAATATTCTGAATATAGAGAGTCTATGGTTGGGGGAGGAGGAATATTTTTTCATATTCCTGTTGATAAGAAAAGATGGATAAATGATTTAGATATTAATTTAATTAGTGTTTATAGGGCTTTAAAAGAAGATTCAAAAAATTTTATTGAAAAATGTAGAAAAATAGAACCTATATTAAAAAATGAAAAATTAACTTCTGCCCGAGAAGGAGGAAAGAATCTTTATAGCTTAAGGCTAAAAGAAGTCTTCGATAAACTCGTAGAATCCGTAGACGAAGACCCTGCCTTAAGATATTTTTTTATACATCGCACCGTTTGGGCTGGAAGAGTAAGATACGATATAAAATCTAGAATGTATTTTTCTAATCCTAATGGATGGAATATTATCAAGACCGATAAATTAGAAAAAGCAGCTAAAATTCTAAAAGATGTTAAAGTATCTTCGATTGACTATGATAGTTTATTGTTTGAGGATGGAAAAGATGTTTTAATTTATATAGACCCTCCTTATATGTGCAACACAGAACTTTCTAACTCTTCACGTTTGTATTTTCATAACTTTGAAATAAAAGATCATGAAAAGCTCTTTTATAGTTTGAAAGAATGTAAACATAAATTTGTTTTGTCTTATGACAATAATGATTTTATAAAAAAATTATACAAAGACTTTAATATTGTTGAGACACAATGGACATATTGTGGCACATCAAGTGCAAATGGAATTAACACTAAAAAAACAAAAGGCAAAGAACTTATAATTAAAAATTTTTAGGGAGTTAAAATATAATTTTGTGAAAAATCTTTTTGTTTCTCTGTTTTGTTTACTATCGGTATTAATTGTGCTAGATTCTTTTTTAACTTTTGGTGCAATAAAAAATTATAACCTTGTTTGCTCCAAAAATTATGAATATCAGATAAAGTTGTAAAAAATCCTTCTCCGCTACCATCTATAAATTGTGTTCCCCAGCAAGTGCCTATGTAATAGCCATCATCATCCATCAAACCTCCTCCGGATCTTCCTGGCCTTGGACTATTTTCATAAGTTACTATGTCGTTGCCAACTGCTTTGATTCTTATAGAATAGTGGGCAACTTCGGATCCATGATCACAACCGCAAGAATGTGCAGTGGAATCAAGATTATATCTATATTCTTTGGGAGCAATAGGATAATAGTTGGGAGTCCAGTCGGGATTAAAAGTTACTAAAGAGGTATCGCAGCTATTGATATTACTATAAAAAATTACATTTGCTTCATAAGATTTAGGAGAGTCTAATTTTTTATCATTTTGATAAAAGACTATTATTTTGCATTTTTTATTTTTTATTTTTCCTTCATCTGCTGTCATAATACTTTCATTCCAAAGATGCCCACAAGAAGCCACATAAGCTAAATTCTTATTAGAATCGTAATAAACAATAGTTCCTGAGCCACTAGCTCCACTTACTGAAATTTTTACCGAAGAACATAAAAATCTTCTATATTCTTCACCTCTTTGCTCTTTAGGAGCATATCCATGCAAGTCTTGTGGAAGAGCTTGCATAATTGGCATGAAATCAAATTGATCAATTTGATAAGCCTGGCAGAAATTAAAAGATAAACAAAAAATAATAATAAATAAAAATTTATTCATGGCCCTCCTTAGCTGTATTGTTCTTCCTTGACTAATATTATATATTAATTTGGGTGATAATTATGGCAACAATGTTGACAATTTCGCATTATATTTATTTGACAAAAGAAGAAAGATATAAACTTTTTGACCAAGTGCCGGTAAAAACGGTAGGCGTTAATGTTCCGGTATGGTTTAATAGAGGAGACACAAGCGAACCTGCAAAAGAAGTTTTTTGTAGATATAATATTTTCAATAATATAACTGCAAGTTCAATAAAGCCTTTAAAAGATGGATATGATATCTATCTGCCTAAAGATTTTATAAACTTTAAAACAGATAGTTCTGGTGCTTTTAGGTTGTTGGATGTAGAAGATGGAGGATGTGAGGAGCTAGTATTTAAACAACAATCAAAAGTGGTTAGAGAAAACAAAACATATAGTGTTGTTCATTTTATAGAAATCAAACCAATAGAAACTCTGTTTCAAACATTAACAATCTTGTAGAGACAAAGACATTCTCATATTAACGGTATCTCCACTGTTTAGCGTTATTGAAGAAGAAAGCTGTGCTGTGGCCAGTAGAACCGTATCAGCATTGTCGGAGCTTGCGTTAGTAATGAAAATGTTCGAAACCGGCCCCCAAGAGCCTCCTGTGGCACTAAAAGAAATTATTTGACTTGTTGCCCTGTAAACGCCTCCAACAGACTCTATATTAAACCCACTATGAGAGCTTACGGGTCTTCTTAGATATCCATTAATGCCTGTGGGCTCATCTATTAAAGAAGATATTGTATCTTCAACCGATATTGAGGATCTATTGTCTAAGCCAAGAAAGTAGTATTCGGGAGGATGATGTTCAGTAATTTGAAAGCAGCACTTTAGAAAAAAGTGCTCTCCTAAAGCATGAAGAGTGTTATAAACATTTTTTTGCTCCCATATAATTGAATTATTTCTTATTTGCTGTATTTCTATAATTTTCATTATACCATGCCAATTTTTATTCATTTTTTTCCTATTCTAAAAATGTTTAAGACTCCAAATCTTCAAGTTTTTTCTTTTCTTCTTTTATCATTTCATCAATTATTAAAATTGAATTAGCTTTTAATTTCAATTTTTTCTTTTCTTTTAAGGTTTGTCTTTTATTTCTTTTGTTTTCTATTTCATTTATTTTTTTGAGAGCTATTTTTATATGTTGTTTTACTTCTAGTAAAGAATAATCATCAGGGATATTTCTTAAAGCTTTTTCTAAATTAATTTTCACCAACTCAGTATTTTTTTTCACGATATCTTTTCTATCCATTTCAAAGGAACATCTTCTGTTAGTGCAAGGTATTTATCATTAACTTTTTTAAGTTTATTTAAATCTGTTCGCACTCTCCAGACATCAAAACCATCGGGTTTTTGAATGTCCTCAAATAAAGTTGCATTAAAAGGCAAAAATTGCTTAATTCCTAAAATTAATTCTTTTTTAATATTTTCAATTTTTTGATTCATATTTTTTGGACTAATCATGTATAAAAGAGCAATTTTATTTTTATTTGTTTTTTCAAATAATTTTTCAGTTAGATTATCAGCATCTTCTTTTAGAGATAAGGGCAGTTCTTGCTCATCCTGTACTGCTTTAATCTGGTTATTTTTAAGATTTATAATGAACTTTTTATTGAAAATGTCTCCTATCTTTAATAAAAACTCATAAGCTAAAAAACCTTTTTCGGGATATATTGCTTCTATAAATATTGGATGATTATGATATTTTATTCTTTCTTTTGCTTCTTCAACTTTGGAAGCTAGTTCAAATATTTTTATATTTGTTTGGTTAGAATAAGAT
>Ga0007796_10000242_pt1 | contig 15889 bp, 21 predicted proteins | sample CryBogmetaGMA0M_FD_60373 | JGI IMG/M metagenome (GOLD analysis project Ga0007796, IMG submission 60373) | Freshwater microbial communities from Crystal Bog, Wisconsin, USA - MA0M | ecosystem: Environmental > Aquatic > Freshwater > Lake | place: Crystal Bog, Wisconsin, USA | collected 2009-07-06 | reverse complement strand
ATTGAACGGATCCACGACACCGGAGCCGACGAGCTGCGACAGGATCGGGCCGAGGGTCTGCACCGACATCTGCATCTGCTCGACCCTGGTGGCTTTGTTGGGTTTCCTTGCCGACCCAGCCTCGACGCGGTAGAGGAAGTCGCGGGTGAGGTTTGCCAGGTCAGTCTTAGCGACAGCCTTCTGCCAGGCCGCAGCACCCAGCGGGCCCAGCACCGGGGCAACGTCCGTAGCTTCGAGCAACCACCTGGCGGCGAGTGCCTCACGCCTGGCGAGAAGCGACATGCAGTCTTCGAGTTCGTTCGCCATGTTGTCGGGCCGAACGCTGATATTTTCGTTCTTAATCTGAGCTTCCGCAGCAGACCGGAACTGATTTCTCGAAAGCCCGAATGCCAGCTCCGACAATCCGGTTCGCTGGGCGAACTGATCCATGATCGCGGAGATGATGTCCCAGAGATCCCGCGTCACCTGCGGGAACTGGAACACCGACATAACGTCTTCGATGCGTCGGCCCAGCAGCTCAGACAGCTCAATGATTTTGAACCCACCCTCAGACGGTGCGAGGATCTGCTCTTTCAGACTCTGGTCGGCAGCTTTTTGCACGGCTACCATCGTCTCACAGCTCGTCGCGATGCGAGTGGCTAGGAAGCTGAAACACCAGTTGAGCAGTCGCAGCTCACCGATTGCCGGCCGGATGTGCGACACAGGCCAGGCGTAACCAGGCTTCCAGTGGAACGACAGCCCAGTGAACGGCCAGCCCTGAGGATCCGCGTAGAACGGGATGGGCCATGACACCCTGGCAAGTAAGCTCTGCGGGATGCCGATCTGCTCATCGACCGGCTCATCCATAACGGACGGCGGGACGTTCAGCGGGTACTGCACGCCCTCGCAGATGACGAGGTAGCAGTACTTGCCGAGCGAATCGAACACACCCTTATTCTCTTTAGGAGCGTCCTTCAGCCGGTCGCCCATCCCGGTCTTACTCCACACCTTCCAGAAGGTGACAAGCTGATTGGTGTTCTCGACCTTCTTCTTCTTCGGCTCCCTGCCAAGCTTCGCCTCATCGCTGTCGAGGTGCTTCTGGAGATCCTCAGGCGGGATGCCGTAAGTCTCTGCAACTTCCGCCAGTGGGCGGACGCACTTGCGGGCGCACCACAACATGTCGTCGGCGTTGTCAAAGTCTGGGTCGAGCAAGAGGTTATCGACCGTATCGTAAAAACTGCCGATCATTTTCATCGGCGGGCTGGCACCATCGGAGGTGGTGTCGAGGACGACAAGCTCTGTCCAAAACGTCCCCAAGCCCTTGATCATCGCTTCGGTAACAACCTTGCGAGCCTGCCGCTTCAGATCCAATTCCTGAGGTGTCCAGTTGAGATAGGACTCCATCAGCTTGGCGACCATCGTCCTGGTCTTCTTCGTCTGCTCTTCCTGCATCAGAACCTGGATGATCTGCTGCTGCTCAGGCGACGGCATCCCGTTCTCACCGGCCGGCTCCTTGAGCCCCAGCTCATCAAGGGGCAGGTCGGGATGCTTCATCACCGACACTGTGCGGACGGGGTTCCGGTGATAGATGACACTTCCAAAGATGTCCACCAGCTCGAAAACCTTGTTGAGCTGCATTCTGAAGCTGGGGGGTGCGATGGACGAGTTATAGCCGCGCTCGCCGCGGCTGTAGCTGTCCTTCCACATCCAGTTATGCTCCCCGTCAAAAAACTGGGAAGCTTCTTTGGCATCCTCTGCAAACGGCTTTTTGTAGTCCTGAGCGGCCTTGAGTTTCTTCACCCAAGTCGTCACGACCTGCCGCAGCGGGGAACTACTTGGAAGCGTTTCTGCCACTGGACTTCTCCGCAGGCTGCATCAGTTCGCGGAGGGCAAGCGTCCCCGCGGCAAAATCCCAGCAACCCAGGTCGTGCCACCCATGGTCGCCAAGCACCGAAGGGTCGGCCCTGTGGTGGACGCTATTCCGCTGAACGAAACCGGACGGCGTGAACGTCAAGATGCTTATGGTCGTCTCGCCAACGGAGGTTACCCAGCCAATCGCTGGATCCTGGAAATTATGGAAGTCTCCGCTGAACAGGACTGTGTCGCCCAGGTTCGGAAGCGGCATCTGGAAGTCAATTGGTTTCATCGCGCCCTCCTTGTGGGCCTAAATGTACATAGGCACCATGCTGGTCTGTCAGCCGTTTTTTGCGGTCGGCCTGCCACTTGACCCACCATGGGTCTGGCTCCTTGTACTGCGGCGGCGGCTTGTGGTAACGCGGGCGATATGCGCAGAGGTATTCGAGGGTCTGGCACAAATGCACCTCGCCGCGGGTGTTCGGCTTGTCGGTGACGATGGCCGCACCGGCGATGTAGTTCACCAGCTTCCTGTACCTTTTGATCTCCCGCTCCAGGTCGGGGCAGCTATTCCGTAACACCCTGAGCTGCGGCGTTCCCTCAGGGCGGATGTGGAGGGCCGTGCGGGTGGCTTCCATGCGGGCGGGGATATCGTCGCAGCCGGCCAGGAAGGACGCTCCAGTGACCTGAGAGCGGATCCCCCGGTTGACGAGCTGCTCTGTGTACTGCTCGACAGGTAGCCGGCCTGAGCCGATATCTCTGAGCCGACCGCCGTGAGCGTCGATAATGAAGGCGTGGAAGTGCCACCCCTTGACCTTCTTCGAGAACTCCTCCCCGAAGATCACGGCATTTGACTGCCTTAGGTAGAGCTGGTCGTAGACGAGCCAGAAGTCACCGGAAGGCGGCACCGCGGCGAACAGGATCGCCGTCACGGCATGGCCTGGGTCGATCACGGCGTATCTCGTCCAATCATGTGGGATCTGTCCATCCGGCAGGTCGCTGCGATCCATGCCGTGGATCCTCATGTCGAAAGTCGGGTAGCAGAGGACACTGTCGGTGATGAAGTCGCCTTCTGCCCTCATCCGCAGAACGTCTTCGCCGGCCGCGGCCCACCGCTCCAAGCTCTTCTTCTTCTCAGAGTCTGGGATATAGGGGTTGTCCAAGAACCTGAGCTTGAACTGCCGGATCTGCGACTGATCACCTAACGCCTGCTCCGATGCGTCGGCCCGCTCCTTCAGAGACAAGAGCGCGTTATTCGTTGAGTGCGGCATAGCCGACCAGCAAAAGCAACCGCGACGATCTGCGAGTCGCGCCTGTGCCTCAGGGATGTGACGCTCGTCGTTTAAGTCCTCGTCCACATGTATTCTGTTTGCCTGGTAGCCCTGCGCAGGCTCGCCTTCTGAACTGAAGAAGTGAATCTCCCACCCGTTCACCAGCTTGCAGTACTGCATGTAGTTGGCACTCTTCAGTACCCATGACGTTGCAGCGATCATTCGAGGAGGGATCAGTGGAGGTGCAGGCTTTGTCTCGCCCTTGCGAGCTTCGTCTGTGACCGGGTTGAATGCCCGCCACTCTTTCGTCACCTCGTCCTTGATGATGCGGAAGGCCCCTTTGCCGAAGAGCATCGGAACACAAACCAAGCCGATGTGTTTCCAATCCCGGCCGATTACGACGAGGATCCCGTTCTCCTTGGGATACTTGTCGTAGGGATCCTGGCCGGTGACCGCTCTCGCATCCTCGACAAAAGTGCAGAGTGACTTGCCGCTACGATTACCGCCGATGACGAGGATCTCACTCGCCCGGCACTTGTGGATCTCCTCCTGAGGAGGGTTCGGTCGGTAGAGCTTGAGAGCTTCGTGCCTTCTTTCTCGCAGTTCGCTTTGGAGATCCTTGAGGTTGTCGCGTTGGTACTGCGTCAGCGATGGAACCTGCGGGATCTGCGGAGGTGTGACCTTCGGGTGCTTCTTCTGACGCTTCCGAGGTGAGTCGCCTTGGTTCTGCTTTGACATTGATTGTCGTCCCCCTATAGGTGGCAACGGCTTCTTGGAATCGGTTGTTCAGCTCAGTCTCCAGCTCCTCCTCAGACCACAGAGAGAGAGGCTTTTTGGCACCGCCCTGTTCGACATTTTTTGAGACGAGCCGGCACATGGTTTCGAGCAACCTGTTTCTGGCCGACCCGCCGGCTGGAGAGTCCCAGTACTGCTTCACCATGACCGCGGAGAACCCGGCCACACCGCCAAAGTAGGAGAACACCCGTTCGATCACCTCCGCGGAGTGCGGGATGTTCGAGCCCCCAGTTGCCGTCGAGCTGAGGAACAGATCCACCCCAGCCGATTCGATCCGTTTGAGGTTCTCTTCCCTCTTAGCGGCCTTCCTCTCCTTGCTCGAACGCTTGGCAGTTGCTCGACAGCTCAGGCACTCAGCGGTGAAATACCCTTTCCCGTCTTGGACTTTCCAGCGGAAGTGCTGCTTGTCCAGCGGATGCTCGACGCCACAGATGGCGCATGTACGGTTGTCCATGCTGGTAAAGCATAACAGCCTGCGGGTCATCCCCGCAGGCTGTTAGAGGCATATTCCATATTCCAGAACGAAGCTCAGCAGAGCGACGTTGTCAGGTTGACGCGGGTCAGGCCGACAGATGCCGCCGAGCTGGCACCAGCGATCTGCTGTCCGATGACCAAGCCAGACGAGTAGACCGCGATCTGGCCGCTCGTCGCGGAGGGCTGCACCTGGGCACCGGCCGTGATGGCAACTGCCGTCTGCTTGGCAGAGGTCGGGCCCTTGACGACGAGCCAGACGATGTCGTTGTTCCTGAGCGACCCCTGCAGGTACTCATCAAGAACACCGAATGCCACACCAGCGATGGTGTTCGTCGCCGTCCCCTTGGTGGAGAACGATGACAGCGGCGATGCGGAGTCGAGCACATACACCTCGCCAGCCACAGTCGAAGCGTCCGATACGGTCGTACCCGTATAGCGGGCCGCAACGCAGTAGACCATCCGGTTACTGAACCGCTTTCCCGACGCCGGATCCACATCCTGGAACGCCTTGATCTGACCGACGATCTCACGGCCCGCAATCGGGTTGCCATCGCCGTCCACTTCGATCAGCTCACCGCTGAGGAGAGTGGTTCCACGACGGAACGAAGGATCACTGAAGATGCTCGACATGGTTCTGGGTTCTCCTGATTAGGCAGCGGCCGTGACGGGGGCGAGGAGGAAGAAATTCCGAGGCGAACGGAAACGGAGGTTGCCGAGGCTGGAGCAGGCATAGCGATAACTTTGGGTTTCTTCCGAAAAGAAAGGCCCCTCAGCGACCATGAGCTGATTCTCCAGGCATCGCAGCTCCATGTTTCCGATGGAGATGCCGTAGCCCTTGCCAGACGGCACGGCGTATTCCGAAGTGACCTCGACGCCGTCGAGAGAAACGGTGTCAGAAAATCCTAGGGACTTCAGACCGTTCTCCTTCGCGACGACGATTCGTTCCCGTTCGCTGTAGACGTTGAGGAACTGCACATAGAGCTGGCGGTCGAGAACCACCATGTCGATCTGCGCTTCCTTCGTGTCGTTTCTTTTGCAGCCTTGGATGCCTTCGCGCATCGCGAAGACGCAGTTGGAACGCCAGTTCTTGTTGCCCGAAGCGTTGAAGGACGAAGCGTTATAGTTGATTACCAGCGGGCTGTAGAAATCCAGTTCCGCATCGACCGGGACGTTGGGCCAGGTGCCGGTCGTTGCCGAGTTCGCACGACCACCACCGTAGTAGCCGAGCTGCGTCGAAAGACCAGCGTAGGTGTCGGTCGGGTAGCCGAAGCGATCCGCCGTGTTGGAGCTGGTCGCCTGAGCGGCAACCGACGACGACGATTCGCTGACCGTTCCGTTGTATCCGAGGAACGAATCCATGCCGTGGAAGTCGTTCTCGAAGCCCGCGGCGTTGCCGTCGCGATACGGCTGATAGCTCAGGTGCTGTTCGAGCGATTCCTTGAGCCGCTCAGCCATCTTCGATGCGACATCGACGAGGGCCTGCTGGCCGCGGTTTTCGAGAAGTTCACGACGATAGATGGCATCGGTCGTCGTGAAGCCGCGCCATGGCAATTCGGCGCGCTTCCACATGTTGACGCGACTGAAGGTTCGCGGCGTATCCCCAGTATTCCCCGTTACGGGCGCATTTCTGTACCGGACGTTCCAATCCATGCCGCGCCCACTTTGATTCATCACGACGTTGCCGCTCGACTCGAGCATCGCGAAGATTTTGAACTTACGGAACGTCGCCAGCTCTTCTTCACGAAGATGGTTGACGATGGTCGTCCCAATAACTCTGCTCCAGTCAGTTGGACTCGCCATGTTTTCTTTTCCTCTTCGAGATTAAACCAAGCCTTCGCGTTGCAGGTTCGCTGCTAGCTTTTCGGCAAAGGTCTGTGGCTTCTGGGGAGTTCGAGCGTCAGTCGTTCCGACCGTCCTCTGACTCGACGTTCGCATGGCCTGCGTTCGCAGGTAGTCCATGTTGCGTTGAGCTGCTGAGTCCGGTGGACTTGGGGCCTGCTGCACAGGTGCCTGTGCCTGCTGCTGGTATTGCTGGTACTGGGCCTGTTGTTGCTGCGCCGACTGCATGTTTGCTAAGAGAATGTCTCTCTCAACCATGCGAGTCGCGTAGTCCCAACGGGCCTGGGCTCCAGAAATTCCTAGCTGCCTTGCGTCCTGTATGTATTTCTGGCATGCCAACCCCTCTGGAGATACATTCCCGTCTTTGCCATAAAGCCAATCTTTGTTCTCAGTCTCCAGACGGGTAACGAAATCCTCTTCTTTCATGCGGTGAATCTGCTCTTGCACAATTGACTGTGCCCGCTGCACCGCAACCTTTTCGACCATCGGGCCGAGCGTCTGCTCAGGGTTTTCGAGAAACTTCTTGGCGAAGTCTGCCCGGTATGCCATCCGCTCAGTGAGCGCACTTCGAGCTTCGAGCGGTGCATCGGGACTGATGACCTCTCGACCGTTCTCGTCCCGCGTCATCCACTGCATGTAGCTGTCTTTGACCTTCGGCGGATTCCACCAGCTCGCCTCCTCCTGCTGCGGAGCCCGCTGCTGAGGTGCCCGTTGCTGCTGCTCCTGCGCAGTCTTCCACGCCTGGAACGCTTCGCGATCCCTGAGGTAATCGCTGGCGGCGGGAATGATCGCCTGGTACTGCTGCAGTGCCCTGGTCGCGGCCTGCTCCTGCTGCAGTGATTCGTAGAGACGAGCTGCGATAGCCCGGTCATCCTGCCCAGAGAACTGCGGCAGCGACTTGAATGCACCCCACAGCTCAGGCACACCGTACTGCGGTTCGGCAGGAGCTGCTTGCGGTGCGCCTTCAGAGGCTACCGGAGAGCTTTGCTCTGGCGAAGACTCAACAGGCGACGACTCTGGTGCCTCAGAAACGGAAGAATCAACATCTTCTTCGGGCGGCATAGCTGACCTCCTGGCTATGCCCGAAGTGTGGCTATGCCGAAGGGGAGGGTTCCAGCCATTTTATTACTGGCGATTGTCCCACTGATCGTAGCGCGCCTTGTTGCGTCGATCCCATTCCTGCTTCGAGCGGTCGAGCTGCTGCCAGTAATCATCGTCAGCGGCTTGCACCTGTGATCCATCGGCGCGAGGAAGCAGGTAGCTGTTTGTCTTTGGGGAGCGGACTGCACCTTCAACTGCCCCCTTGAAGTCTCCGCTTAACAGTCCAGACAGAACCGGGCCCTGAGTCAGGTTCTCGCCGGCCTCGTCTAGCACTTCGGCAGCAGCGGCCCGGCCAAACCTGCCACCTGACATGAAGGCTGGCGCGGCTACCCCAGCTAATTCGTATGGGTTTTCGACGATGCCGCCTGGCGTGTTGGCGATAGCGTCCGCCATGCGGGGCAGGTACTGCCGTTTGTGGCCGTGAACCTCCATCATCGCCGGCCCGACGTTGGCTGAGAGCCATCCCCCCTTGGCATCGTCCCATTCGCTGGCATGCTGTCGCGACTTTGCGAATTCCTCAGGCGTCTGCGAGTCAGGCCGTATGGGCGTTATGCGATTGTTGGCGTCGGCAGTCTGTTGCAAAAACTGAAACGGCTTTATCACGCCGGCAGCACCGTCTTTTGCAACGGCACCAGGCAGGAGCGATGCGGCCGTGCCCATGTCACCCATGACGGAGTTCCATGGTCGATAGATGTTTCGGCCCGCTGGGAACGATGCGTTTGTTGCTTGAGTTACGGTGCCATCCCAAGTCCTTGGGTTGTATGCCTCGAACTCCTCACCGTTCACCCTGGTCGGCCCTCCGAATCGGGCTTTTTGTTCCGCCGGCAACTGAGATCGCCAGACAACGTCGTCCCTGTTCTTTTGCCAGCCTGGCGCAGTGATCTTAATTCGCCCCCGCGGCCCGCTTGGATCCATCAGATCGTTGAATCGATCCGCCGGCCCGCCGAGTCCAGGAACATCGAACGAACCGAATAGCCCATTACCGATAGCCTGCGTCGTAGTCACGCCCCTGGGGGCATGCTCGCCGTCCTGGAGGGTGGATGCCAGCTCATAGACTGCCAGCCGGCGGTGATTGTTCTCGCCGCCTGGCGTGAGCATGCGGTTTGCTTCTTCGCCGTGCTTGGCGTTGAGCTGCTCGAACTCCGACTGAGCCATGTCGGGTGCATCCTCGAAGGGCTGGCCCGGTGTGCCTGCCTTCACCGCGTCGAGAACCATGCCAGTGAACGCCCTGGTGTTCGGGTCGCTGCGGTCGTGCTTCGTTCCCGTCAGGGAAGCGTACACCCCATGCATGACATGGGACGGGTTGTCTGCAACCTGCATCGCTGCGAGGTAGCTCTGCTCCGATTCCGGCGTCTTTTCGCTCATGTGCCGCAGGAAAGCTTGGCGGGCTGCGATCTCCGGTGCGGCCTGCATGAACTGCCGCATCGAAACGTCGCCACCTTCGTATCCTGGCATGTATCGCTGCAGCGTTTTCATCGGAACGCCGAGGGACTGCACATACTTCCCTGAGATGGATGGGATGTCGAGTGCCTCGTCAATCGCCTTGACATGGGCCTGGTGTTCCGGCCCGCCATATCCCTGAGACGGTGCGTTCTCCCAGTTCCGCCACTCCGTTGGGCTGATAGCCATTGACCCATCAAACGACCACTCCGGTGATTGATTACCGCCTATCGGCTGGGGCATGCTGCCGCCGAGCTGCGATGCGGCGATTGCACCTGGCACCGAATACATCGGCCCGGTCGGCGGAACAAACTCCCGCTTCACGGCGTTCGGTGCGTCTGGATCCATGATGGTGCGTCCCTGGTCGTCCGCGGGCCGACGCTGCGGATAGACAGGCCCGTCGATGACGACCGGCGAGTACTCAGTGTGGGTTCTCTTCCCGATGTTGCCGCGGTGGTTGTCTTGCCATATCCAGCCTTGATCTCGCAGGGCTTTCGTCAGCGTTGAAATGTCTGCCTGTTTCGCTTTCCCCAGGATTGCCTTGTCCTGGAACAGGATGTCGTAGATAGCTGGATCGGGCTGGCCGACACCCGCTTCAACGCGGCGGTTCTTCAGCGGCAGAACGCCCCACACGCCCTCAGGAGAATCGTAGTTCGATCCGTAGGTGAACCGGCCTGACGGGGTTCCTACCTTTATGACGCGGCCGTCCTGTGTGGCGAACACCGCGCTCTCCTCGCCGCGGGCCAGGGGAACGACGTTGGCCCCCTCGACACCTTCGCTGAGGAGCATCTGCCGCATGTTGGCGAGCAGCTCATCCCGGTGCGGGTTGTTCCACAGATTGACCATCTGCTGCGACCGGCCCAGGTCATGCCAATCGTTGTATTCACCGATGGATGCGCCGTATGGGAGGCCGCGGTTCGCCGCCACATCGATAGCCTCTTCGATGGGGATCGGGTGAATGAAGAGCGGGCGTGATCGGTCGTCCTGGAACGCGAACTCCCGCTGCTTCTGCGGTCGCCCAAAACCCTTGGGCACCCGCACTACGCTGCCGGCAGCGTTGAATCGCAGGCTTTCGTTCGAGCCCCATGGCACTTGCGAAGTCGGCGGTGGGGTTGGAGCCCCTGTGCCGAGCGGGAGCAACTGCAGCCCGTTCTCAATGGTCGGTGCAGGGGCATCGCCGGCCGCGTTGACACGAATCGGCAGACCCTTCATGGCCTGCAGTTCAGCCAGGCGGGCTTCGAGCGACTGAATCGCACTTGGCGACAGCCCCTCAGCGAACGCCGGATTCAGTTTCGCAGGCCCGGCCTTCTTAGCTTTCCCCTTCGGAGCCATTTACCCACTTCCTTCGCCAGATGCGGATCCTGCCCCGATGCTCCTTTCGACGCCGCCACCATTTAACCATCTGGTCAATGATGATCGGCAGCAGGATTTGCAGGGCGATGATCCAGAGGGAACCAAACTTCTCAGGGCCATAGGTGAGCTGGAGATGCCGGCGAACGTCGGCCTTGAGCTGCTCCAGGATCTCTTTCTCCTCAGGGCTCCCCGCGGCACAGCCGCTCAGGGCATCATCGGGCCATTCCTGCACCGCCACAGCCAGGACATCGGAGACGACTTCCTTGCCGAGCATGCCCCGCTGAAACGGGAGCTGCTCCCACACGAAGTCCTGGAACTGTGGCAGTGTCTTGGTGGCGGGTGGCATGGATCACTTGTATCCTGCGCACGCCTTACAGTTGCCCTTGCCGCAGTTGCACTCGCCGCCGGCCTCCTCTGCAGCCTCCTCTTCGCGGTTCTTCGCCCGCTCCTGCTTCATCTTGGAGTATGCAGCGTCCAGCTTGTGACGCAGAGTCTTCAGCTTAGGGGCAGTCTTCTTCGCCATAGATACAGATCACCTCCTCTCTGGGGCTAGAGTTGTGCCCTGCTTATGGACAGAGAAGGGGAGGAAGCGTCTCAGCGAAAACGCTTGGCACTGGGGCGGATCATCGGCACACCCGGTTTGTTGGGGTCGCTGCCGTGATAGTGCCACACCAGGCACGACTTGTTGGTGAGCATGTCCACCATCTTGACCCGCTTATAGAAGTGCCGGTCATCGTCGTCCAAGACGCTCTGGATCCCGAACCACAGCTCCCTGGTGTCCTCGACCTTCGAGCCACAGAGCGGGCCTCCCATGCATTCAAGCTTTCTCATGTCGCCTCCATGTGTTTCTCAATTGTCTTTGGAGGTCAACACATGCCTGGGGACACCGGGCAATGGACAAGTCACTTGTCTACTGTCCACGACTGACTGAGAAACTGACTGTCGGCGTATACAGCGAACCCTACTAACTCAGCCTAAGACGCTGATTTCCGAGATTCGCGAAACACGAAACTGACTGCGAAACTGACTGACTCGAATGGACAAGTTGGTTGTCCACTGTCCACCGGCCCGTTTGGAAATCTGGAAAAAATCCAGGAGCGGGACATATATATATATATGTGTGGAATGGGGGGGCCGGGCCGCGTTTTTCTTCGACCTAACCCCTTGCGGCGGCGAGACTTGCGACGATGCCGCGGGTTCCCGTCGCCCCATCCGACCGCGCTTGCCGGAATCGGAGGCGTGCCCGCCTCGAACTAACGGCAAGGGTTCCTAAGGGCCCAGCGTTTTCTCTGTGCGCCGCCGGTCTGCGCCTCGCCTCCCCGCCCGAACTAACGGCAAGGGGTCGGCATGACACAAGCGACGACATTCACGACCGCCGACCGCCGACCGGGCCGAACTAACGGCAAGGGTTCTGCGACGACGGGAGCGATTGAATCGCAAACGTCGTGCGACGGTTTCAACGAACTAACGGCAAGGGCTCAGTAACGGAGGGCATGTGCGATGAAAGCGACTATCGAATCACCTGGCATGCGCCTGGGCTTTCGGGCGACCATCTTTCACGACGACGGCAGTGAGCTTGAATCCGCATTCTTCCCCGCATTCGGGGCCGGATGGAATGAGATCAATGCGTCGGCCGATGCGGCGTATGCCGCGGCCAAAGCTTGGGTCGCTCTATGGGGTCTGAACTAACGGCAAGGGTACAGCATAAGGAACAAACCATGACCACTACCATCCGCCGGCAACGCCGGCCCAAATACGACGGGGTCTACCCTGTCACCATTGAGCGGTTCAACTACCGCGTCGTGATCCACAGCCCGCATAAGGCTACGGTCTATGACCTGCGAGAGCCCGACAAGCTGATCCTGCCGCATCCGGTGACGGTCGGCAAGCTGCTGGGAGAGGGCGACCTTAACCCTAAGACGGCAAAGAACGATGTCGTCACCATGGGGCTGTCGCTCTATCCCGCGGACGGGGCCGGTGTCGGCAATGTCTGCCCGCTCTCCCGCTACTGCAAAAAGCCGTGTCTGGCGCATCAAGGGCAGGGGCCGGTGCCATCGGTCAAGGCGGCGCGGGTGGCAAAGACTGTGCTGTACTACCTCGACCGGGAATGGTTCCTGGCAAAGCTTAACCGGGAGCTGTCTAGCTTCCGCGGCAAGTATCCTCCGGATGTCGAGGTCGGGGTGCGCCTCAACATGTTCTCCGATCTCCGATGGGAGGAACATGGGATCATGGATGCCCACCCGACGATCACTTTCTACGACTACACCAAGCTGCCCGACAGGTGGGGACAACTGCGCCCCAACTATTGGGTGACGTTTAGCTACGACGGCCACAACTGGGCCGATGCTGAGCGGATTCTCAACGCGGGCGGGAATGTGTCGGTCGTGTTCTACAACGCTACCGATCTGCCGGTGTGTGGCAAGGCCGCGCACAAACAAACCCTCCCCGCGGAATGGAACGGGTTCACCGTCATCGATGGCGGGAAGACCGATTGGCGACCGGAAGACCCGCGCGGGGTATTGGTCGGGCTGCGATTGCTCGCCCGCACATACGCCTCCCGAAACGAAGCTATCGACAGCGGGTTTGCGGTGCTAGCCGCGGGCTGTCGGATGGTCGGCACGAACTAACGGCAAGGGGACAGTATGAAAATCAACCCACTAATCGGGCAGGTGGTGGACACCATCGACAAGCTGAATGCACAGCTTGCAAAGCTTGCCCCATGCAAGACATGCGATGGCTCAGGCATCGCTGAAAACTACGGCAAACAATACGACCCCTGCTGTACATGCTGGGGTAAGGGCTGGGATCTCGACAACCTACCTAAGGACGACGGCAATGCTTAACCCAAACTGGTCGAAAGACTTCGCGACATCGCACCTGCTGCCACACCAGCAGGTCATAGCTGAGGCTGTGATTCGTGCCCTGCCTGACGATGCATACGGTGGCGGATGCCAGGCTTTCTGGCGACCCGCCGATTGGCTGGCGAACGGGCATCCTTACGGCAAGCATAGCCTGCTGATCCTGTGCCATGACGGCGGCGACCTCGCCCGGTTCTGCAATCACGACTACCAGAGTTATGAGGACATGGAGCGACTGCGCGATGAGCTGCACAAGATCGGGCTGTATGTGGAGCAATGCACATCCACCTACTCCGCGGTCTATGTGATCTGAACTAACGGCAAGGGTTGACAAAGGGAGACACTGACATGACCAAGACTGAGGCGGGAACCACTAAGAGTGGCAAGACCTTCCACAAATTCGAGCTGACAGACGCGGAGTACCACCACCTGGACGAGAACTACACCGGGCTGTGCGTGTTCTGCGGGGACGAGATCGACCAATGCGAGCCCGATGCTAGGCAACGGGAGTGCGAGGGATGCGGGTGCCGTGGCGGGTACGGTGCCAATGAACTGCTGATGCGGGGCCTTATCACCTTCAAGGGAGACGACGCATGAAGACCATCGTCCATGTGAACCAACACATCATTCGCGACAACAACAAGACAGGTCAGCGCAACCCTGTGCTGACGGTCAAGACCTGGAAGGACAACACCTACGGCCAGGCTGTCGAGATCGCCGGCCCATGCCGGGTGGTGTACTCGCCTGACGCGCCGCTCAGTTGCGGTGCCAGGGTATGGATCGAAACGGAGTCGGAAGTGGTGGTCGTGAACTAACGGCAAGGGATCAACACAAGGGAGGACAGGCAGATGAGCGCAAGGTATTCGGTCTACATCAAGGGCAAGCCATTCGTCATGCGGAATGACATCGAATACACCAGGAAAAATGTGGTGGCATTCGAGGATCGGGTGCGGGTCGAGGCCAGGCGGGACGAGTTCTACGGTGGCGAAATGTCCCGGTCGTACCGCTCACACATCATGACCAACCCCACCTGGGGCAGGCTGTTTCGGGTGTTTCAGTCTCAGATGCAGACGACCAGGGACTACCACCATGCATTCCTGGAGGGTGCCCGCATCGTCCGCCGGGAGGTGGACACAAACGGGCAGAGCTACGCGGTGGTCGAGCTGCTACTGGGTTCGTGAACTAACGGCAAGGTACACACACAAGGGAGGACGGGACATGACGACTGACATCGCGGTGAAGGTGAAGGTGGAACACACCTTCAACAAGGACGCAATCGAAAGCCTGCTGGTCGGTGCGTTCGAGGGTGGATCCAACTACTGGATCCGGTGGGTCAAGCCTGTACAGGAGGGCGTCGAGTTTTACGAGGCGATCTTCGGGTACGGGGTGCGTGTTCGTGCGGATGACGAGACGCATTCCCGCCTGCTCAACATGACCGCGATTGAGAAGGGGCTCCAGCTCCTGGCTGACACACAGCCCAGGCACATGGCCGACCTGCTCACGCAGAATGACGACGCCACTACATCGGATGTCTTTCTCCAGCTCTGCCTGTTCGGGTATCTGGTCTACGGCTGATCGAACTAACGGCAAGGGATACACACACAAGGGAGGACGATGCGATGGGATGGGATACCAGGAAGTTGCCCAAGCAGGGCAGGTCGGAAGTGCTGGCGTATGTGCTGGGCTACATCCAGCATGATGTCAAGCAGGCATACGTTACGGAGAACGCGGTGTACCTGGCTGTGCTGCAGCCTGACGATGCGATGCATCGGCCGGGCAATGTGCTGGCCCTGGTCGTGGCATACGAACACCGCGACGACGGGAGGACGGCGTTCAAGTTCATGGCCGAGGACGAGGGCCCCTACTACACAGACGCGCCACCCTCCCTCATCCGCAAGCTGTCGCCGCCGGCCAACCAGTATGCCAAGCGGTGGAGGCAGGACTGCCTGGCTAACCACACCTTCAGCGACGGGCGCGACGAGGTGGTGGTGGAGTTCGCGAACTAACGGCAAGTGACACACACACAAGGGAGCGATGCGATGGAGACGATGCTGACCAAGCTGCTACCTGAGGAGCTGCTTCACCTGCATGGTGACAGCGATCTCTTCCCCTGCCTGCTGGAGTATCGGTACTCCCGCGGCAACGGCAAGCCGTATGAGTACGACCAGGAGCGGGCGCGTTCGGCTTTGGTTGCCAGCGACTACTGGAAGTGGCGCAACATGGCGGGCGCACTGACTGACAAGTACCTGTTCCTTGAGCTGCTGGAGTGGGCGCGCAAGCAGGGCTACGACTTGGTCGTGGAGTGGGAGGACGACACCTGGACGCGGTATGAGATCGGCGTCGAGGCTGCGGACGGGCGGGTCATCTGAACTAACGGCAAGTGAACAGCACAAGGGAGAACGACATGAGGATCAGCGCACTGTATATCCGCCAGCCCCATGCCAGCATGGTGATCAGCGGTGAGAAGCGAATCGAAACCAGGGGGTATGAGGTGCCGCGCCACTGCGTTGACCGGCCAATCGCTGTGCTGGTGCCCGGTGTCAAGGGCCCGGCCCAGGTGGTGGGGTGGGCAAGGATCACCGGCTCGAAGATGTACATGTCGCACAAGGAATGGGTGTCGGACTACCCGATGCACCGCATCCCCGATGGCGACGAGCGGTATGGCTACGACATGCACCAAGTGAAGTATGCCTGGTACATCCAGCCGGAGTACATGCTCTGGCCCCGCGGTGGCAAGTGGATCGTTGAGAAGGGCGGGCGTGTGTGGACGCATGTTCGTGACGCGGACGAGGGAGTCTGGCTGAACTAACGGCAAGGAGAAGACATGAGCAAGTGGAAGGTGAGCGTCTGTCGGATTGGTTACTCGCACCTCGACATCGTCGTCGAGGCCGACGGCAAACGGGAGGCGACCGACAAGGCTATCGA
>Ga0007796_10000240_pt1 | contig 15905 bp, 14 predicted proteins | sample CryBogmetaGMA0M_FD_60373 | JGI IMG/M metagenome (GOLD analysis project Ga0007796, IMG submission 60373) | Freshwater microbial communities from Crystal Bog, Wisconsin, USA - MA0M | ecosystem: Environmental > Aquatic > Freshwater > Lake | place: Crystal Bog, Wisconsin, USA | collected 2009-07-06 | reverse complement strand
GTTTTCAATTGCTTTGTCGCCACATACCTGGCCATTCCTGATCACAACACAAATTTCAGAGGTGATATTAGCCCATTCACACCCCTTCACCGGATAAGGTTAGAAATCGCTATCGCAATTGCCCATTCGCCTCGTCGGGTCATGGCTAGCACCAGCGTTCAACCAGATTCTCGTCAGAAAGAATTTCTGACGGCAACTTGGCTCATTTTTCTTTAGGGGTTCATACTGACCCGACAGGAGTTTTTCAGACCCTCCCCTTCATGGATTCCAGCGTTCACGTCACGGCCGTGATCACCCATCGCGTCCGGCCTGGCCGGGAAACGGGCTACGAGGAGTGGATCAAGGGAATTGCCGCCGACTCCCGCAACTTCGTCGGGTACCTGGGAGCCCACATCCTGCGCCCCGAACTTGGTGTGACATCTGACTACGTGATCGTGCTCCAGTACGACACATGTGAGCATCTGGAGACCTGGATGCAATCGGAGACCCGAAAGGGCTGGGTCGAGCGCGTGAAGCCGTTGATTCTCGAGCCCGAATCCATCAGGGTGCTCACGGGCCTGGAACCCTGGTTCCAGTTACCCGGCCAACCCTCCCACTCTCCTCCAAAGCGCTACAAGCAGGCCATCCTGGTCTGGATTGGTGTTGCGAGCACGTTCCTGGTGGTTAGTCCCCTTGTGGCCGCCCTGCTGAGCTCATGGCCCGGGATTCTCGCCATGCTGGTCAAATTGACGATCATGGTGGGCCTTCTCAACTATGTGGTGATGCCCTTTCTGACGCGTCGCTTCCAGGGTTGGTTGTTCAGAGGATGAGCTGGAAACAGATGAGGGGGCCCCTGCTGGCAGGAGCAGCTGCCGTAGGGATTGTATTTAGCGGCTATCGAACAACAGCACAACCGTCTACTTGGCCTGAGATCGGCACCATTGCTGCCATTGCCTTGGGGTTGCTTGTTGCCACAACGATCATCACGCCTGGGTTACATCCGTACAAGTCGATCTGAGTCGGTCGGGACACGTCAGCACCTGGTGCTCAAACCATCCTAGCCGCCACCTCTTGGTGATTGCCCTCGGAGCACTTCTGACGGCAGCCACCTTGTTGCTGGAAGTTGTCCTATGGACATGGGTATATCGCCACGCGGGCGCCATTCATGGCCTGGAATCAAGCTTGTATTTCTCAGGAATCACGTTCACCACGGTTGGCGATGGAGACGTTTTGCCAATGAAGTGCTGGCGACTACTGAGTGTTGGTGAAGCCATTAACGGTGTACTGATGGCAGGCTGGAGCACAGCACAACTCATCTTTATTGTTCAGCGGGCGATGACATTGCAGTTTCCCCCTGATGAGCTCAAATCAATGGCCAGCCACCAGAAACCCGATCAGGTTGCCCAGTAGATCTGCGGGCGTCTCGCCGCCGCTAGCCCCAATGCAGTTCAGAACTAGCATTGGCATCTGAGCACCCCATCCCCCAACTCGGTCACGCAATGGATTCCCAAACCAGCTCCCGAATCCATTCGCCCACCCTGGATGCCATCCAGCTGATGCTGCGGGATCTCCACACCCGCCACGACGAAATTCGCCACCGGGCAGCCTTCCGCGGCTGCACTAAGGAGCTCCTGGCCGTGCAACAGGAACTGGTGGACTACCTGCTGGCTAAAAAAGGCCAGCTCATGGGCCAAGCCGCACCCACCGGCACCAGCGACACCCGCAACTACAACTCCTTCGTTTAACGCTGGCCCCGACCCGATGGGAGCTCCCGCATCCAGGGTGGTGATCGTGGGTGCAGGGCCAGCCGGTGCAACCCTGGCCCTGCTGCTGTGTCGCGCCGGCATTGGCGTCACCCTGGTGGAAAGCAACTCCAGCCAACGGCGCTGCTTCCGCGGGGAGGCCTTGATGCCTTCCGGCCTAGCGGCCCTGGAGCAGATGGCCCTGTTGCCCCAGCTCAAGGCGCTACCCCACAGGCCCCTGGCCGGTTGGCGTTTTGTAGTGAATGGCCGCGAGCTGTTCACTGCCGCCGAACCCCTGGGCGGAGATCCCCAAAGGCCTTGCACCTTGGTGAGCCAACCGGCATTTCTCGATGTCGTGCTGCGCCAAGCCCTTGCCACCAACCACCTGGAGCTTCTGGCCCCAACCACGGCCAAGCAGCTGATTTGGCAGGCCGGTCGCATCAGCGGCGTGGTGTTGGGCGATGGGCGCCGCCTGGCTGCCGATGCGGTGGTGGCCTGCGATGGCCGCAGCTCACGGCTGCGGCAGGAAGCCGGAATCAGCCTCAGCACCGGCTCAAGCCCCATCGATGTGCTCTGGTTTGACCTGGATGGTCCTGACCCAGGAACCAGACCAGGCCCCTGCCCCCTTCAGGGCCACTTCACCACCCTGGTGGGCCATCAGGGCGTCTTCAGCCTGTTTGAGAGCGCCAATGGGGGCATCCAACTGGGTTGGGTGTTGGATGCCACCCAACCCACGCCCCAACGCAGCCCCCAGGAGTGGATCGCCAGCTTCGCGAGCCAATGTCCGCCTGATCTGGCCAACTGGCTAAACCAATCGGCAGCCGGGCTCCAGGGCCCCACCCGGTTGAGCGTGCAGGTGGGATTGGCCGAGGGCTGGTGGAAGCCCGGCTTCTTGCTCCTGGGGGATGCGGCCCACCCCATGGGTCCGGTGCGGGCCCAGGGAATCAACATGGCCCTGCGCGATGCCTGGGTGGCCAGCCAACACCTGATCCCGGTGTTCCAAGCCGTTAAGCAATCCCTGAACCCACCCCAGAACCAGCTCCTTCAGGATTCAGCCCTGGCCGCCATCGAGCAGGCGCGACGCAGCGAAATTCAAACCCTCCAAACCCTTCAAGCCCAGGAAGCCCAGCGCGGAGAACAGCTGCGCCACAACGCTTTACTGCGCTGCGCCCTTGCCGTCAGTGCCCCGTGGGTTGGCGGGGCGCTTGGGCACCACTGGAGCCAGCTGCAAAAGCCGCTGCGGGAAGGGCTAGCGACCCTGCTCCCGGCGCCATGATGGAGCCACCCCCATAGCAGCCATGGTCCGCCGGATTCGCACCTCTGCCCTCACGGCCCTCCTCGCTGGCGCCACCCCCCTGGTGGCCCTAGTCCTGCTGGAATTACCTCTGCAGGCCAACACCAAGGAGCTGCCCTACCCAACCCTCGACGAACTGCGCGAGATCCAATTGGCTGCCTTGGATTGTGGCCGGGAAAACCAAAGCAGCTTCTGCGACAAGGCGCGCCGCCTGGCTGATCCCCTGATGGATCACCCCAAACTTGCCGCCAGTTGCAAAGACGCCGCTTGGTCGATCCTGCAACAGGCCAAGGTTGCCCCCCAAAACAGCTACGAGCGGCGCGAGCAACTCAACAAAGCCTCCTCCGAACTGCTCGTGTTCTGCAAAAAACAATCGGGATCCGTGCTGGGCAACACCGATGACCTCAAAGGTGAGAAGAAAAGCCGCTTTGGCCTCATCCAAAACCAAAGTCAATAGACAAGCGGTAACTTGGTCCCCCCAACCAGGGTTCCCGTAGGCCGATGACGAACACCATGACCGTATCGATGCGGTCGATCGCCCTCGACCAACCCTTCAACGACCAAAAGCCCGGCACCTCGGGCCTGCGCAAAAGCAGCCGTCAATTCGAAACTCCCCACTACCTCGAAAGCTTTATCGAGGCGGTGTTTCAGGTCTTGCCTGGGGTTGAGGGCGGCACCCTGGTGGTTGGGGGAGATGGCCGCTACGGCAATGCCAGGGCCATCGCTGTGATTGCCCGCATGGCGGCCGCCCATGGGGTGGCCCAACTCATTACCACTACCGGCGGAATTCTCTCCACGCCGGCAGCCTCCCATCTGATTCGCCAACACGGGGCGATCGGCGGCATCATCCTCTCGGCCAGCCACAACCCCGGCGGCCCCGAGGGCGACTTCGGCGTCAAGGTGAACGGTGCCAATGGGGGGCCGGCCCCTGAATCGATCACCGATGCCATCTACGCCGCAACCAAAACCCTGGGCGGGTATCGCATCGCCGAAGGCGGCCCGACCTTGAGCCTTGAGGCCCCTGGCCGATGCCAGCTCGGAACGCTGGAGGTGCAGGTGATCGATGGCGTCGACGACTACGTCGCCCTAATGCAGCGGCTGTTCGACTTTGACCAGATCGGAGCGCTCCTTCAAGGCAACTTCCCGGTGGCCTTTGACGCCATGCACGCGGTCACCGGCCCCTATGCCACCAAGATTTTCGAGAGGCTGCTTGGTGCGCCCGCAGGGACCGTTCGCAACGGCATCCCCCTAGAAGATTTCGGCGGCGGCCACCCCGATCCCAACCTCACCTACGCCCACGTCCTGGCGGAGCTGTTGCTCAAGGGCGACCACTACCGTTTTGGCGCGGCCTGTGATGGCGACGGCGATCGCAACATGATCCTTGGCCGCCACTGCTTCGTGAATCCCAGCGACAGCCTCGCTGTCCTCACAGCCAATGCCACCCTGGCCCCGGGCTACGCCGAGGGGCTTAGCGGGGTGGCTCGCTCGATGCCCACCAGCGCCGCCGCCGATGTGGTGGCCAAAGAGCTGGGCCTGGCCTGTTTTGAAACCCCCACGGGCTGGAAGTTCTTCGGCAACCTGCTCGATGCCGGCCGCATCACCCTCTGCGGCGAAGAGAGTTTTGGCACCGGCAGCAACCACATTCGCGAGAAAGACGGGCTTTGGGCCGTGCTCTTCTGGCTGCAAATCCTGGCGCGCAAGCAGTGCAGTGTGGCCGAGGTGATGGCCGCCCACTGGAGCCGTTTTGGGCGCCACTACTACTCCCGCCACGATTACGAAGCCATTGCCAGCGACGCCGCCCATGGCCTCTACGACCGCATCAAGGCCATGCAGCCAGCTCTGGTGGGCGAGCGCTTTGCGGGGCGCAGCATCGCCACGGCCGATGACTTCAGCTACACCGATCCGGTGGATGGATCGATCAGTGGAGGCCAGGGCTTGCGGCTCCTTCTCGATGACGGCAGCCGGGTGGTGCTGAGACTCTCTGGCACCGGCACCCAGGGGGCCACCCTGCGGGTGTACCTCGAGAGCTATGTGCCCCCCAGCGGCAATCTCAACCAAGACCCCCAACAGGCATTAGCCGATCTCATCAGCTCCATCGATCAGCTAGCGGAAATCAAAACCCGTACTGGGATGGATCGACCCACCGTGATCACCTAATCAGTATTCAGCTTCGGCTTGCCGAACCAACCCGCTTCCAAGTGCTTGATGGCCACATAAAAGGGCGGCACCACCCCAAGCGACAGCACGGTTGCCACAAGCAGACCCCCAAATATCACGGTGCCCAGCGACTGCTGGCTATTCGCTCCAGCCGTGGTCGCTACCACCAGAGGCAAGAAGCCCGCCAAGGATGCAATCGCGGTCATCAAAATCGGACGCATCCTCGATTCAGCTGCAGCAATGGCGGCCTCGGTGGACGTCATCCCGGCCTCCATATGCTCCTCAGCCACTTCCACAATCAAAATGCCATTTTTTGCGGCCAAGCCAATCAGGGTTACCAGACCCACTTGGGCGTAGATGTTGAGGTCAATGGAGCGCAGGGCCAGGAACACCAGCGCCCCAAGCATGGCCAAGGGCACCGTCATCAAAATCACCACAGGGGTGACATAGCTCTCGTACTGGGCGGAAAGCACCAAGTACACCACCAAAATGCCCAAGCCAAACACCAGAACGCTCGCATTACCGGCTGAGAGCTGCAGCGAAGCAATACCGGTGAAGGCATAGCCAATGTTGTTAAAATCAAGCGAATTAAAAATCTGCTGAATGGCCGTAAGTGCCTGACCTGAACTCTTACCGATAGCCTCAGCACCCTGCACCAGAATGGTGCGGTAAAGGTTGTAGTGACTAATCACGGGCGGAGCACTGGACAAATCCGCGTTGGCAAATTGAGAAACCTGAATCAGTTTGTCATCCTTGTTGCGAACGTAGTAGCTCAGCACATCATCAAGATTGCTGCGCCCTTGGGCTTGGGCCTGCACATAGATATTGCGAACCTGACCGTCTTCATAGGTGAGTCCTGAATAGTTACCACCTGCCAGCACGGCAATCGTTTGCATCGCCTGCTGAAAATCCACATTCAAGGTTCCCATGATCGAGCGATCGATCTTTAAGCCGAAAGCTGGTGCACTCGGGATAAACTGGGTATAGAGGGAAGAGAACTGTCCACTGGCAGTCCCCTTAGCGATGAGTTGCTGGGCCAGGCCATTGAGCTGGCTAAAGGAATAGGCCCCATTGCTGAGGTCGTTGAATTGGAAATAGAAACCACCCTGGGCGGAGAAGCCCGGAATGGCTGGGGGCTGGGAAGCCATCGCCAGGCCTCCACTCAGCTTTTCAAGCTTGGCGTTGAGCCGTCCCACAATGGCTGGGGCCTTGTGCTCTGAGCCCGAGCGCTCCTCGAGGGGTTTCAAGCCAAAGAAGAAAAGACCCTGGTCGGGGCTGGCGCCGTTAAACCCAGAGCCGCTAATGATCCCCGCCGAGGTCACATCGGGTTCAGTCTTAAGCACCTTGGCAATTTGCTGACCAAGAGCTTGGCTTTGGGAGAGGGAGGCTCCATTCTGGAGTTGATAGATGCCCAACCCATAGCCCTGATCCTCCTCGGGGATAAAGGCTGAGGGCAAAGCAGAAAAGGCAATCGCCGTGAGCACAATGCCCCCAGCCAAACCGCTCAAAATCAGCTTGCGGCGAGCAATCAGCTGGACAAGAAGCGAGGCGTAGCCCTTCTCCAGTCGGGAAAAGTAGTCATTAAACCGATCAAAGATCAAAGCCAATCGGCTGCCGGCAAAGCCAAAGAGCACCAAACCAAAAATATAGGCGCCAACACCAAAAGAGGCGGAACTGAAGCGACCAAAGGCCAAGCCCACCACCAGACCAGCCACGGTCCAACCCCAACCCTTGGGCTTGGGCGGCACCTCGGATTTGAGGATCAATGCCGACATCATTGGCGAAAACGTCAGCGCGTTGAATGTGGAAATGGCGATCGAAAACGCGATCGTCAGGGCAAACTGCCGGTAGATGATGCCGATGCCGCCTGGATAAAAGGCCACGGGCACAAAGACAGCCATCAATACAAGCGATGTGGCAATTAGCGCCCCAATCAATTGGCCCATGCAATCGATGGCCGCATCCATGGGTTTCATGCCCTTCTCCAGATTTTTGGAGACAGCCTCAATCACCACGATCGCGTCATCCACCACCAGGCCAGTGGCCAGCACTAGGCCTAGCAAGGTGAGTTGGTTGATCGAGAAACCAAAGACCTTGATAAAGGCGAAGGTGCCCACCAAGGAGATCGGTATCGCCAGGCTGGGCACGATCGTGGCTCGCCAGTTCTGAAGAAACAGAAACAGAATCACGAGCACCAGCACAATCGCCAGGCCCAGGGCATCGACAACCCCCTCGACGGCCGATTCGATGAATTGACCGACGTTGTAGATCTCCGTCAGGGTGATGCCAGGGGGCATCTCGGAAGCGAATTGATCCATCAGCGCAACCACCGCCTCAGACACCTGCAGGGCGTTGCTATCCGGGGTTTGATAGACCCCAACCGTGACGGCGGGGTTACCGTTGATATCCACGCCTTGGGTGGCAAAGGTGTTGAAGCCATAGGAGGCCTCACCCACATCCGCCAGCCTCAGCAGGTTCCCCTGGGGCGACTTACCCACAATCAATTTGTTCAGCTCTTCGATCGAAATCAAGTTGCCGTTGTTCTCCACCAAGATCGGGTAGGTGAACAACTGATTTCCGCCGGCGGGCGGACCACCCACTAAGCCACCGATCGCCACCGAGTTCTGACTCTTAACGGCGTTGACCACGTCATTGGCCGTTAGCTGGTTGGAGGTGAGCTTGATCGGATCAAGGAACAACCAGAAGGCAGGATTGCTACCGCCAAACAGCTGGGCTTGGGCAACTCCTGGTATGCGCTCAAGCTGATAGAAAAGTTGCTGATAGATCAGGCCATTGATATAGGGAGCATCAAATTGTCCTTCAGTCGAGGACACCTGATAGGCGAGTAGAATCGAAGGGGTTGTCTGGATGACCGACACCCCAGTGGATTTAACCTGATCCGGGAGCTGGGGGTTCGCAAGAGTAACCCGATTCTGAACATTAACCTGGTCAATATTGACATCTGTTCCCTGGTCAAAAAAGACGTTAACCGTGCTTTGGCCAGTATTTGAACTCAATGAAGAGATATAGGCCGCACCCGGAACACCATTAATCTGCTGCTCCAGCACATTCGTGACAGCCTGCTCTGTCACCAAGGAATTGGCCCCGCCATAGGTGGCAGTCACCTGAATCTGGGGCGGCGCAATATTGGGAAGGTTTTCAATGGGCAGGGTGGGAAGAGCAATGAGTCCCACCAATACGATCAAGATGCTGCAAACGGTCGTCAGAACGGGCCGTTTAATGAAATTATCGGAGAGAGACATGGCGTTTTCTAGTTGCCCCCGTTGGCCAAGGCCACAGGCATGCCGTTGCGCAACAGCGCCGTGTTACTAACGACAACACGATCACCAGCCCGTAAACCAGAAAGCAGCGGGTAGCTGTTGTTCTCCAGCTGACCCAAGGTGACCGGTGTTTGCACCACGATCGGCGTTCGGGGGGGAAGGGCTTCCAGTTTCTGCTTTTGCGCCGGGGGTATTTGGGTGGAGGCCCTGATCTTGGGCAGCATTTGGGAAAGCGGAAAAATGCGGTACACAAACGGTTGTTGGGCCTGCATCATCACGGCCTGCACCGGCAAGGAGAGCTGGCGGGATGCGCCGGTAATAATGCGATTGCGCACGGACTGGCCGGTTTTGAGTTTGCCGGTGAGGTTGGGAAATTCAGCCTTCACCAACACCGTATTGGGAGAAGACGTACTTCCGCTTACACCGAAATAGGGGGAGATAAATACCACCTTGCCGGCGCCATTCACCGGGGGTTTGCCCTGGCTTTGCAGTAAAACAGCCTGTCCCAGTCGCACCCTGGAGGCCAAGGTGGCGGGCACATCCATCAAGGTCCACAGGGTGGAGTTATCGACAATGCCGGTAATCGCCTGACCCTGGCGGATGTAATCGCCAAGCTTGACGGAATCCAGGTCGCCAATTTCACCAGCAATTGGAGCCGTGACATACTTGTAGCCCAGGGTTGCCGCGTTGGCGCGCACCTGCTGGGATGTTTGGATCGCCTGGGTGACGTAATAGTCCCGATCGCGGGTGGAAACAGCCCCCTGTTGATTCAAAAAGATATAACGCTCGGCATTCACCCGGTCCTTACGCGCGCCCGCAATACTGGAATTGAGTTCAGCCTTGGGCTGCACATGGTCCAACACCAGGATCGGCTGGCCAGCCTTCACCCGCTGGCCTTGGGTCGCCAAAATCTTCACCACACGGCCATCCGCTTCGGGCCGCAGGGTCACATCGGTGGTGGAGGCCATCACGCTCACCACCTCGATGGTGGGGCTAAAGCTGGCCTTACCAATCGTTGCCACCTGAACCACCAGGGGCGGCTTGGCCGGAGGTTTCGCGCCACAGCCAGCCAGGGCGATCAGCCCTAGCAAGGGCAGGCCGATCAGGCCTGAAAAGGGCAAACCAGTCAAAGGTTGGGCTCTCAGTGCTCGGGCCGGTTGGGGGTTGGCCAAAACGGGGACGCGATGCACAGCAGATAGACGTTTGGCCGCAAGTTAATTGATGCGCGCCGTTTTGACCGGTGCGCCATGCCGCAAATTCAACAGACCCGTGGTGATCACCCGCTGTCCAGGCCGTAAGCCCCGAAGCACCGGATAACGGTTGCCCTGCAGGGGGCCAAGCAGCACGGGGGTTTGAATCGCAAACTTGGTGTGGACTGGCTGTTGCCGCAACGCCTGCAGATCGGCCCGGCCGGGCCGGCGCTCGAGATCAGCGCGGCTGCCCACCACATAGACAAAGCTCTGGCCGGCCAGTTGGCTGACGGCTGTGAAGGGCACGGCGAGGGCTTCCTCGGTGCCAAGGATGAGCCTGGTTCTCACCCGCAAGCCATTGCGCAGCAAGCCCTTGGGATTGGCAAAGGCCGCTTTGGCCAGCACCGATTGGCTGGCCACCGCCACCCCTGGATCCACCGAGTCCACCACTCCTTTCTCCATGGGGGTGTTGCGGATCGGATCGATCAACTCAACCGTCAGCCCAGGCCTGAGTTGGGGCGCATAGATCGCTGGCACATCAATGCGGGCCAACAGCCGACTCTCACCAATCACTTTGGTGAGCGGTGAACCCGCTTGGATCACATCGCCAGCCTTCACTTGTAAATCAGCCACGGTGCCAGAAATCGGCGATCGCAGGGCCTTGAACGCCAAATCGGCCTGGCGGGCAGCCAAGGCCTCCCGGGCCGCGATATAGGCCTGGCGATACTCATCCCGTTGCAGAGAACTGGCCGCACCCTGCTTCACCAAATAGTTGAAGCGCTCGTAGTTGAGTTTGTTGGTTTGCATTTGGCCCCGCAGGCTCGCCACCTCCGCCCGCAACTGGGCCTGGTCCAACACCAGGAGCAACTGGCCCCGTTGCACCCGATCGCCCTGCCTCACCAGCAACTGCACAATTCGACCGCTGGCTTGGGCGGCCAACTGCACCTCGGAGGCCGCTTCCAGGGTGCTCACCGTTTCGATGCTGTTGGGAAATGGCGCCATGCCCACCGACTGGGATTGCACCCGCGGTACCCGTTGGGAATCGGATGAATTGGATTGACAACCGGCCAGCAGCAGCCAGCTGGCAAACGCTGCAGGTAGCAAGGGAGCGATCCGCTTCATCAACTTTGGGGAAAGGGCGCCCATGGGCGGAGCGTATCGCCATAGGCCCGATGATGGCTGTAAGCGCCGATGGCTCCCAGCAGCCTTGAGGGACCTTGAGTGACCTGTTTGGGCACCACCGCGAAACAATCCTGGCCAAGGTGGCCCCCCTGGCCGATCGGCTGAGGCCCAAGACCCTGGACGACTTCGTTGGCCAGGAAGGAATCCTCGGCCAAGGGCGCCTCTTGCGGCGAGCCATCGCCGCCGATCGGGTCGGCAATCTGATCTTGCACGGCCCCCCCGGCGTGGGCAAAACCACCCTGGCCCGAATCATTGCCGGGAGCACCAGAGCCCATTTCAGCAGCCTGAACGCCGTGCTGGCAGGGGTGAAGGATCTGCGGATCGAAGTGGATGCGGCCAAAGAAAGGCTGGAGCGCCACAGCCTTCGCACCACCCTGTTTATCGATGAGGTCCATCGCTTCAACAGTGCCCAACAGGACGCCCTGCTGCCCTGGGTGGAGAACGGCACCCTCACCCTGATTGGGGCCACCACCGAAAACCCCTTCTTCGAAGTGAACAAGGCTCTGGTGAGCCGCTCACGCCTCTTCCGGCTGCAACCGCTCGAGCCTGCCCACCTGCGTCAACTTCTTCATCGGGCCCTGAAGGATCGCGAGGTGGGATACGGGGACCGCCCCATCGTGATCAGTGAAGAAGCCAGCGAGCACCTGCTGGATGTGGCCGGCGGCGATGCCCGCAGCTTGCTCAACGCCCTGGAGCTCGCCGTCGAAACCACCGCCCCCAACGGCGATGGCCTGATCAGCATCGATCTCGCCATCGCCGAGGAATCCATCCAACAGCGGGCGGTGCTCTACGACAAACAAGGTGACGCCCACTTCGACACCATCAGTGCGTTCATCAAATCGCTGCGGGGCTCCGATGCCGATGCCGCCCTGTTTTGGCTGGCGCGGATGGTGGAGGCAGGGGAAAACCCCCGCTTCATCTTCCGGCGCATGTTGATCTCCGCCGGGGAAGACATTGGCCTCGCCGATCCCCAAGCCATCGTGGTGGTGGAAGCCTGTGCCGCGGCCTTTGAACGGGTGGGCTTGCCCGAAGGGCTGTACCCCCTAGCCCAGGCAGCGCTGTATCTCGCCGGCGCCGAAAAGAGCAACAGCCTGCTGGGATTTTTTGATGCCCTCAAAAGCGTCAAAACGGCCAACAAGCAACAGGTGCCGGCCCACCTCCGCGATGGGAACCGCGATGGCAAGGCCTTTGGCGATGGCGCCGGCTACCGGTACCCCCATGCCTATGCCGAGCACTGGGTGGCCCAGCAGTACCTGCCGACAAGCCTCCAGGGAGAGGTGTTTTGGCAGCCAGGCCAACTGGGCTGGGAGGGGGCGCTGCGCCAACGTCTCCAGCGCCGCCGGGCCGCCCAGCTCGCCGCCGCGGCCGAAACGGCAGCCGACCAAGGCGATGTGTTGAGCAGTAGCCCCGACGATCCCCAGCTGGAGCGCTGGTTGCAACGGCAAGCCACCGCGGAAGGGGAACGCCTCGACGCCCTCCGCCGCAGGCTGTGGGAGGGGGCCCCGTGGCAGCGCCACGATCGGGTGCTGATCCTGGAGGCCCATTCCCTGCTCTGGGCCCTCGACCCCCTCGAGGCCACCCCGGAAGGTGAGGTGGTGATCACGGTGGGCCATGGCTCCGATCAGGAGCGATTAGCCGCGCAGCTGCAGCTGCTCGATGCCCTCCGCCAACCCCAGGTGGTGGTGTGTCCCCCGGACCAACCCGAGGTGTTGACCAGCTGCTTGCAAACCAAGGGGGCCCGCTTCGAATGGATCGCAGCCCGCCAACCCTGGCGCCAACTCGAACCCAGCGGGGTCGAAGCCTGGCTCACCGCCCTCGAGGGGTTAATCAGCCCCCAGGGCCAATGGCGACTGCTGTTCAGCACACCCCGGATTGGTCCGGCCACGGGTTTGCTGGCTGCCATCAAGGCCCAACCAATCACCCAGGTCAATGAAAGCTTCCAATCCGACCTAATCGATCTGCTCAAGGAGCTTGCAGGCCAGGAAAGGGCTGGGCTGGAAGCCGGCGAAACCAATCAGCGGATCGCCAGTAGCTGGTTGGGATCCCACGGATGGACCGTGAGCAGCGAGCTCTGGGACGAATCCCTGGAACTCGAAATCTCAGCGGCTCGCATCGCCCGCTGGCTCGCCGATGGCAGCAGCTACCGCACGCAACTTGAGGCCCTAGGCAACCAACCCCTTACCGCCATCCAGCTCGAGCTCCTCCACCGGGGCTTTGGGCAACGGCTGAACCAAGCCATTCCCCAGCAACTGACCCACCATCTGGTGAGGGCCAGGGCCTAACGGCCCATCGCTCCCACTTGCAGCGAGGCCATCAAAAAAGCCAAATGGGCCAAAACGGAATCGCCGCATTGGGCTGGGCACACCGGATCCGGATTGGTCCTGCGGGCCTCAGCCGTGGTCTGGGGCAACCAGAAGCGCACGGGCAAAGCAGCCACCACCCCTGCGGCGGAGAGGGCCTCCTGGCGTGAGGCCTTCAAGATGGCCGAACGCAACCCATAGGCCTTGAGTTGGGGAGACAGCCAGGGGGACCAACCCTCCACGTGCTGATCCACCAGGACACGGCCGGCCGGTGAATCCAAAAAACGCGACACCCGCTCCACCTTCACCCCATAAACCTTCACCAGGGCCGCCCGGATCTCCTGGGGGGTCCATTCCGTGCGGGCCAAATCATCCAGCAAGCGCCGATTGGTGAGCGGCGCACCAGTCAAAAACCCTTCAAGTACCGCCCGATCATCTCCGGCGGTGGCCGGATCAACGGCCCCATGGGCCGGTGCCAGGGGCAGGGCCATCGCAGGTAAAGCCGTCGCAGGTAGCGCCCCGGCCATCAAACCCAGCATCAGGCGGCCAACCAGGCCGAAGGTGCGTGGGGCCATCAGCAGCTCTCGATCCATGGCGCCCCTGCTGGCTGAGGGCCAAGGATAGGAGCCAGTCCAGGACTGGCCCAACAGCTCAGTCCAGCACTGCCGCCCAGAGCCAGCCGCCGCTCTGGCCCACTTGGGGCGTGAGCTCCAAGCCTTCGCGCAGGTGATGGAGCCGGCCATCACCGTGATCAAAACTCCAGCAGCTGAGTTCCGCTGCCAGCGTTCGCTGGCGCCACTTGATCGCCGCCTCCTTGGCCACCCAGCTGGTCAACACGGCCAGGCGCAGGCGATCACCGGGCAACTGGTGTAGCTGATCGACTTCCTCAGGAGGGAAAAAACGCTCGGCCAAGGCCCGACCATCCAAGGGCCGATCAACCCGCTCGAGGTCCACCCCAATGGGCACGGGGGCATAGCCCAGCAACACCCCATCACGGCTATGGCTGAGGCTGATCCAACCGCCCTCCAGCTGCGGGGGGTGACCCGGGGGACTGTGCAAAGGCACCGCCGCCGGGCCGCATCCCAGGGCTTCCGCCAACACCTCCCGCATGGCCGCCCTGCTGTACCAATAGCGCTGGCTACCCAAGGGGGCCAAGCCTTGGCCCCAGAGAATTTCCTGGGCCGAAAGCACCTGCCATGCAGCCCCATGCAGGGGCAGAAGCCACAGTTGGGCTCCCTGCCCCCTGATCGGCAGCAGCTGCTTAGACACTGGCGTTGGCAGCGATGGCTCCAGAAGGCCCCTTAGGCTCTCGCCATTGTTGCGTTGACGCTGAATGGCCCTGCAGATCGGTGACCCCGCCCCCGATTTCACCCTCCCGGACCAGGACGGTCAACCGGTGAGCCTGAAGGACCTCAAGGGCCAAAGGGTGGTGATTTACTTCTATCCCAAGGACGACACCCCAGGCTGCACCAAAGAAGCTTGCAACTTCCGCGACCAATGGGCCGCCTTCGAACAGCACGGGATCAAGGTGCTTGGCATCAGTAAGGACGGTGCCTCAAGCCACAGCAAGTTTGTGGCCAAGTACAGCCTGCCCTTCACCCTGCTCAGCGACGCGGAACCCTGCCCGGTGGCCGAGTCCTACGAAAGCTATGGGCTCAAGAAATTCATGGGCCGCGAATACATGGGCATGATGCGCCACACCTTTGTGGTGGATGCCGAAGGCAAGCTCGAGAAGCTCTATTTGAAGGTGAAGGCCGAAACCATGGCCGACCAAATCCTCAGCGATCTGGGCCTGGCCTGAGGGCCGCAAGGGCCTCAAGGGCGAGGTCTGGAGCCCTTTGCAGGCGCCCCTCCAAGCCCAAGCGCGAGCCCAACCAACCGGCCAGCAACGGCTCGAGTTGGGCTCCATCGCCGCCGGTGAGCCAGATCTGGCAATCCGGCTGCTCAGCCCACACCTGCTGGGCCGCGAGGGCGATGGCACCAGCCATTCCCCAGAGGACCCCAGATCCCATGGCCGCTTCTGTTTTTATCGGCCAAAGCCGAGCATTCATCGGCAAAGGCCCGGTGGCATCCCCATCGGCCATGCCATCGGGAACTCTGGCCCGGGGCAACTGGGCGGTGCCCTCCGCCAGCGCCCGCAATTGCAGGGCGGCCCCAGCCATCAAACGGCCACCCACAAACTGACCAACCGCATCCACCCGGGTCAGGCTCAAGGCCGTGCCTGCATCGGCCACCAACACCGGTGAACCCGAGAGCTGCCAGGCTCTCCAGCCCACCAGGGCCCGGTCCACACCCAGCCAAGGGGGCATCGCCTGCAGGGGAATGTCGGCCAAGCCAAGGGGCACACTCCCATCCAGACCCATCTGGTCAGGGATGGGGCCTACGGCAGCCCATCCAGCGAGCTTTAAACCATCGAGCCGCAACCCTTCCAGGGGCGAGCCCTCAAAGACAAAGCCCGGCGGGGCATGCCAAGTGCGCCAACCGTCAAGGCCTTGGGAGGCCCAATGCCAGCGGCTGTTGCCAATCAACAGCCAATGGACCGCCCCTAACACCACCCCTAAAGCCCCCGCTAGATGCCTTCGCCCATCACCCCGGGCAGATGGATGCCGCACTCCTGCTTCAAGCCCCCAAAACGGGTGGCCCGGCCGCTGATCCCACCATCGTCAGGAGCGCTGGAGTGCCAATCACCCACGGTGGAATACCCCTTTTCAAACAGGGGGTGCTGGGGAAGGGCGTGGTTCTGCATGTAGTAGTAGACATCCCTCTTGGTCCAGCTCAAC
>Ga0007796_10000235_pt1 | contig 16015 bp, 20 predicted proteins | sample CryBogmetaGMA0M_FD_60373 | JGI IMG/M metagenome (GOLD analysis project Ga0007796, IMG submission 60373) | Freshwater microbial communities from Crystal Bog, Wisconsin, USA - MA0M | ecosystem: Environmental > Aquatic > Freshwater > Lake | place: Crystal Bog, Wisconsin, USA | collected 2009-07-06 | reverse complement strand
GATGCTAATATCACTCCGTGGATAAGAAGAATAGCGGAGTCGGCGTCTTAGACAAAGCCGTGGGCATTCTTGCAACGCTCGAATCTGGTCCGCACTCCCTGGCTGAACTCGTGGCAGCTACTGGCATCGCCCGACCTACTGCGCACCGTTTAGCGGTAGCACTTGAATTTCATCGCCTGGTAGCTCGCGATCTCAATGGTCGATTTATCTTAGGTCCCCGCTCTGCCGAATTGGCTGCTGCTGCTGGCGAAGATCGTCTCATTGCAGCTGCCGCCCCAGCTCTAGCTGCTCTTCGCGATGCAACTGGTGAATCTGCACAGTTGTACCGCCGACAAGGTGATATCCGAATCTGTGTCGCTGTTGCAGAACGTCTTTCAGGTTTGCGCGATTCTGTTCCGGTGGGAGCATCGCTGACGATGCAGGCAGGATCTGCCGCTCAAATTTTGATGGCGTGGGAAGATTCAGAGAAGATTCATCGCGGATTGAAGAATGCGCGCTACACGGCTGCTCATTTAGCTGCTGATCGTCGTCGTGGTTGGGCACAATCTGTAGGTGAACGTGAAGCAGGCGTTGCATCAGTATCTGCGCCGGTTCGTGGACCGAATGGAAAAGTGATCGCCGCAGTATCTATTAGCGGACCGATTGAACGATTAGGTCGCCAACCAGGAAGGCTTCATGCAGCTGCAGTTGTTGCGACAGCCGAGCGACTTACAGAACATTTAAAGCAAGGAAAGTAGTTAGTTATTATTTAAATCGAGTTCGCGAAGGACTCGAGAGATGATTGTAAAGTTAAATCCTTTTCGAGCTAATAACGATTGAATTCGTCGGATCTGCACATCTGGTTCGAGGCGAGACATGGTGTTGTACTTCTTGAAACCGAGATCAAAGGCGACGCGATATTCGGATTCATCATCAATGCCATCGAGGGCTTCATCGATCTGTTCTTGAGTGACGCCCTTCTGACGAAGTTCACCGGCAATGATGCGCTTGGATAATTTCTTATGTGAATGGCGCGATGTCGCCCATGCGGCGGCGAATTCGCGATCGTTGATGAGCCCAGTCTCTTGCAGGCGAAATACAACTGCTTGAGCAATATCGTCTTCGACGCCACGGGTTTTAAGGTGAGCGAGAAGCTCGCCCTTACTTTTCGCTCTGGTCACAAGTGCATTGAGCGCAATTGTGTGAGCTACTTCGTAAGGGTCGGAGCCTTCGCCTCGTTCTACCTTTGCAAATTGCAGAGAAATTAGAAATCAACCTCTGCTGCTGCTTCATCAATCTCTGCGATCAACGCTGCATCTACCTCGACAGGTACAAAGCTGGCGCGGATCTTAGATTCGATCTCGTTAGCGAGATCTGGATTGTCGATGAGGAATGCGCGTGAATTCTCCTTACCTTGGCCGAGCTGATCGGCTTCGTAGGTGTACCAAGCGCCTGACTTCTTGACGATACCGAGTTCAACGCCCATATCAAGGAGTGAACCTTCGCGAGAGATTCCGACGCCGTAGATGATGTCGAACTCTGCCTGCTTAAATGGTGGAGCCATCTTATTTTTGACGACCTTGACGCGGGTACGGTTACCGACAGATTCGGTACCTTCCTTGAGCGTTTCGATACGGCGGATATCAAGACGTACAGATGCGTAGAACTTGAGCGCCTTTCCACCTGTTGTAGTTTCAGGTGAACCGAAGAAGACACCAATCTTCTCGCGGAGCTGGTTGATAAAGATTGCAGTTGTCTTTGATTGATGAAGTGCGCCGGTAACTTTACGTAGCGCCTGTGACATAAGTCGAGCTTGTAGACCCATATGTGAATCGCCCATCTCGCCCTCGATTTCTGCGCGAGGAACAAGCGCTGCAACTGAGTCGACAACGACGAGATCGAGCGCACCAGAACGGATCAACATATCCATGATTTCAAGCGCTTGTTCGCCGGTATCTGGCTGTGAAACGAGAAGTGCATCGATATCGACGCCGAGCTTCTTTGCATATTCAGCATCGAATGCATGTTCAGCATCGATAAATGCGCAGATTCCGCCAGCCTTCTGTGCATTTGCAATTGCGTGCAAGGTAAGAGTTGTCTTACCTGAAGATTCTGGTCCATAAATTTCAATGATGCGGCCACGTGGAAGGCCACCAATACCGAGCGCGACATCGAGTGCGATTGAGCCGGTAGGAATTACTTCGATAACTTGTGCTTGCTTATCGGACATCTTGATGACTGAGCCTTTACCAAACTGTCGTTCGATTTGAGCTAGTGCGGTATCGAGCGCCTTCTGGCGATCGGATACATTTTTATCTTCAGGCTTTGCTTTTTCTGCAGCCACTGTATTCTCCATTTCATCTCGAACGTCTGCGAGCGCAGCCGTTGGTAATCGGCCCAGAAGGTACGGAAATTCTCTGCGACGGCCCTCGCGTTATAGAGACGCTGTGGGCGGAGGCTGAGCACCGCTCTGGTTGTGCAGGACCTCTTGCGATGGCCCATCAGCTAGCTATGCACTAGGTGATGGCATAAGGGTATCCGAACATCTGTTCGAAAGGTAGCAGGCGCCACTGACAAGTAGGGTGTGTCGCGTGTTGATCCTGCTGCCGCCCTCAGAGAAGAAGCTCGAGACGGCTAAGCCGACTCCCGCCATAGGCGTCTACACCGGCGTCCTCTACCAAGCTCTCGATTGGCCCAGCCTCTCGCCTGCGGCCAAAAAGCGAGGCGAGACAGCCATCGCGATTATCTCGGCCAAGTACGGCGCCGTTCGCCCTATGCAGAAGATTGAAAGTTATAAAGAGAAGATTGATAACAAAGCGATGCGCGAGCCCGTTGCTGCGGTTCTAGATCCCATCAAGACGGGGCTCATCGTCGACTGTCGCTCATCAACCTATAAAACCGTCTGGCACTCCCCCGTAGATATTACGGTCGAAGTTCGCGTCTCCACTGTGGTCGATGGCGTGCGCACTGTCGTGACTCATATGTCCAAGAAGACCCGTGGAGAAATTACCCGATGGTTGCTGCAATCCAGGTCGCTTCCGAAAAATCCCGAAGATCTCTATGCCATCGTTTCAGAGAAATACCCGTGTGCGCTGACTCCCAGTGATGGAGTCGAACCCTGGATTCTCGAAGTTATCGCTGTGTAAAAGCGGTTCGTTTAATAAAGTCGACGGTGAGCTTTGGGTAATTCCACATGATGACATGGGCACAGTTATCGACTACCACCCAATTCGAGTGGCGCGGGGCGACTTCTCGCTCCTGAGCACGTGGATGTGGCAGAGTTAAATCGTAATCCCCAAAGATAATCGACACAGGAACTGATTCGGGAATATAAGAATCGAATTTCTTAAAACGAATTGCTTTCCACATCGGTATATATCCAACAGAACGCGCCATCGCAATTACTGAGTCTTTACATGATTCGAAAGAAAGTTCGCGCCACAAATGAGTGATCTTCTTATAGCCAAGTGCTTTCAATGGTGGAAGGCGATAAGCCGTGCGAAGAAAGTATTGAGATATTTTTGCGAGGATGCGTGCCAAGAGACTCGGTGGCAGAACTTGTGTGGGCCCTTCATGCCATAGCCCCGCTGGAGCAAGCGCCGTCACGCTCTTCACGCGTTCTGGGTATTGCGCAGCGATTTCAAGTGCAATCCATCCACCTAAGGAATTACCCGCACAATGAAATTCCGAAACTCCGAAATCACGTTCGAGAGTATCGGCAATAGTGCGAGCAAGTGATTCAGGATCCAGTGCTTCATCGCCCAGCGGAGCGCTGCCATGTCCCGGAAGATCAATGGGGTAGATAGTAAATGTATCTTCAAGTCCTGCATGAAGAGTTTTCCAAATATTTCCGGCAGAGCCCAATCCGTGAACCAACACAAGTGCTGGCAAGGTTTTATCTTTTGAAATTACTTCAGAGGTAACTGGCATTATTAATATCTATATTTCGCTGTCTCTGTGGGGCATTGTTTACACACTGCTCGCCAAATTTCATCTGCTTCATGACCGGCAGTAAGTGCTTCATTGACAGTCATTGAACCAAGTTCGCTAATTGCAATATCTTGCGAAAATGAGGGAGCCCACATTTCTCCGAAAGATAAGTTGAGTCGTTCGCGAAGATCTGAAATGCGCATGAAAATTCGCCAGCTCTTAGAAGAGCGTGCGCTCTACAAGAAATTCAGCTTGTTCTCGTGACTGCTTCGCAGAAATTGGTTGCATGACTTGCCCTAACAACCAACGCATGGCTAAACCAGTACCTGCCTCTGATTTTGTTGCATCGTAAATACATTTGGCTAAGACAAGGTAGAGCGGGTTTTCGGCATGAGACATGATTGCAATTAAAAGATCTGCATCGTGTTGGCGCATTGACGCCAGAGCGGAATCCGTTGAAATTTCGCGCGACAACGTTTCAAGGGCATCTGCAGGTGTACCAGCTCGGTTGGCGAGTGAAACTAAACGTTCAACTTCGGCCGTAATGAGAGCTTCAAGCACTGCGCTCTTATCACGGTAATGGTTATAGAGCGTTGCGCGAGAGACTTCTGAGGCATCGGCAATATCAATCATGGAAACATTAGATACACCGTGCAAAGCGATGAGAGATTTAGTTCCTTCGAGGATTGCACTTTCAGTGCGACGATGAATTCCGCCTTGCAAGGCGTACTTAGGCTGCGTCGACAACGGAGAGCTTTGCGCTTTCACGAGATTTAAGTTCGTGTGCAACGCCAGACATCATTGAAGAAAGTGTGAGGCCAAGTGCTTCGCAGATTGCATTAAGAAGTTCAGAAGAAGCTTCCTTCTGTCCACGTTCTACTTCAGAGAGGTACCCCAATGAGACTCGTGCTTCACGAGCGACATCTCGAAGTGTGCGAGATTGAGAGGTGCGAGCATCACGAAGTGTGTGACCCACTGCTTCACGAAGAAGTGTCATGAGCTGCTCCTTTCTCAGGGACTAGCCGAAGCTAGTTGTTGCGATAGCTAAGGATACGGGCAAAGTTCCCAATCGCGCTGGATATAGCTCCTTGTCGCACACCATCACGCCCACTATCGAGGGTTAATTGCAAAGTCTGGTTGATGGGGCCCGCTATCGCGATCCACACTGTTCCCTCACGGATACCCATGTAATCCCCTGGGCCTGCAATTCCGGTCGTGGAAATTGCCCACGTTGTTCCAATCTTTTCCAATGCTCCTTGCGCCATGGCCACGGCAACTTCTTCGCTCACGACAGAAAATTGATCAATGAGTGTGCGAGGAACGCCAAGAAAATCTACTTTCACATCCGCGGTGTAGGCGATGATGCCGCCGATGAAAACTTCGGAAGCGCCTGGAATTTGCGTCAGTGCATGTCCTAATCCGCCGCCTGTTAATGATTCTGCGACAGAGACAGTTTCACCACGAGATTTCAAATTCTCGATGATGGTCTGAGCATGAGCTTTCGTTGGCACGCGATAAATCTACCGCTTCGAATACCAACTCCGTAAGTAGTCAAAGCCGCTCGTGATTGTCAGAACCACTGCCACACCGATAAAAGAGTACTTAAACCAATCCAGCCAGGTTGGTAACGGCAACATGAAGAAGCCAACTCCAAAACTCTGCATAGCCGTCTTGAGCTTTCCTCCCCTGCTTGCGGGGATGACTCCCCCACGAATTACGAGCAATCTAAAGACGGTAATTCCAATTTCGCGAACGAGGATGAGAATGGTGATCCACCAAGGGAAACGATGAAGAATTGAAAGTGAAATCATCGCGGATCCAATAAGCGCTTTATCCGCCACTGGATCCAAGAAAGTTCCGAGAGATGTAATGCGATTAGCTTGCCGTGCCCACTTTCCATCGGCAATATCTGTAAGACCAAGAAGGAAATAAATGCACCACGCAATTATCTGAAATGTTGAATTATTACCGCCATCGTAAAAAATTGTGTAGACACCGACCGGAATTAAGAGAATACGAGTAACAGTAAGTGTGTTAGGAGTAATAAACGATGGAACCTTCATCGAACTTCTGCCACCAAATCAGCGCCCATAGAATCAATGACAACGGCGTCGATGTATTGACCCACTTCAAAGTTGGTTCCGATAAACGATGTAGTTCCATCTACCTCTGGACCTTGATGTGCAGCGCGACCTTCTTGAAGTTCTGCATCTTCTATGAGAACTCGGACGGTGTCACCGATACGCGCTTGAGCTCGCAATGAGACCATCTCATCGGCTAGCGATGAAAGCGCTTCAACGCGTTCGCGAATGACTTCGTCAGGAACTTTATCGGTGAGATCTAGCGCTTCGGTATTGTCTTCATCGGAGTATCCGAAGATGCCAATTGCATCCAACTTTGCTGCCGAGATAAATTCAGCGAGATCGTTGTAATCTGCTTCAGTTTCACCTGGAAATCCCACAATAAAGTTAGAACGGATTCCAGCATCTGGAGCCAGTGCTCGAATCTGTGTAATGAGATGGAGAAACTTTTCGGAATCTCCGAAACGACGCATCCGTCGCAGTACTGAAGGGCTGGTGTGTTGGAACGATAAATCAAAGTAAGGAGCTACCTTTTCCGTTTCAATCATCGCCTGCAACAGAGATGGACGCATTTCAGCGGGCTGTAGGTAGGAAAGGCGCACTCGTTCAACGCCTTCAATGGCCGCAAACTCATGGAGAATTTTCTCCATCAACTTAAGATCTCCTAGATCTTTGCCGTACGAAGTCGTGTTCTCGCTGACGAGGAATAGCTCGCTCACGCCATTCTGCGCTAACCAAGCCGCTTCCTGAAGAATCTCAGTGGGTCTGCGTGAGATAAATGAGCCACGGAAGTATGGGATAGCGCAGAAAGAACATCGACGGTCGCAACCGGAAGCGATCTTCAGTGGCGCCCATGGCGCATCACCTAATCTCTTGCGAAAGAGTGAACCACCAGCTCCCACCGCTGAAGCGAAAGATTCATCTCGAGCTGCTGCTCGCTCAACAGGTGCGATAGGAAGTAGTGCACGTCGATCTCGCGGAACATGAGGCGTATGTGACTTTCCGCTAATAATTGATTGAAGACGTTCGGAAATATCTTCATAATCGTCAAAGCCGAGAATTGCATCTGCTTCAGGCAGCGCTTCGGCAAGCTCTTTTCCATATCGCTCTGCCATGCAGCCCACAGCAACAACTGCGCGAGTAGTTCCGTGTCCCTTGAGCGAGTTAGCTTCTAGCAACGCATCAACTGAATCCTTCTTTGCGGATTCAATGAAGCCACATGTATTTACAACTGCAACTTCAGCAGATTCGACATCATCAACCAAGGTCCAACCATCAGCTGCTAAACGACCTGCGAGTTCTTCAGAGTCGACATCATTTCGCGCGCACCCCATGGTGACAATTGCTACGGTGCGGGACATAGGGTGATGTTAGCGGAAGGTTCGACGCACCTCTTCATTTTGGCCACCGAGAGGGGCAAGTAACTTTCCATTTACAGTGACATCGAGGCCAGCAGGATTACTGAAGTAGATGCTGATTGCCGTTGTACCTTGATATTTCTTCGTCTCGCCTTGGAAGATTGAACCCTTTTCGACATCTTTTCCATCAACAATAATGTCAATGTACGAATTTCCACGAGGTGCACTAATAATCAAAGTAACAGGACCATGAGTCGCAGCAGCCGAAGGCGCCGCAGAAGAGGAATCAGATGGGCTCACTGACGGTGACGGTGATGTAGTAGTAGTCGAAGTTGCAGATATAGAAGGTTGAGGTGATGGCGTAGAGGATTGATTAGAAATCACTATTTGCACAATCGCAACAATTGCAAGAATCGCCAGAGAACCAAAGGCTGGAATCTTCCACGAGAGAGTCTTCTCTTCACGCGGTACATTGATAACGTTATTTTCGGCTAATGAATCTTGGATGCGCTGACTTTCCATTGCATGTTGATCGTTATAGAGATCAATCAAAATCTGCGGTTCGATACCTATTCGATTAGCGATGTTGCGAAGATGTCCTCGCGCATAAGTATCCCCGCCGCAATGAGAAAAATTATTAGCTTCCATCTCGGTCAAGAGGCCGATGCGAATACTCGTTGCATCCGAGAGCGCTTCAATGCTCATGTGAGAAGCTTCGCGAGCATCGCGAATCGTTCTACCTAGAGTCATGGCGCCGCCTTAGTCAGGGAATCAATACCTGAGAATTATAACTTTAGACCGGTGGCTACTTAATTGGAAGTGACCCCTAAATGGGTAAATCACCCCTCGAATGCACCCGAAATTAATCTGGAGTTTAATAATCGCGCAAGGTTGCGAGGACGGAATCTAGTTCATCGGGCTTCACCATCACGGTACGAGCCTTGGATCCTTCTGATGGACCGACGATTCCGCGAGATTCCATCAAATCCATTAAACGCCCAGCTTTTGCAAACCCCACGCGCAACTTTCGTTGCAACATTGAAGTAGAACCAAATTGAGTGCTGACCACGAGTTCGACTGCCTGAATCAAGATCTCGAGATCGTCACCAATCTCTTTATCAATATTTTTATTTGCCTGGGCAACTTGTGTTACATCATCTCGATAACGAGGTGAAAGTTGTTTCTTCACATGTCCTGTTACAGCTTCGATTTCTCTTTCGGAAACGTAAGCTCCTTGAATTCGAATGGCTCTGCTTGCTCCCATTGGAATGAAGAGTCCGTCACCTTGGCCAATCAGCTTTTCTGCTCCGGGGCTATCGAGAATGACTCGACTATCAGCAAGTGATGACGTCGCAAATGAAAGTCGTGACGGAACATTTGCCTTGATAAGTCCAGTGACGACATCTACTGATGGACGTTGAGTAGCGAGCACTAGGTGAATACCGGCCGAACGAGCAAGCTGTGTAATGCGAACAACCGATTCTTCAACTTCGCGAGCTGCCACCATCATCAAATCTGCAAGCTCGTCGATAATAACAAGCAGGTATGGGTATGGCTCAACAATTCGATCTGAACCCGGAGGTGCAACAACTTTGCCAGCGCGCACAGCTTTATTGAAATCATCAATATGTCTAAATCCAAAAGTAGCAAGGTCTTCGTAGCGAAGATCCATTTCACGAACAACCCAAGTAAGCGCGTCAGCTGCCTTCTTAGGGTTGGTAATGATTGGCGTAATCAAATGAGGAATTCCCTCGTAAGCAGTAAGTTCGACACGCTTTGGATCAATCAAGATAAGACGCACATCATCGGGAGTTGCGCGCATCAAAATTGAGGTAATCATCGCATTAATCATCGAAGACTTACCTGCACCTGTAGCTCCTGCAACTAGTAGGTGAGGCATCTTCGCCAAGTTTGCGCAGACGAAATTACCTTCAACATCTTTACCTAGCGCAACCAGCATTGGGTGGTGATCTTGACCCGCGACACTAGATCGCATCACATCACCGAGCGCAACTATTTCGCGATCCGCATTTGGGATTTCAATACCAACTGCAGATTTACCAGGAATTGGAGACAAGATGCGCACTTCGCTGCTGGCTACTGCATATGAAATATTCTTCGAAAGCGCCGTAATGCGTTCGACTTTAACAGCGTTACCAAGTTCTACTTCGTAACGAGTAACCGTAGGGCCGCGCATAAAGCCCGTTACTTGAGCATCAATATCAAATTGCTTAAAGACTTCGGTAAGCGCTGCAACGACGGTGTCATTGGACTTGCTCTTAGCTTTTGCTGCTGGCCCAAGCTTGAGCAGATCTTGAGAAGGTAATTCATATTTCACATCACTTGTAAGTAAGAGTTGCTCAGGTCGCTTCTCAGATTTAGGCGCAGGCTTGAGCTGTGCATCGAGTGGCGCACGAGGAATCTCGACGGTGAATTCTTCATCGAACTCTTCTTCATCAATCTCATCTTCTTCTGGCTCTTGATTCCAAGCAACGACAGGTGATTCAAAAGGCGGAGTATCTGAAATTTCAAAGTCATCATCGCTACGCTGTGGGCGTTTAGACCAGAGCCAGATTGCAAGTACTTTGAAGCGAATTCCCACTTTTGAAAGCGGAGTACCTGTGACGATGAGAATTCCGAATAAGAAAACGACAAAGAGAAGTGGGTAGGCAAGAAGTGATGTCATCAATGCAACGAGTGGTTTAGCAATCCAATAACCGAGCAATCCTCCACCTTGGCGAATGGCAGTTGCCCCCGTTGGGTTGATGGCTCCAAGTGAACCGTTGAGAAGATGTGCCAAGCCTGTGGTGCTAATTAAAAGCGTGAGCGCTCCGACAGTGATTCGACCAGTCGCATGTTTATCATCTGGTTTTCTAAAGAGGCGGACTGCGAAGTAGAGAAGTGCAATCGGAGCAAAGATTCCGATTCGTCCGAATGCACCATAAAAGAGAGAGTAAAGATTTCGGCCTACGAAGTTATCGGCTTTAAACCAAGTTCCGGCAAAAGCTGACAGTGAAAGAAGAAGTACAAGAAGAGCTGCACCATCTCGGTGATGTTCAGGATCAAGATCACGCGCGCCACGAGCGATAAAGCGAATGGATGAGCCGAGAGTTTTGGCTACGAAGCGCCATAGAGAGCCGACTGCAGATAGGAATATTGCTAAGAAAGACTTCTTAGCGCTGCTCTTTTTCTTCTTGGCCACACATTCAATCTTAGGTGGAGGGTTATTTGTGCAGGCGTAGGCGCGCCGAATTACACCTCGATGACAACAGGCACAATCATAGGACGTCGTCGATGTTTTTGACCGACCCATCCCCCGATAGTGCGACGTACTACTTGTGAAAGTTGATGAGTTCCATTGACCCCATCGGCAACTGCTGCAGTGAGTGCTTTTTCAATTTGCCCACGCACTTCATCAAAGAGCGCTTCATCCTCATTAAATCCCCGCGCATGAATATCTGGACCAGCAACAATTTTTCCAGTTTGTGATTCGATCACGACAATCACGGAGATGAATCCTTCTTCACCCAAAATACGCCGATCCTTTAAGGAGGATTCGGTGATATCGCCAATACTCTGGCCATCTACATATACAAAACCACAGGGCACAGAACCAACAACTTCAGCTTCGTGGTTGACAAGATCAACAACTATTCCATTTTCGATAATGAAGGCATTTTCGCGTGGAACGCCAGCTTGAATAGCAATCTCTGCATTCGCTTTAAGGTGGCGCCACTCGCCATGCACCGGAAGCGCATATTTTGGCTTCACGATGTTATAGCAATAGAGAAGTTCTCCGGCGGCAGCATGACCAGATACATGCACCATTGCATTTGCTTTATGAACAACTTTTGCACCAAAACGAGTAAGTTCATTGATGACGCGAAATACTGAATTCTCATTTCCTGGAATAAGTGATGAGGCGAGGATGACGGTATCTCCTTCACCAACGCGAATTTGATGATCACCATTTGCCATGCGTGAAAGAGCTGCCATTGGTTCGCCTTGCGATCCCGTACAAATCAGAACAACTCGGTCGTCATAACTATCTAGTTCGCGCGCATCAAAGAGAATCCCAGATGGAACGTTGAGATATCCCATATCTTCGGCAATCTTCATATTACGAATCATCGAGCGACCGATAAAGGCAACGCGTCGATTGTGAAGAGCGGCAGTATCAATGACTTGCTGAACTCGGTGCACATGGGATGAGAATGAAGCCACGATAACGCGGCGCTTTGTGGATGCGATGACTCGATTAAGCGCAGGCATGATTTCGCGTTCCGATGGTGTAAAGCCTGGAACATCAGCATTGGTGGAATCGACTAAGAAAAGATCTACACCTTCCTCGCCCAACCTGGCGAATGTGCGCAGATCTGTAATACGACCATCAAGAGGAAGCTGATCCATCTTAAAGTCGCCGGTATGAAGAACGGTTCCGGCTTGAGTGTGGATAGCGACTGCGAGTGCATCTGGAATTGAGTGATTGACAGCAACAAATTCAAGTTCGAATGGCCCTACATCTTCACGATTGCCTTCTTGCACTTCGCGAGTGAGGGGCGAGATTCGATGTTCCTTGCACTTAGCTGTAATCAAAGCAATTGTGAGCGGTGATCCGTAGACGGGGATATCTCCACGTTCGCGTAAGAGATATGGAACTGCACCAATATGATCTTCATGGCCATGTGTAAGAAATAAGCCCACTACATCGCTGAGTCGATCTCGGATATAGCTGAAATCCGGCAGAATCAAATCGATTCCAGGTTGATTATCTTCAGGAAAAAGAACACCACAATCGACAATGAGTAGCTTTCCATTGATCTCGTAGACAGTCATATTGCGACCGATCTCTGAAATTCCACCGAGTGCGACTATGCGCAATCCCCCAGCCACAAGCTTGGATGGAGTACCGAGATTTGGATGAGGATGTTGAGTCATAAAGAAGTGCGTTAATTCTTTAGCGTGACGCCACCGGCAGTGAGATCTTTACGGAGTTGTTCGATCTGTGCTGGCGTTGCATCAACGAGTGGCAGACGTGTTGTACCTCCGGGAAGACCCATGAGTGACATTGCTGCCTTAGTCAAAATTGCACCTTGTGTGCGGAATGTTCCGGTAAAGACTGGAAGAAGTTGCTGATGAATCTCAAGCGCTTTTGCAGAATTTCCTGCAAACCAGGCATCGAGCATCGCTTTGAGTTGTAAGCCAACTGTGTGGCCACAGACTGAAACGAATCCAACTGCACCAACTGACAAGAAAGGTAGGTTAAGGATGTCATCGCCAGAATAGACAGGAATGTCGCATCGCTTGATGACCCACGAAGTCGCTGCAATATTTCCTTTAGCATCCTTGAGGGCAACAATATTCTTAACAGTTTCAAAGAGCTTTACGATTGTGTCAGATTCGATTTCAACGCCTGTGCGACCAGGAATGTCATACATCATGATCGGTAAATCTGTCGCTGCAGCTACTGCACGGAAGTGGGCTTCAATTCCCGCTTGTGGTGGCTTGTTGTAATAAGGAGTCACAACTAAGAGTCCATCGGCTCCAGCATCTTGAGAACGCTTCGCCTGTTCGACCGTATAAGCAGTCTCATTATCGCCTGCCCCTGAGAGCACTTGAATTTTTGATCCAACAACCTTCTTTACAACTTTTATGATCTCGAGCTTTTCAGAAGATTTAGTTGTTGGGGCTTCGCCGGTCGTACCGTTGACTGCAATTCCATCATGTCCAGTGTCGACAAGATGCTGCGAAAGATTTTCAACGCCAGCCCAGTCAATTGACCCATCAGCGTTAAATGGGGTCACCATTGCGGTGATTAGTCGACCGAAAGGTGCTTGCGTACTCATTGGTGCATCGTATCGCTTAAGGCGCGATACGACCAGATTTTTCAAATGCCCCGTATGTGAGTGGCATCAATTTCGCGAATTCGGCTTCCATTTTTTCTGCAACCATCTCAATTTCGCGTTGCGGATAGCTTGGGAAATGCGATCCTTCACGCGCGGTGCGAAGTGATAGGAAGTTCATGAGTGCACGTGCATTCATCGTGACATACATTGAAGAATATGTAGCAACCGGAAGAACTACTCGTGCAACCTCACGCGCTACACCTGCATCCAACATCTTCTGGTAAGAATCGTAAGCAATGAGATATGCATCCTTCATAGCTTTTACAGAAATATCGAATTGTTCAGGGGTTCCATCTTCAAATGTATAGGCGCCTGTCTTGCCGACCTGCACCAACTTTCGTTCCTTGGATGGAATATAAAAGACTGGCTTGAGTTCGCGATATCGACCTGATTCCTCGTTATAAGAAGCGATGCGATGGCGCATAAATTCGCGGAAGACGAAGATCGGGGCTGAGATAAAGAATGTCATTGATGTGTGTTCAAATGGAGACCCATGGCGTTCGCGAGCAAGATAATTAATCAATCCAGCTGAACGGGCTGGATCTTCGCCGATTTCATCCATCGATTGTTCGCCAGCAGTTGAAACTCGAGCAGCCCAAATGACATCTGCATCACTGGCACTTGCTTTGATGAGTTCAACTGTTACATCGTCTCTAAAAATCACTGTTTCAGACATGTTCGCACCTTATCTATCTACCCCCCTTCACCCATTGGATATCTAGGGCACAATAACCGCGTGTCCAGAGTGAACCGCGCCACCGCCTCACAAAGTTTGAGCGTCTCCTTTGCAGTCGGGCTCTATGGAATCGCATTTGGTGCGGCTGGAATCGCGGCTGGATTCTCAATTCTCCAGACCTGCCTTCTCTCGCTTCTGACCTTTTCTGGCGCATCACAATTTGCGGTGGTCGGTGTGATGGGTGCAGGTGGAAGTGCGCTATCTGGAATTGCCACAGCTTCTCTTCTTGGAATTAGAAATACCTTATACGGACTGCGCATGGCTCCCATTCTGAAAGTAAAAGGGTGGAAGAAAGTTGTTGCAGCTCAGATAACAATTGATGAATCAACCGGCGTCGCCATTGGACAAGAAGATCTTGGTCTCGATGCAATGAAACAAGGCTTCTGGCTTACTGGTTTTGGCGTCTATGTACTGTGGAATTTCTTTACAGTGATTGGCTCTCTCGGAGCAGAGGCTATGGGGAATCCATCTGCATGGGGTCTTGATGCTGCAGTTCCGGCAGCATTTCTTGGACTTGTGTGGCCACGTCTTTTAGGAAAATTTGAAAGAACGCTAGCTGTTACAGCGCTCGTGATTGCAATCTTATTGTCACCATACATTGAAGCTGGATTGCCAATTATTCTTACCGCATTACTCGCCGTCTTCTTTGGATGGAAGGAACGCTCATGAACGCAATGTGGATTGGCGTTATCGGCGCGAGTATCGCCCTCTTTCTTCTTCGATACTCGGGATATCTAGTTCCTGAAAAATTTCTTACCAACCCCCGCATGCTTCGAATTAACACGCTCATCCCGATTGCGTTACTGAGCGCCCTCGTTGGAGTTCAAACTCTAACCGTAAAAGGAAAGTGGGTGCTTGATCAACGTCTAGCCGGAGTCATCGTTGCGCTGATTGCGTTGCGATTAAAGGCGCCGTACTTTGTAGTCGTTATATCTGCGGCAGTTACTTCCGCAGTGATTTATCGAATTAAATAATACCGAGCGAAGTGAGTTTGGCCTTAAGATCGTTATCTGAAGGTTCAGTCAGATGTGTTCCATCAGAGAAGACGATGACAGGAATTGACTTCGCTCCCCCATTAATTTCTTGCACCTTTGCAGCTGCAGACACATCAGCTTCAACATCAATGTGATTTACCTGAATATCTAGCTCTTCGAAGAGTCGCTTAGAACGTCGGCAATCTCCGCACCAATCGGCTCCATACATTGTGATATCTGCGTGTGCCATTTTTAGCCCTCCATAAAATGTTCAAGGCCGAATGTCAGCCCTGGATGTGTCACTACCTGACGAACGCCAAGAAGTACTCCTGGCATAAAACCTACTCGGTCGATTGAATCATGACGAATTGAAAGTGTTTCACCGATTCCGCCAAGCAAGACTTCTTGATGGGCTACAAGACCGCGAAGTCGAACAGAGTGCACAGGAATGTCGCCAACAGTGGCTCCACGTGCGCCATCAAGTGAAGTTGATGTTGCATCAGGCATTGGCCCAAGTCCTGCTGCTTTGCGCGACTGAGCCATAAGATCTGCTGTGCGCGCGGCAGTTCCAGAAGGTGCATCAACTTTATTTGGATGATGGAGCTCAATAATTTCAGCAGATTCAAAGTACTTTGCAGCCTTTGTTGCAAATTCCATCATCAGCACTGCGCCAATAGCAAAGTTAGGTGCGATAAGAACACCTGACTTGGAAGAGGTCAGGAAAGATTTAATCTTGGCGATGCGTGCATCATCGAAACCTGTAGTACCTACGACTACATGGATGTTCTTTGAAATGAGAAATTCCAGGTTGGACATCACAGAATCTGGCGTCGTGAAATCAACAACGACCTGTGCACCATGCGAGACAAGTGCATCAAGTGAATCTCCGAGATCAAGTGCCGCAACGAGTTCGAGGTCTGGCGCTTCAGTGACAGCTTTTACGACCTCAGATCCCATGCGACCACGAGCACCGAGTACGCCTACTTTGATCATTTCTGAAGCACCTTTTCGAATTTAGATTCATTCTTAAATGGACCGACAAGAGCAAGGG
>Ga0007796_10000234_pt1 | contig 16017 bp, 6 predicted proteins | sample CryBogmetaGMA0M_FD_60373 | JGI IMG/M metagenome (GOLD analysis project Ga0007796, IMG submission 60373) | Freshwater microbial communities from Crystal Bog, Wisconsin, USA - MA0M | ecosystem: Environmental > Aquatic > Freshwater > Lake | place: Crystal Bog, Wisconsin, USA | collected 2009-07-06 | reverse complement strand
GTGGCCTATCGCGACCACGCCGGCCGGACGGGTTCCCAACTCGTCTACCGGGACCACGAACCCTCCCTGTCGGTCGAGGACGCTGGCGAGGCATGGCCATTCGATGCGGACGCAGCCCTTTTCAAGCTGGCCGCAGAAGGCCGGCGTATTCATCTGGCCCATTTGTTCGACCCGCACTTGGCGGTCCACACATCCCTCGTGGATCCCCTGCCGCACCAGATCACGGCCGTGTATCAGGAAATGATCGTGCGGCAGCCCCTCCGGTTCCTGCTGGCTGACGACCCCGGTGCCGGCAAGACGATCATGGCCGGACTGCTGATCAAGGAGCTGCGTGCCCGGGGCGACGTGCATCGCTGCATGATCGTGTGCCCGGGAAGCCTCGGTGAGCAGTGGCAAGACGAACTCGACAAGAAGTTCCACCTGCCCTTTGAGCTCGCCACCAACGACAAGCTCGAGGCTTCTCGCACAGGAAACTGGTTTGCTGAAAACGATCTCGTGATCTGTCGGCTCGACAAACTCAGCCGTAACGAGGATCTACAGGCCAAGATTGCCCAGACTGAGTGGGATCTCATCGTGTGCGACGAGGCCCACAAGATGAGTGCCACTTACTTCGGCAACGAGGTGAAATACACGAAGCGGTATCGCCTCGGCCAGAAACTCTCTGAGGTGGCCCGGCACTTCCTTCTTATGAGTGCCACGCCCCACAACGGCAAGGAAGAGGACTACCAACTCTTCATGGCCTTGCTAGACGGCGATCGTTTTGAGGGTAAGCAGCGAGACGGTGCCCGGCAGGTCGACGCGTCCGACATGATGCGGCGGCTGGTCAAAGAGCAGCTCGTCAAGTTCGACGGCACTCCTCTCTTCCCCGAGCGGCGGGCCTATTCCCCGGGATACAAGCTCTCTGACGCCGAAGCGGACCTCTACAAGCAGGTCACCGACTACGTGAAGGAAGAATTCAACCGGGCTGAGGCTCTTGAAAACGAGGGCCGCAGAGGCACGGTTGGCTTCGCTCTGACGTTGCTGCAGCGTCGCCTCGCGAGTTCTCCTGCTGCAGCCTATGAGTCCATTCGCCGTCGTCGGGAACGTCTTGAGAAACGCCTGCGGGAGGAAAAGCTCGACAAGCGTGGGGTAGAAATCCAGCGGGACTTCAATACTGGCCTTCCCGCACTTGCCGAGGAAGATGATGTCGAGGACTTCGAGGACGCTCCGGTCGATGAGATCGAGGCCCGCGAGGAAGAGGTTCTCGATCAGGCTACGGCCGCCCGCACGATTGCTGAGCTGGAGACTGAAATCCTGTCGCTCGGCCGTCTGGAGGCCATGGCACAGGCTGTCTGCCGATCAGGCACGGACCGCAAGTGGGACGAACTCTCGAAGATTCTCAACGAACGCCAAGAGATGTTCGACGCGTCCGGCAACCGTCGGAAGCTGATCATCTTCACCGAGCACCGCGACACGCTCGATTACCTGCAAAAAAAGATCACCGGACTGTTGGGTAAGCCGGAAGCCATCGTAGTGATTCACGGCGGCATAGGTCGAGAGGAACGGCAGAAGGTTCAGGGGGCCTTCCGGCAGAGCAAAGACGTAGAGGTGATGCTCGCAACGGATGCGGCCTGCGAGGGCATCAATCTTCAGAATGCCCATTTGATGGTGAACTACGACCTGCCGTGGAATCCCAACAGGCTTGAGCAACGCTTCGGCCGTATTCACCGTATCGGCCAGACAGAGGTTTGCCACCTTTGGAACCTCGTGGCGGATGAGACCCGTGAGGGCGATGTCTACCGGCGGCTCCTTGAGAAACTCGAAACGGAGCGGAAGGCTCTCGGCGACAAGGTCTTCGACGTGCTGGGACAGGTGCGGTTCGAGAATCGTTCGCTCCGTGACCTGCTGATTGAGGCCATTCGGTACGGCGAACGCCCCGAGATCAAGGCAAAGCTCTTTGAAGTCGTAGACAAGGGTATGGATCACGACGCCCTGCGGAAGCTCGCTGAAGAGCGTGCCCTCGTTGGCGACATCCTCGATGCGACGGCACTGGCCCGGCTGCGGGAGAACATGGAGCGTGCGGAGGCCCAGCGACTTCAGCCCACGTTCGTACAGAGTTTCTTCATCGCGGCGTTCGAGCAACTCGGCGGGAAGATCTATCCGCGGGAGCCGGGCCGGTTCGAGATCACGCACGTCCCCGGCGACATCCGTGCCCGAGACCGGCTGATTGGCCGCGGGAACGCGGTGCAGCCCAAATACATCCGCGTCACGTTCGAAAAGAAGCTCGTCAACGTACAGGGTAAGCCCGACGCCGAGTTCATCTGCCCGGGCCATCCCCTGCTCGACAGCGTGATCGACCTCGTCGGCGAGCGTTACGGACCGCTGCTCAAGCGAGGCAGCGTCCTGATCGACGACCGCGACCCGGGCGAGCAGGTGCGTGGCCTCGTGTTCCTCGAACACGAGATCCGGGACGGGCGGACAAACACGAAGGACCAGCCGGTGAGCGTCTCTCGCCGGATGCAGTTCGTGGCGGTCGATGAAAACGGCTCGCCCCACATGGCTGGCCCTGCCCCCTACCTCGACCTCCGAGTGCCGACGAAGGAGGAGCTGGCGGCCCTTGAAAAGCATGGCCGGCCGGGTTGGGTGCGGCACTACATCGAGGATCAGGCCGTGAACTACGCGGCCGAGCAGCTGGTCCGGCCGCACTACGAAGAGATCAAGCAGCGAAAGCAGGAAGCCATCAGGCGGACACGGGCCGCCGTTCGTGAACGGCTGACGAGTGAGGTGGCCTACTGGGACCACCGGGCACAGACCCTGAATCAGCAGGCTCTGGCTGGCAAGCAGAATGCCCGCCTCAACGCCGACAAGGCTGCCCAGCGATCCGACGAACTGGCCCAACGGCTCAAGGACCGGCTTGCAACCCTCGATCGGGAGTTGTCGCTGGCTCCGCAGGCCCCGACGGTGACAGCTGCCGCCCTTGTCGTGCCCCATGGTCTGGTCAACAGGGTCTTGGGTCGCAATGAGGCTCCCGACGCGTCTGCGAAGGAGACTAAGGAAGTCGAGATGCTGGCGATGGATGCCGTAATGACCTCCGAACGGGCACTCGGGAATCAGCCCCGGGACGTCAGCATCGACAAGCTCGGCTACGACATCGAGAGCAAGGACGGCAAGACAGGCCGGCTGCGGTTCATCGAAGTCAAAGGCCGAGTTGCCGACGCGACCACGGTGACAGTGACCAAAAACGAGGTCCACACGTCGCTCAACAAGCCAGATGAGTTCATTCTGGCCATCGTGCTCGTGGATGGCTCAAGCACGACCACCCAGTACATTCGGAAGCCGTTCGCCAAGGAACTGGACTTCCACGCGTCGAGCGTCAACTACGACTTAGATGACCTGCTCGCGATGGCGACACAACCAAACTGAACACAGGGACGGGAAGGATTCTGCGGATGCGTAAGAAGATGATCGAGGTGGCGATTCCGCTGGACGCCATCAATCGAGAGAGTGCCCGGGAGAAGTCGATCCGACACGGGCACCCAAGCACCCTGCACCTGTGGTGGGCGAGGCGGCCCTTGGCGGCCTGTAGAGCGGTCCTCTTCACGTCGCTAGTAGATGACCCGGAGAGCGATCCGGCCAACCTCAACGCAGATGGTTCGTTGAATTCGACTCAAGTGGAGCAGCGGCGGAAAGAGCTATTCGGCGTCGTGGAAGAACTTGTACGTTGGGAAAGCTCCATTGACGCAAGCGTTATACGGCGAGCACGAGCCGAGATAGCCAGCTCGATAGCTTCTGCAAAGGTTTTCGACGGCAAGGAATGGCAACAAACAAAAGCCATGTGCGGGTGTACGGTCAAGGCATTTCTGGATCGCACCGCTCCACCAGATGCAGTCGACAAGTTTTTGGCAGAAAACGCTCCCACTATTCTCGATCCTTTTGCCGGAGGCGGAAGTATCCCTTTAGAGGCCCAACGCCTCGGGCTACGAGTACTTGCACGTGATTTGAATCCAGTGCCAGTTCTTATCAACCGTGCGTTGGTGGAGGTGCCTCCGCGTTTTGCAAATTGTCCACCAGTGAATCCCGACCGAGACACCGGGGGCAGAAGCTCAAAAAAGACAAGGCAGAAGACACTCGAAACTCGAGAGTGGCAAGGTACAGAAGGACTTGCAGCGGATGTTCTTCATTACGGGACGTGGATGCGTAACGAGGCCGAGAAGCGGATCGGCCATTTCTTTCCCAAGGTCGCGATTACCAAACGCATCGCTGCTCAGCGACCCGATTTGGAGCCCTATGTCGGCAAGGAGCTAAAGGTACTGGCGTGGTTGTGGGCCAGAACCGTTTTGTGCCCGAATCCGGTGTGCCGAGCAAGGGCACCGCTCGTGCGGTCGTTCTGGCTCGCTAAGAAGAAGGGTAAAGAGTGCTATCTCAAACCCGTCATCAATGAGGCCGCCAAAACAGTTCACTTCGCGATTGCACGAAGTGGCGACGCTCCGCAGCACACAACCGATCGCACGGGAGCCAAATGCCTGTTTTGTGGCACTTTCATCAAAAAGCAGCAGCTGCGGGATATTGCGAGCGAAAGCAAAACCACAGAGGTGCCGCTGGGTGTCGTAGCAGAGGGTGTGCGAGAGCGTGTGTACTTGCCGGCAGAATGCATCACCGATCCGCCGCAGGCGACTTCCGATGAAAATTTCTTGACCGAGCTTATCACCAACGATCGCCGTTGGTTCTCTCCGCCTCTGTATGGGCTGACTCGCTTCCGGGACTTGTTTACGCCAAGACAGATCGTCGCTCTTACAACTTTCAGCGACCTGGTTGCAGAGGCACATGAGTCGATTCGCAAAGACGCGATTGCATCGGGCATGTCGAGCGATCCGACTCCGCTATGTGATGGCGGCACAGGGGCATCTGCGTACGCGGATGCAGTTGCGACATATCTCGGGATCGCCGCAAGTAAAACAGCTGACGGCAATTCAGTTGTGTGCTCATGGATGCCCGGCGTGAAGTATGAGGTAGTGAGAACCACTTTTTCGCGGCAAGCGTTGCCGATGACGTGGGACTATGCCGAATCCAATCCCTTCGCTGGGTCATCTGGCGACTTCTTGGAGCAAGTGTCGCGGACCTGCAAGGTGCTTGAGCTGGGAATACCCCGAAACTCATTGCCCGGGCGAGTCGTTCAAGCTGATGCCCAGAAGCCACCAGCAGATGCAACAGCCTTTGTTGTTTCTACCGATCCTCCGTACTACGACAATATCGGGTACGCGGATCTCAGCGACTTCTTCTATTTGTGGCTACGAAGAACGCTTTCGGGCGTCTTTCCTCAGGGTTTCACTACGGTGCTGACCCCAAAAGCAGAGGAGCTTATTGCCTCAGCTCACCGCCACAGTGGTGTGAAGGACACTGCTCGCGAGTTCTTTGAGAGTGGGCTAGGGGTGGCATTTGCTCACATGAGGTGTCAGCAGCACGCTAATTTTCCGCTGACAGTGTATTACGCATTCAAGCAAGCCGAGACTGACGACGACCCGTCTGACGAGGATGACGCTGATAGCCCTGCGGCGAGTTCAACTGCATCGACTGGCTGGGAGACAATGCTCACGGCCCTCTTGCAGGCAGGGTTTGCGATTACCGGCACTTGGCCAATGCGGACCGAACGCAGTGCTCGCACTGTAGGGTTGGGCACCAACGCGTTGGCCTCGTGCATTGTCCTAGTGTGCCGGCCTCGCGATGCCGCGGCACCGATCACATCCCGCAGAGAGTTGGTGAACTGCCTGAAACGGGAGTTGCCTAATGCCCTGCGTGACCTGCAGTCAGGCAACATCGCTCCTGTGGACCTTGCTCAAGCTGCTATTGGCCCGGGCATGGCGATCTATTCGCGTTACTCAAAAGTGCTGGAGAGCAGCGGTGAGCGGCTGACGGTTCGTACGGCTCTCGCCCTTATTAATCAGGTGCTCGATGAGGTGCTGGCGGAGCAGGAGGGTGACTACGACGCCGACACACGTTGGTCGTTGAAATGGTTCGAGCAGTTCGCCCACGAGGACGGCTCGTTCGGGGACGCCAATACGCTTGCCACAGCCATGAGCATCGGTATCAACGGTCTGGTTGAAACCGGCATCGTTCAGGCCAAGGCCGGCAAGGTGCGTCTACTCAGGCGGACGGAACTGATGAACGGCCGTCCTGAGACGTGGGATCCGGCTACTGACACGGACATCGTTCACTGGGAGGTGTGCCAGTACCTCATCCACGCCCTCGATACGAAGGGCGAGGCCGGGGCTGCGGCCCTCCTGCGGCGGGTCAACGCTCGGTACCCGGGAGCCTCAGAGACCGCCCGTGAACTGGCCTATCGCCTCTACTCCATCTGTGAGCGAAAGAAGTGGGCACAGGAGGCGATGGCCTACAACTCGCTCATCGTCGCATGGCCCGAAATCGTGAAGCTCGCCCAGCACTCGGCGGGATCCGAAGACGCTCATCAAACGTCATTTCTGCCAGAGGAGAACGCTCAATGACAGCCCGCACCGCTACGGAGCTTCCCGAAGTCTCTCTATCGCACTTTTTCACTAACTGTATCCGTGATCTTGGCCGGCGAGGCGGAACCGGAGCAAAAGCCAAGGTGAAAGCCTTAGCAGCAGCAACCGAAATCCAAACGACCGGCATCATTACGGTTGTCCCGAGAACCAATCACGGCGAATCGCGGCTCCCCGACATTGAAAAGTTCGACTTAGGCGATGGTTATCGACTGGTCACGCAGCTAACGCACGTTGGCAGAGCATGTCGGGTTTTCCTATACGCGGCCGACCACGAGGACACCGAACGATGGCTAAACAACCATCGCGATTACACGTGGGTGCGAAACAAGCGTGACGGGAAACTGGAGTTCACGCAGGTTAGCACGCCGGTTGCTCTTCCACAGATTCCGATCGCCCTCATCGAGACGCAGGCAGTTTCGGCCCTCGATCTTCCACTCCTGCGTGATGTGACTGAAGCCGAATGGGATTCACTGCAGCTTTCAGCTAACGCCACCGAGATCTTGCAGACGCTGACTGGTGCGGATTGGGAGCAAGATGCCAACGGGATACTGCATAGGGTCGAAGAGGTGGCCGGCCTTGAGGTCGCTTGTCTTGCGGCGGACATGCTCACGCATGCTGGCCGTGGCGAATGGGACGCTCTTCATCAGCGAATCGCCAAGCAATGCGATGCCGCCGAAACGGTGCAAGCCGATGCATTACTGGAGGCTGTTACCGCTGACATCAACGCAGAGCAATTCGTCACGTGGAAGGACGTCGAGGGGTTGCCCCTCGATCGCGACTGGCAGGACTGGATGCTCTTCTTGCACAAGGAGCAACGAGACTTTGCACAGAAGGAATTCAATGGCCCGACGCGACTGCGTGGGGTGTCCGGAAGCGGCAAGACGTGCGTTATGGTGCACCGTGCACGACATCTCGCACGTAAATACAAGCAACCAGTTCGACTCGTCACGCTGACCGAGAGCACCAAGCGTCTGCTCTCCACGCTTGTTCAGGGATTATGCGGGCCCGAGTCCGCTTTCATAACCACGGGGACGATGTTCTCATTCGTGATGGACATTTTGGATTCCCTTGAACCTGCTTTTGTACGATCCTTTTCGCTAGTGCGAGGTAACCAGTTCGATTCGCTTGCAGCTGCGGTTAACGCGACGCGGAACCATCCGCTGTTTACCAAAACAAGCCTCGCAAAAATTCCGGACGATCAGTTGGAGGCGTTTCTGGAGGATGAGATTTTCTTCGTCCGCACACACTTGGTGCCCTCAAGGTACGAAGACTACCTGTCGCTCTCTCGGAAGGGCCGGAAAGATCAGTTGCACGAGGACGCACGCAAGGTCGTCCTTGCAGGTGTCGCTGCATGGGACAAGACCCTTACGGACAGGAACTGCCTCGATCATGAAGGGGTGGCTCAGCAAACGCTTGAAGCCCTCAATCGTCAGCTTTTGGTTGGAGTGGCGGTGACACCAGAACGGCTGCGAACCCGCTTTCGATGCGTTCTCGTTGATGAGGTGCAGGATCTCTCCGAAATCGAACTGCGAATCCTGTCGCGAGTGACCGACCCGACAGGCAAGCGAATCGTTGATCAGGTCGACGGTCTGTTTCTTGTCGGCGATGGTGCCCAGAGCATTTACAACAAGAGTTTCTCGCTGAAGCAGTGCGGAGTGAAGGTCGCGAACCGAAGTTACGTCCTGAAAAAGAACTACCGTAACAGTCGCGAAATACTTGAAGCCGCTTATGGGCTCATTCGCGAGTATCAGTTCGCTGACGCCGATGACGACGATATTGCCCACCCCACGGCCCCCGACTTCTCTCCTCGGCACGGCGAGAAGCCTTTTTTGGTGAAGTGCAGGAGTCGCCGCGAAGAGTGTCTGTTTGTCATCAACACCATACGGCAGTTGCGTGAACAGCGAGCCGCGACCGACGAAGCTGCGGGGTTCAGTTCTCGTGCCCAGCTGCCGATGTGCGTCATCGGATTCAGTCAGGCCGACCGGAAGGAGATGCACGCTGCCCTCGAGGCCGCTGGACTGTCACCAGTGGAGTTGCGTGAAGACATTCAGTGGGACAAGGACGACGTGAAGATCAGCACGGTGGAGTCAGCAAAGGGGCACGAGTTTTTTGCGGTGTTCATTTTCGGCATGACACGAGGGGCTATGCCGCACTGGCGTGTCAGCGAAGACGGCCTGAAGCGAGAGGCATCGCGTCTTTATGTCGCCATGACGCGTGCGAGAGACAACCTTTACCTGAGCTACCACAACGCAGGGCGTTCGCCTTCTGTTTTTCTGAACGCGGTAGAGCCCCAATGTCAGCTCTGTGAATGGCAAGGCAACGAGTTGAAGCCCGCCTGACCACGCTTAAGAGATATCGAAGTCAGTTCTCACCGTTGAAGGACGTCCGCATGGCCCTCTCAAACCACGACCGCGTCGGAAAAGCCCTAGACCTGCTCTCGACCGGCCTCAAGCCGTTTGTCGAGCGGGAACTGCCTCAGCGGCTCGGCCCAATGTGGGAAACCCGCGTCAATGTGCTGGTGGAAGGCAAGCGAAAGGCGAACTGGGCCGATCCGCAGGTGCTCCTCGCTGTCATGGCCGACCAGTGGCAGCCGGTGTTTCGGGAAACGCTAGGAAAGACCGAGCGGGGCATCGTCGGCGAGTTACAGGAGGTCAGGAACCGCTGGGCCCACAAGGAACCGTTCAGCACCAACGACACGATCCGGGCCCTCGACAACATTGCCCGGCTCCTCACGGCCATTTCGGCAGCGGAGGCGGACACGGTCGAAGAGATGCGGATGGACCTCGTGCGTCTTCAGATCGACGAGCAACGCCGCGGGGAGATGCGTGCCAAATCGTTTCAGCCCACCGAAGGAAAGCCACAGGGCGGGCTCAAGCCGTGGCGGGAGGTCGTGACGCCCCATGCCGATGTGGCGAGCGGCCGGTACCAACAAGCCGAGTTTGCTGCAGATCTGTGGCAGGTGTATCAGGGCGAAGGAAGCGACGAATACAAGAAGCCGGCCGAGTTCTTCCGCCGCACGTATCTGACACGCGGCCTTGAGGACCTGCTTGTCGTGGCCGTCAATCGGCTGTCGGGCACGGGGGGCGACCCAGTTGTGGAGCTCCAGACGAACTTCGGTGGCGGCAAGACTCACTCGATGCTCGCCCTCTATCACCTGTTCTCTGGTGTCCCGGCCGCCACCTTGCCGGGCATCGAACCCGTGCTCAAGGAACAGTCGCTCTCTATCCCGCCGAAGGTGCACCGGGCCGTCATCGTGGGAACGAAGATTTCCCCGGGCCAACCTCAGAAGAAGCCCGACGGGACCGTCGTGCACACACTCTGGGGTGAGATCGCATGGCAGCTCGGGGGTAAGGACGGCTATGCGATGGTCGCTGAGGACGATCGCAAAGCTACCAATCCCGGTGACAGGCTTAGGGAGCTCTTCAACAAATACTCGCCGTGCCTGATCCTCGTGGATGAATGGGTCGCCTACGCCCGACAGCTTCACGAAGGCTCTGACCTGCCCGCAGGGACGTTCGATACGCAGTTCACATTCGCCCAGACCCTAAGCGAGTCAGCGAAAGTCGCCGAAAAGACCCTCCTCGTGGTCAGCATTCCGGCCAGTGACAACGAGATCGGCGGCACATGGGGCCAGAATGCCCTCCAACGTCTCCAAAACGCCGTCGGTCGGGTCCAGTCGAGCTGGAGGCCAGCCAGTGCAGACGAGGGTTTCGAAATCGTCCGTCGCCGGCTGTTCGAACCGCTGACCAATGAGCAGGCTGTTGCACGCGACGCCGTGGCTCGGGCGTTCTCCGATATGTACGCCCAGCAGCATCAGGAGTTCCCTTCCGACTGCAAGGAAGGTTCGTACGAAGACCGGATCAAAATGGCCTACCCGGTCCATCCGGAACTCTTCGATCGCCTCTACAACGACTGGTCCACGTTGGACAGGTTCCAGCGGACCCGCGGCGTGCTACGGCTGATGGCAGCGGTCATTCATGCCCTCTGGGAGCGTCAGGAAAAAAACCTGCTCATCATGCCGGGCAACGTACCGATCGACGAGTCCAGCGTGCAGTTTGAGCTGACCCGGTATATGCCCGACCCGTGGGTGCCGGTCATCGAGCAAGACATCGATGGCCCGAACTCACTGCCCTTGGCCATCGACCGGGAGATTCCGAACCTCGGCCGGTACTCCGCCTGCCGCCGCGTCGCCCGAACCATCTATCTCGGATCAGCACCCAAGCAGAAAGCGGCAAACGTCGGCCTCGATGAACGTCACGTCAAGCTTGGCTGTGTCCAGCCCGGCGAAACGGTGGCAACGTTCGGCGATGCCATTCGGCGGCTCTCCGACAAGGCCAGCTACCTCTATGTTGATGGCAAACGGGCATGGTATTCGACGCAGCCTTCGGTGGCCCGGATGGCGGAGGACCGGGCTGCACGGGTCTCGGACGACGATGTTACCGAGGAAGTCGCCCGCAGACTCCGTAAGCAGGCCAGTTCACGTGGCGACTTCGCCAAGGTCCACGTCTGCGTGAAAAGCGGCGACGTGCCGGACGATCACGAAGCGAGGCTCGTGATCCTTGGGCCGGAGTATCCACATACGGCGAAGGACGCCACCAGTTCGGCCCGGGCTGAGGCTGAGGCGATTCTGCAGTCCCGCGGCACTAGCCCCCGCACCTACCGCAACACACTCGTGTTTGCCGTGGGGGATGCGGCCCGGCTCCGGGACCTCAAGAACACGGTCCAACAGGCACTAGCGTGGGATTCGATTCGGCGGGATGCCAGTGGCAACACCCCTTCCCTGAATCTCGACAACTATCAGCTGCGGCAGACGGAGACGAAGACCAAGTATTTCGACGAAGCCGTAGACGCCCAGATTCCGGAGGCGTATCCGTGGCTGCTGGTTCCCGGCCAGTCGGATCCGCGGGGGGCCGTCGAATGGTCTGAGCTGAAGCTCTCCGGCAACGACTCGCTGGCCGTGCGGGCGAGCAAGAAGTTACGGAACGACGAACTCCTGATGACGACGTTCGGGGGCGTCAGACTTCGGATGGAACTCGATCGCGTGCCTTTGTGGCGGAGCGACACCGTAAGCGTGAAACAGCTGGCCGACGACTTCGCCAGCTACCTCTACCTGCCTCGCCTGCGAGACAGCGACGTGCTCGCCACGGCCATTCAGGACGGCGTCGCAAACCTGTCATGGTCAACCGAGACGTTTGCCTACGCCGAGAACGTCGGCGACAAGGGCCGATTTGAAGGCTTGGTGGGTGGCAAGGGCACCGTTCGGGTCCTCATGGATGGCCGGAGTGTGCTCGTGAAGGGCGAAGTCGCCGAGCAGCAAATCAAGGCCGATCAGGCCAAGCAGGCGGCAGCCGGCGGCGGCTCAGGCACGGCTGGCGGTGCTGGTGGTGGCGGGGAGACCGGCGGCGGGATTGCAATCAAGGACGGCAAGGGAAAGGACACCAAGCCAGCTGCGGTTGTCCGGCGTTTTCACGGGTCGGTCCAGCTTGATTCCCTGCAGGTCGGCAAGAGTGCCTCGAAGATCGCCGACGAGGTGATCAAGCACCTCTCAGGACTCGACGGTGCGGAAGTCACGCTGACGCTCGAGATTCACGCCGAGGTTCCGGATGGCATCGACGAGAAGACCCAGCGAGACGTGAACGAGAACTGCCGGTCGCTCGGCTTCGAGTCCCACGGATTCGAGTCGGCGTAGATGAAGTTGCTCCCCCAACTGTTTTGCACGCTTTCGTGATAGCCTGTGATGGCTGAGCAAAAGACTCTGTCAAAAGCGAAGATTCTTCAGCACTACACGCACTCGGATAACAAGCAGTCCGAGGCTGCGGCCGCAGTGGGGGTGAGCATTCCCACGTTCATTCGTGAACGTAAGAGGCACCGGATTCCCACGAAGAAACGCGTTCCTGTGAATCGCTTGCCATTGTCCGACCAACATATCGTCAAGCGTTATTTCGCCGCAGACCAGCCCACGACCGCGATGCTGGCCGCGGAGTTCGATTGCGATGCAGCAACCATTGGGAACCGCATAAAAGCGGCTGGTTATGAACTACGCCCCAGCAACAACATCCAGCGTGTCATTGTCGATGCAAAGGAAGCAAGGAGGCTGCACGATAAAGAAGGGCTTTCACAGGACGAAATCGCCAGCCGCCTCAAGTGTTCGCGGCCAGTCGTAGGAAGGGCACTGCGAAAAGCTCGTGTGAAAACCCGACGAGGCGGGGCTCTGAAAAAAATCTACGTCGATCGGTCTACGCTACGCCGAATGATCGTTGAGCAGAAGATGCAGTACCGTGACATAGCGAACATCCTGAACTGCTCCAAAGGCACGGTCGCTCGTATGAGGAAAGAAGCCGCCATCCCAAAGACAAAACAACTGACGCCCGAGGAGAGGAAAGAGCGAAGAAGCCAGAGCCGTAATCGTTGGCGGGCTGCAAACATCGAACGCGTGCGACGGAAGGACAACGAGTATGTCAAGCGTCGTCGTCAGGAGAACCCGAATGCAAGACTGGCATCAACTCTGCGGGGTCGCCTGCGTACTGCATTGAAGAACAACGTGAAGCGTGGCTCTGCGGTGCGAGACTTGGGAATGGATATCGCAAGTTTTCGGAAATACATCGAATCGCTGTGGGCCAAGGGCATGTCATGGGAGAACTATGGCAACCGTAGGGAACATTGGTCGCTCGATCATATTTTTCCTCTTGATGAGGTTGACCTGTTCGACCGGGTGCAATTCCTCGCCGCAAATAACTGGCAAAACCTACAGCCACTGTGGTCTCCGGAGAATGTGCGTAAAGGCAACTCCGTCAGCCGTGCGGCCGCCAAGCTATTTCAGCGGCTATGCCGGCATTTCGGCACACTCGTAGCAGCGAAGGGGCGATAGCCATTGAGTTACGACCTCATCGGCGACATCCACGGCCACGCTGACGCCCTGCAGCAACTCCTTGCCAAGCTCGGCTACGCCAAGCACAAGGGTGTCTACAGGCATCCCGAACGCCGAGTGATCTTTCTCGGCGACTTCATCGACCGTGGCCCCAATATCCGGGAGACGCTGGAGATAGTCCGCCCCATGATCGACTCCGGGGCGGCTCTGGCGGTCATGGGCAACCACGAACTCAATGCCCTCGCTTTTCACACCCCAGACCCTGAAAAGCCGGGCGAGCACCTAAGGCCACACGACGAGAAGAACTCGAACCAGCACGCCGAGACCATGCGGCAAGTGCCGGCCGGCGACTTGAAGTCATATCTAAGTTGGTTCCGGACGCTGCCGCTCTGGCTCGATCTCGATGGCCTCCGAGTCGTGCATGCCTGTTGGGACGAGACTCGCATGGCAAAGATCAGCGGGCCAATCACTGACGAGTTGCTGTATTCAGCCTGCTCACCACGAGGCAGCTTGTTTGAGCCCGTGGAGGCGATCCTGAAGGGCAAAGAAGCACGCCTACCTGCTGGAGCGACCTTCCGGGACAAGGACGGCCACGAACGAACGGCAACACGAGTGAAGTGGTACGAGCCGCCAGATGGGCACACGTTCCGGACCTATGCGATGGCGAGCGAGCCCATTGAGTCCGACCTGCCGCTGCCTGAGGATGTAGTCCAAGCCGCTGTGCCCTACCCACAGAACGCCAAACCAGTTTTCATCGGCCATTACTGGCTCAGCGGCCGGCAGCCAGAACTTCTTCGCCACAACATCGCCTGCGTTGACTGGAGCGTCGCGAAGGGCGGTTTTCTGTGTGCGTACAGGTGGGATGGAGAGCGGGAGCTGGATGCTGGGAAGTTTGTCTGGACCTTATCGCGAGGCACGCCAGGCCTTCACTCGAGAAACCCGATCTGACGCCGTCCAGGGCAGCCTAAGTCGATTCTAAAACCATTCCGCTGCACCCCACTGGCGGGTAGGCTAGCAGCTCGAGCGTGCATCACTAACGCTCGACACATCTGACGTTTCCGGATGAAGGACTGTCGATATGGCTGAGAAAGCCGCGATACCACAGGAAGCCCTCGACCAACTCAAGGCGACAACAGACCGGGGCGAGTGGAAGACGGCGTTACAGCAGCATCCGGCATCGCGTTGGCTCAATCTTCTAGCCCAATAAGCGGGTAACCACGTGCGAAAAGAACTTTTTCGGGACCATAGTTCATCAAAGCACCTGACAGCCAAGCGTGCTCGCGAGATCGTATCTCGCACATCATTCCAGACATCGCAGAATATTCTGGAGCCGTATGAGTCGCTCGACGTCGGTGCGGCCAAGATTCTTGCAGCCGTGCCCAAAGGCGGGCTGCTTGACTTGTCTGGAATCCTCGAGCTTCCCGCACCTGTTGCGGCTGCACTCTCCTCTTATGAAGGCTATCTGGGCCTTCACTCGCTCAGGACTCTATCGCTTGCAGCGGCAAAGCATTTGGCTACCCATAAAGGTGGCTTGTACCTCGGGAGACTAGGTAGTCTCAGCGACGAAGTCGCCGCAGTCGTGATCACGTTCCGCGACTCCCTCGCGGGAAATGACTTTTTAAGCGATGGACGCCTCGGCCAGCTGAAGCGTCAGGTTTCGCGACGCAAGGCATTTGATGGCTTACAGCTTGGCCCGAAACTCACCGCGTCGATCGCAAAGCGTATCCGAAGTGATGAGATCCGCCCTTTTACAATCACTGGATGCTTTGGGGCGATAGACAAAGAAGCCGCTCAAATCCTCGTCAGCGGCCGCCAGAAAGATGACCTTGATTTAGGTGGGGTACGGACACTCTCTGCGGATGAGGCCGAAGCGTTGATGCAGTGCAAGGCAGCTCTCGACCTCAGCGGGCTAGAAAAAATAAGTGCGATTACGGCCAGCGTAATCGGGAAGCAATGGACCGGAGGTAAAGTCGGGGCACGGTTGCTTCTGGATGGACTTCGCACGCTACCTGAGGATTCAGCCAAGGGGCTGTCGGGCTGCCGAGGGCCGTTATCGCTAAATGGCGTTGAAGAAATGACTCTTGACGCCGCTTCCTGCTTGACACGTTGTTCGGACGTCGAGCTTCAGGGACTCCTACGTGTCGACGACGAAGTGCTTGAAATGCTTGCCAAGAAGCGGAGCATACTACTCAGTGATGCTCTTGAGGCCAGAGCAAAGCAGGCCAAGGCACGCCGTACGGTCTTGCCGGCACTGCGTGCTGAGGGCTTCTTCAGGTATTGCAAGGCCACCAAGCAGGACCTCACCAAAGCCGTTTACCCAGCACCCGGCCCTGCGGGAGTCTATGACGCGGAACTGCCGGGTGGCCGCCCTGCGAAACTGCGGCGACTCTACTCCGCTGATGTCGAAGAAGTGTTGGAACATGGGCCGGACTGGTTTTTCGAAAACAAGCTTGACCACTTAGGGCTCCGGTCGCATGTGGGCCGCCAAGTGAAAGTCGATACAACTGGACACTGGGTATTTGAAGGTACCAGGTACGTGATTTCCGGAAGCAAGATTCGTCACTCTGCATCCGCTCGGGTTGAGTACGCGATCGTGGCCATCCTCAATCGAATGCTCGCACAGCAACGTTGTCCGGAACGGGCTTATGG
>Ga0007796_10000232_pt1 | contig 16081 bp, 14 predicted proteins | sample CryBogmetaGMA0M_FD_60373 | JGI IMG/M metagenome (GOLD analysis project Ga0007796, IMG submission 60373) | Freshwater microbial communities from Crystal Bog, Wisconsin, USA - MA0M | ecosystem: Environmental > Aquatic > Freshwater > Lake | place: Crystal Bog, Wisconsin, USA | collected 2009-07-06 | reverse complement strand
AGACACTCGAAGATCAAGCAGTCACAATCCGTGATCGCGACACAATGGCGCAAGAGCGCATCGGGATTGATCAGGTAGAAGCATGGCTAGCACCACGTCTACTCGGCTGCTAGCTCCACTTCAGCTTCCGCTTAAAGACGGAAGTCATTTAGTAGATCCTCCAGTAGTTCTTGCACCTATGGCTGGAATTACTAACGCGGCATTTCGCATGCTCTGTCGCGAACAAGGTGCAGGTCTCTTTGTCTCTGAGATGGTGACTGCGCGCGCACTGCTAGAACGAATTCCTGAGACCTTGCGGATGATCGAACCTGGTGAAGGTGAATGGCCGCGATCAGTACAGCTCTATAGCGTTGATCCACACCATATGGGTGAAGCGGTCAAGATGATCGGTCGTGAAAATTTAGCGGATCACATTGATATGAACTTTGGTTGTCCCGTGCCGAAGGTAACGCGCAAAGGTGGGGGAGCAGCGCTTCCCTTTAAACGTAATCTCTTCCGTGAAATCGTAAAAGCGGCAGTAGATAACGCCAAGCCTTATGGAATTCCTGTCACGGTTAAGATGCGTATCGGAATCGATACCGATCATCACACATATTTAGAAGCTGCAAAGTCTGCTGCAGATTTAGGCGTTGCCTGGGTTGCACTTCATGCACGCACTGCGCAACAGATGTATGAAGGAAAGGCAGATTGGTCTGCCATTAAGAATTTAGTAGAACATCTCAAACCGACTGGCGTACCTGTTCTTGGTAATGGCGATATCTGGTCTGGTGCAGATGGTGCCGAAATGGTGCGTCAAACAGGGTGTGCCGGCGTTGTTGTGGGTCGCGGATGCCTTGGTCGCCCATGGCTCTTTGCAGATTTAGTCGATGCCTTCAATGGTGGAGATAAGAAGGTATTGCCAACGCTGCACGAGGTAAGCGAAGTGATGTTCCGTCATGGCGAATTGATTGTTGATTACTTTGAATCTGAAGACCGTGGCTGTCGCGATCTACGTAAACATATGGCCTGGTATCTCAAAGGTTTCCGCGTTCCATCAGAACTCCGTCGCCAATTTGGAATGGTCGGTTCGCTGAAAGAGTTACGCACGCTGCTCGATCAACTCGATGACCAGCCATACCCAATCGAAATCGGTGATAAGCCACGAGGACGAACAAGTAGTGGACGCCCGCCAACCTTGCCGGATGGATGGCTCAACGATCCAGATGAAATGATCCATCTCGATGTTGAAGATATGTTCTCGGGCGGCTGATGTTTAAATTGATCCGCAGAGTGATCTCACTCTTTCTTGCAGTTGTCATCATCATCCCGACATATGCGCTCTTTATTACCTGGCACTCTGCTCATAACCCACCATTTCGCACATCTGCTGAAGCCATCGTTGTGCCAGGAGCTGCGCAACTCAATGGGGCGCCTGGTGATGTTCTCCTTGCTCGTTTACAGGAAGCAAAGCGAATTAAAGATTTAGGTTATGCACCGATCATTATTACCGTTGGTTCAGGAGCACCCGGTGATCGCACTACGGAATCAGCTTCAGGTAAGTACTGGCTCACACATCATGGCGAGGAGAAGAGTTCTGTAATTTCAATTCCTATTGGCCGCGATACCTTGAGTCAGACACAGGCATACATCAAGGTGATGAAAGAACGAAAGATTTATAACGTCATCATTGCAACCGATGCCTATCACTGCCAACGCGCGATGACGATGGCCAATGATCTAGGGGCGATAGCAACGTGTTCGCCTGCACAATCTGGGCCAAACTCTCTAGCGAATTCTCATTATCGATATTTAATCCGCGAAGCAGGTGCATACCTTGCCTACATCACGCTAGGACGCCGAGGTATTCATATCTCTGACCATCTGACCAATAACCAACTTGTAAGGTATCTCCATGGCTTCCATGGTTAACGGTTATTCTCAAAGCGATCAAGAGCGCTTTCTCGATGAACCTGCCAAACGTCCAGGCCGCACAGAATTTATGCGCGATCGCGCACGTGTCATCCACTCGGCAGCGCTACGTCGACTAGCCGCTAAAACACAGGTAGCTGTTCCTTGGGAGAATGATTTTCAACGCACACGTCTTTCGCACTCGCTGGAATGTGCGCAGATTGGTCGCGAACTCGGCGAATCACTGGGTGCAGATCCAGATTTACTCGAGACAGCATGTCTCTCGCACGATATGGGCCACCCACCTTTTGGCCACAATGGTGAAGAAGCACTAGCTGAAGTTGCCGAGCCATGTGGTGGCTTTGAAGGTAATGCACAATCATTCCGTTTACTCACTCGCATCGAAGCAAAGACTGTCGATAGCAATGGAAAGAGCATGGGTCTCAATCTGACTCGTGCATCACTGGATGCAGCAACGAAATATCCATGGCCACGCGCTGAAAATCCTCGTAAGTTCGGTGTCTACGATGACGATGTCGAGATATTCCGTTGGGTCCGCGAAGGTGCTCCTGTTGGTCGTAAATGTATCGAAGCGCAGATTATGGATTGGTCCGATGATTGCGCTTACTCAGTTCATGACTTTGAAGATGCCATCTTTGCAGGACAAGTAAGTGTCAAGAATTTTGATAACGACTTCGACATTCTCTATACAGAGATGACCACGAGTTATGGCAGTGACGCAACGAAGGAGGAAGCTGCTGCAGCGCTTGTGCGCCTTCAGCAACTCTCGTGCTGGCCCAATTACTTTGATCGAAGCCATAGATCTCTTGCGCGATTGAAAGATACTGCATCACAGTTAATTGGCCGCTTTGTCTTAGCTGCCGAAGTTGAGACCCGTAAAGTTCATGGTGAGGGCCCACTTACTCGTTACAGCGCAGATTTGGTGGTTCCGCGCGAACAGAAGATAGAAGTCGATTTCCTCAAATCAATCGCCGGCCATTACCTCATTAGTGCCGCAGCATCGCAAGAGCGCTACGCCAAGCAGAAGGTTGTAATTCACGAACTCGTGGAGATGCTCTATGAAGCCGCCCCCAAAGAGTTAGATCCCATCTTCGAAGATGATTGGAAGGCAGCCACTTCAGATGCGCAGCGCCTGCGCGTTGTCGTAGACCAGATCGCTAGCTTGACCGACCCTGGCGCATACCTGCTCCATGCGCACCTTTCGAAGCGTCGCTAAGGTAGGAACATGAGCGGCCGCATTAGAGCAGATGACATTGTCTATGTGCGCGAGCATGCACATATCGATGAGGTAGTCATTGCAGCTGGCGTTGCTCTCAAGAACGCTGGCGGGGGACAGAAGAAGGGCCTCTGCCCATTCCATGATGAGAAGTCACCTTCATTTCACGTAACGCCTTCTAAGAATTACTACCACTGCTTCGGCTGCGGAGTCGGCGGCGATGTCATCGACTTTATGATGAAGACCGAACACTTGAGCTTTACCGAAACGATTGAGCGACTTGCATCTCAGATTGGTTACACCCTTCGCTATGAAGAAGGTGGACCGGCGCAACCGAAATCGAACCGTTCACGCCTCTTTGCAGCGCATGTCTCGGCAGCTGCCTTCTATCAAGAGTTACTCAATACATCTCCTGATGCAGCACATGCACGTGACCTATTAACTAAGCGTGGATTTGATAAAGCGGCATGTATCGCATTTGGCGTTGGTTATGCACCCGATAGTTGGGATGGGCTGACAAAGCATCTGCGTGCAGCTGGATTTACCATTGAAGAGTTAGAAGAAGCCGGTCTCTCCAAGATGGGCGAACGTGGACCGATTGATAAATTCCGTAACCGCATTATGTGGCCGATCAAAGATATCTCCGGTGACATCATCGGCTTTGGCGCTCGTAAATTAGCCAGTGATGAAGAAGATCAAGGTCCGAAATATCTCAATACCTCAGAGACGCCGATCTATAAGAAATCGCAAGTTCTCTATGGCCTCGATATGGCGAAGAAAGATATTGCTAAGAATCGACAAGTTGTTGTCGTTGAGGGCTATACCGATGTGATGGCATGCCATTTAGCTGGAATCACCACTGCAGTTGCAACATGTGGAACTGCTTTTGGCGATGACCATATTCGTATTATTCGTCGCTTACTGATGGATGCCGATGCCTTCCGCGGTGAAGTCATCTTCACATTCGATGGCGATGCAGCAGGACAGAAAGCTGCCATGAAGGCATTTGGTGATGATCAGAAATTTGTCACTCAAACTTTCGTCGCGGTCGAACCAGATGGTTTAGATCCATGCGACCTTCGTCAAGATAAAGGTGATCTCGCCCTTCGCGATCTGATTGCAAAGCGCGTTCCACTCTTTGAATTTGCCATCCGCACTGAGCTTAAGAAACATAATCTGACAACTGCCGAAGGTCGTGTCAATGCACTCAACACCGCAGCTCCTTTGGTTGCTGCAATCCGCGACAAATCTCTGCGCCCTGAATACATCAAATCTCTTGCAGGTTGGCTCGGCACCGAGACTGAGGTTGTGACATCAGCGGTAAATACCGCTCTGAAGAAAGTCTCCACTAGCGCTGCGCCCACGGAGGCACCATCTGCAGAAAGTGCATGGCGCCCCAATCCAACCGAACCAACTTTGATGTTAGAGCGCGAAGTATTGAAGGCAAAGTTACAGATGTCAGGACTTGTCCTTGATTGGAAGACCATTGAGGAAGAAGCATTTACACATCCTGCATATCGCGAACTTCGTCGCATCATTGATTCATTTGGAACCGAACCTGTTCTTCTTGAGAATGTCTCTGATGAGAAGATGCGCCAACTCTTTACTGAACTATCAGTGGAACCAGTGCGCACAGATGGCGCCGTATCTGAAAAATATGTATCAAGCATCGTTGCAAGACTTCGTGAAGTGTTGGTCAGTCGCAAGATTGCAGATCTCAAATCAAGTTTGCAGCGACTCAATCCAGTTGAGAATGAGGCTCAATACAATGCAGCTTTCGCCGATCTGGTCGCTCTTGAAACCCAGAAGCGCGGGCTCCACGAACTGTCGATAGCCTCGCTCTAACTCCTTACTTATTAGGCTCGCCTTTCGATTTTGGCAGGGTAGTTAGCCTGCGGTAGAGTTCGGCGCGTTACATTCCCTGATAGCTCAACGGCAGAGCAGTCGACTGTTAATCGACAGGTTCTTGGTTCGAATCCAAGTCAGGGAGCCATAGCTCAACTTTCACCTGAATCTCCGGGCTTCATCATGCAAATCTCAGCCTTGAGACTTAATCTCATCCCATGAATTCCTTGCAGAGCATCTCCCGCGGCGCAGTCTCATCGTGGCGAAACCAATCCAATGGCCAGCGCATCATGCGTCTATTCCTCGGAGTCACATGGATCTATGCCGGTTGGGATAAGGCGAGCGATCCGGGGTTTCTGACTAAGGGTGCACCGACATATATCGGTACTCAATTAGCTGCCTATGCGCAGAGCTCTCCGATTGGTTCGCTTCTCAATCACACCGTGGAACATGCAGCACTTGTTGGAACATTTGTGATGATCTCTGAATTCGCAATCGGCTTTGCAACTCTTCTTAGCGTGGCGCCCATGTCTGCAGCTTTCGGTGGTTTCGCAATGGCGACCGGGTTATGGCTCTCCAGTTCTTTCCACACTTCTCCGTACTTCCTAGCAAGCGATAGCGCCTACGCAATATTGTGGCTGGCCTATCTCCTACACATGAATGGAAAATCAAAGATGGCATCTTTTAATATCGAACGTCGTGGCGTTATTCGAACCGGAGCAATCGGCGCAATCGCAATCGTTGCATCCTTTGCAGGTCGCGCCTTTCCTAAGGCAGCTGCTGCATCAACATCTGCAAAGTCAACAGCGAAAGCTGGCAAGGGGCAGATTATTAAGTTGGTAGATCTCAAAGTGGGTGGCACCTATAACTTCACCCATTCAACACAGGGCATTCCCGCTGTTCTCTTCCGTACCAAGGTTGGCGTCTTTGCATACTCTGCAATCTGTACACACCAAGGATGCACAGTCTCTTATGACAGCTCTTCAAAACATCTCAAATGTCCATGCCACGGCGCCGAATTCGATCCAGCAAATGGCGCAAAGGCAGTCGCAGGGCCTACACAGACTGCGCTTGCAAAGGTAAAGGTCGCTGTTAGCGGCGCCTGGGTCGTCGAAGCTTAAGAATTCTGTAGATAAATTAACAGGCGAATCTCAGAAAAGTTGGGCAAGATAACGACCATGAAGAACCTCAAAGTAGTCACTGCATTTGTCATCGGAGCCGCTGTAGCGGGAACAATCGCTACAGCTGCCACCACCACTACTTTAGGTTCAGTGAAGGCGTGTGCAGATAACCGCACACAGGCTCTCTACCTTTCCAGCACTGGCACCTGCTCTTCTTCTCGCACACTTGTTGAACTTGGTGGAACGGGGATGAATACCAAGGCGATTGCATCCCTTGTCACTCCCTCTGTTGTATCTATATCAGTCACAACTGCAACTGGTGGAGGAACTGGTTCTGGCTCTATCTATAAGAGCAGTGCAACCTCGAGCTACATCATTACCAATAACCACGTTGTAAATACTTCGGGCGCCGCTGCAACAATCAAGGTCGAACTCTCTAATGGAGACCAGTACCCAGCAACTATCGTGGGACAAGATTCAGGCTATGACATTGCAGTTCTTAAGATTCAGATGGGTAATCTGCCCGCTGTCACAATTGGAGATTCCACCAAAGTCAGCGTCGGCGATCCTGTCTTAGCAATCGGTTCACCTTTGGGCCTTGCAAGCACTGTGACAAGCGGAATCGTCTCGGCGCTTAATCGTCCAGTTTCAACCGGAACAGTCGATGCCCAGTCTTATGTAGATGCAATTCAGACTGATGCTGCAATCAACCCTGGTAACTCAGGGGGTGCGCTCATTGATGCGCAAGGTCGCATCATCGGCGTTAACTCGGCGATTGCAACTCTCTCAAGCGGTTCAACCAGCGGAAGTATTGGACTTGGATTCTCGATTCCTATCAATGAAGCTAAGCGCGTTATCGATGAAATTATCGCTACTGGAAAATCAACACGTCCAGTACTCGGAGTCTTCTTCGATACAACCTTTACTGGTGAAGGTGCCAAGATCGGCAAACTCAGCCCAGGTGAAGGTGCAGAGAAAGCTGGAGTTCCAGTAGGTGCAATCATCCGCAGTATCGATGGGGTCAAGATTCCAAATACAGATACTGCAATCGTCCGTATCCGTTCTTATGCACCTGGCGCGGTTGTCACGATTGTCGTCGACCTGCCAACAGGTGGAAGTAAGACCTTCAAGGTCACTTTAGGCTCAGCGCCTTCCATTTAATCCGAGTACATTTCTTTCATGGCACTCTTCACATTGCAGGTATCGCTTCCAGATCGTCCCGGTTCACTCGGCATGCTCGCATCTGCGATTGGCTCAGCAGGAGCAGATATCCGCGGTCTTGAAGTTGTAAAGAGTGAAAATGGAACTGGCTATGACGACATCATCGTTGCAGTGCCAGGTACCGATCCATCAGATCTCGTTGAAATTCTCAATTCGATTGGCGGAGTCACAGTACTTTCAATCGAACCGCTTGCTACAAACGAGTAGAGCTAGCTCCCGCACTCGGTAGCGATGTAAAGAAGCGTGGCTTTTTAAAGCCATGTGATTCAAATGCCTTTGTCACTGCCTCACGTGTCTGTGCAACTGCATCAGCTTGAATTAGGGCGATCGCGCTTCCCCCAAATCCACCACCGACCATGCGTGCGCCAAGTGCGCCTGCGGCCAGGGATGCATCGACTGCCACATCGAGTTCGGGACATGAGACGGTGTAATCGTCGCGCAGTGAGTTATGAGATTGGTTGATTAATGCGCCCAGCGCCACAAAATCTGAAGCGCGAAGAGCGATAACTGCATCTTGGACGCGAGCGATTTCAGTGACCGCATGTCGAGCACGGATAAATTCAGTATCACTTAACTTTTCCTTATTGGCTGCCAGCACATCCAAAGTGAGATGGCGCATCGAAGGAATATTGAGTTTTGCAGCCACTGATTCGCAGGATGCACGTCGTTCGGCATAACCGCCATCGACAAGTGCATGGTGGGCTTGCGTATCGATAATGAGAAGTTCAAGTCCTGCATCGGCAACGTTGAAGGGGATTAATTCTGTTGATAGATCGCGACAATCAAGGAGAAGCGCAGAACCAGCTTGCGCCATTAGCGAAACTGATTGATCCATGATTCCGCACGGAACACCGACGTAATCGTTCTCTGCCTTCTGCGTTGCGCGCGCAAGTTCCTGCAAGGACTTATTGAGCGAACAGAGTTGATTGAGCGCGACCGCAACGGAACATTCAAGGGCTGCTGACGATGAGAGACCAGCACCAGCAGGAACGCTTCCATCGACCAAGATATCGAGGCCATCTGTAATACCTAAGCTCCAGATAACTCCGAGAACATATTTCTCCCAATCACCTTTGCTGCCAGGTTTCACATCATTGATATCAATCGAGAAGATCTTCTCTTTACGTTGGTGAGAAGCGATACGGACTAAGCCATCCGTGCGTGATGCAATCGCTGCATAGGTGCGATCTGCAATGGCAAAGGGAAGAACAAAGCCTTCGCTGTAATCGATGTGTTCGCCAATGAGATTGACGCGGCCTGGCGCTTCAGAGATTACCTCTGGCTTACGCCCAAAGAGTTCTTCAAAGCTACGGGCAATGGATGCCATCGTTTAAAGCTTTACATCTTTAAGCTGCTGCGCTGATTGTTCAGGCTTCATATCCATAATGAATGCGCCCATGGCAGATTCGGAACCAGCGAGATATTTCAACTTTCCTGGTGCGCGACGAACACTGGTGATCTGCCAATGGAGGCGGAGTAGATCGCGTCCTTCTCGTACAGGTGCCTGGTGCCATGCGGCGATGTAGGCCATCTCGATGCCGAAGACTCCATCAAGGCGTTGCATGACCTCGATTGCAATTGTTGGGAATGAATCGCAGGCAGCAGGAGCAAGTTCTGTCAGATCTGCAACAGGCTGCAATGGGACTACATGAATTTCAAATGGGTAGCGCGATGCATAGGGCGTGTAGGCGACCCAATGTTCGTTGCGGGCGATGATGCGCACACCATCACGAAGTTCGCGCGCAAGCACATCGTCGAAGAGCACGCGACCTGTCTTCTGATGGTGTTCTGCTGCAACGGCGAGCATCTTCGATACCCGCGGAGGTAGATAGGAATATGCATAAATCTGACCATGTGGGTGGGCCAGAGTTACACCAATCTCTTCGCCGCGATTTTCAAAGGGGGCAATGTGAGCGATAAATGGAAGTTGTGAAAGTTCGGCTGTGCGATCTCGCCATGCTTCAAGAAGTGTGCGAACGCGTTGAGGTGAGAGAGTTTTAAATGAGCCGCCATGATCTGCTGTAAAACAGATTACTTCACACTTTCCAGCTGCAACGCCTTCATCAGTATCTGATCCCACCATGTCAGGAAGTGCAAAGTCTCCTTGTGGCGGGCGAAGCGATGGTGAACGATTATCAAAGACAACAACTTCAAAGTCGTTCTCGGGAATTTCAGTCAGTAGTTCGCCTGTAGTAGGACAGAGCGGACAGAGCTCTTTCGGTGGCAAGAAGATACGGCCTTGGCGATGAGCTGCCATCGCAACCCATTCATTCACAAGTGGATCGAGGCGGAGTTCGCCGATTCCTGGCTGTTCTTCTTCAGGTCGTTGATCAGGAGCTGTGCGATTTTGACCAGCTGTGTCGTAGTAACGAATTGTGCGGCCATCATTCATCGTGCGGCTTGTGCGCACAATCCCTGCTGAGAGCTCGACAATCTCGTCCATAGTGTTCGTACTCTATCGCGACTCGAGTTAATTCAGGTTAAGCCCAGTTAAGGGTGCGTTCTATCGCTTTCTTCCAACCTTCATAACCGCGTGCGCGATCTGCAGCCGTTGTTGTTGGGCTCCAGCGACGAGATTGCTTCCATTGTTTCTTCAACTCATCTGTGTTCTTCCAGAATCCGACTGCAAGACCTGCAGCATATGCAGCTCCAAGAGCTGTAGTTTCAGTAATCAGCGGACGAGTGATATCGATTCCCATAATGTCAGCTTGCATCTGCATACAGAGAGAGTTTGCAGTAATTCCACCATCTACTCGCATCTCAGTAAGCGGCACTCCGCTATCGGCAACCATCGCATCCATCACATCGCGAGTTTGATAGCAGATTGCTTCGAGAGCTGCGCGAACAAGATGGGCTTTGGTTGCTGCGCGAGTGAGACCCACGATTACTCCACGAGCATCGCTACGCCAATATGGTGCAAAGAGCCCCGAAAATGCTGGAACGAAGTAGACCCCTGCAGTATCAGTCACCGTTGATGCCAGATTCTCAGTCTCTGCTGCATTTGTGATGATTCCCAGTTGGTCGCGAAGCCATTGAATAGCTGATCCAGTAACTGCGACTGATCCTTCAAGTGCATACATCGCTGGTTGATCACCAAATTTGTAGCAGAGCGTTGAGAGCAGACCATTCTTCGATCGCACAATCTCGGTGCCGGTATTGAGGAGCGCAAAATTTCCGGTGCCATATGTTGTCTTTGATTCACCACGTTCGAAGCAGACTTGGCCCACCATCGCCGCATGTTGATCGCCGAGAATTCCAGCGATAGGAACAGCAGAACCAAATGGTCCATGGGGATCTGTCATCGCATAGGTCTCGGAAGAAGATTTAATCTCTGGCAGAACTGAACGTGGGATATTAAATTGTGTAAGGAGTTGGTCATCCCATTGCAGGGTTTCGAGGTTCATCAACAGTGTGCGACTGGCATTGGTGACATCGGTGTAATGGACTCCACCTTGCGTGCCGCCCGATAGATTCCAGAGCAGCCATGAATCGACGGTGCCAAATCGCGCGGTGCCAGCCTTGATTGCGTTCTGTACGGCAGATGAATTCTCAATAAGCCAATGCATCTTGCTACCCGAGAAGTAGGGAGCTACCGGCAAACCAGTTGTATAGGTGATGGCTTCGACAGCCTTTGCATCAAAGGTGGCTAAATATTCGGCAGTTCGTGTGTCTTGCCACACGATGGCGTTGTGAAGCGGATGGCCTGTCTTCACATCCCACGCGACAGTTGTCTCGCGCTGATTAGTGATTCCAATAGCGGCTAAATCCGAGCCCAAGATATCGGCCTGCTTCAGGGCGCCGGTGATTACTTCCTTACAGCGATCCCAGATTTCTGCTGCATCATGTTCGACCCAACCGGCCTGCGGAAGTATCTGTCGATGCTCGAGTTGGTGTTGACCGACGACCTTACCTTCAGCATCGAAGATCATGAAACGAGTGCTACTTGTTCCCTGGTCCAAACTTCCGATGTATGCCATATGCTTAAGACTACTCAAAGGCCACGAAACAACTCAAGAAGACTCAAGAATCGGTATCTCTCAGACGATGTTCACTTCGCAACTCAACCCACAACAACGTGCTGCTGCCCTGAAATCATTGGCAACTGAAGAGTTCGATATTCTCATTATTGGTGGGGGAGTAAATGGCGTTGGTGCAGCCCTCGATGCAGTCACACGTGGGCTTAAAGTCGCACTCGTTGAATCTCAAGATATCGCAGCCGGTACTTCAAGCCGTTCAAGCAAATTAATTCACGGTGGCCTTCGTTACCTCGAACAATATGACTTTAAATTAGTACGCGAAGCTCTGCACGAACGCGAACTCATGGTTTCGACGCAATGTCCACACCTTGTAAAACCAGTCAGCTTTCTCTATCCACTCACCGAGAAGTTGAAAGAGCGCACCTATGTGGGTGCAGGACTTGCTCTCTACGACGCTCTTCGCGGCATGAAGCGCGCTCTTCCTTCTCATAAGCATTTAACTGGAAAGACAATTTCTCAGATCTCTCCATCACTTCGCCAAGACATCATCACGGGTGCGATCCGTTACTACGATGCACAGGTCGATGATGCTCGCCACACCATGATGATTGCGCGCACTGCAGCTCGTCATGGCGCTGTCATTGCAACAGGGGTGCGCGTTGAAGACCTTATTCGCAACGGCAAGAAGGTAATCGGCGCAGTCGCAGTTGATGTTGCCAGCGGTAAGAAGCTCAATATCTCGGCAAAGGCAACAATCATGTGTGCCGGCGTCTGGAGCGATGAACTCCACGAACAATTTGGACTTACACCTGGTTATTCAGTTGCAATGTCTAAGGGCGTACATATCGTCTTGCCTAAGGAAGCAATCCACTCAAAAGATGGAATCATTCTTAAAACTCCAGTTTCAGTTCTCTTCCTTATCCCGTGGGCAGATCAGTGGATTGTGGGAACAACAGATACTCCTTACGAAGGAGACCGTGCTAAACCACTTGCTACCCAAGAGGATGTGCAATACATCTTGGATCAAGCAAATCGCGTCCTCGAACCAAAGTTAAAGGCAGAGGATATCGTCGGAGTCTTTGCTGGTTTGCGCCCATTGGTTGCAAATAAGACAGGTTCTGCAACGACAAAACTTTCCCGCGAACATACTGTGGATCGTCCAGTTCCCGGCTTTGTCAGCGTTGCTGGTGGTAAATACACCACCTATCGCGTGATGGCTAAAGATGCAGTGGATCTTGCCGTCCTTGATCTTCGCAGATTGGTCAGTGATTCGGTCACCGACAAACTTCCATTAATCGGCGCAGATGGTTACTTCGCACTGAAACAACAAGTGGCCAAGATTGCTGAAAGCTACTCAATCTCAGAGGCAACAGTTACTCACTTGCTTGATCGATATGGTTCCTTGATTGAAGAGATTCTCGAGATTATTGCAAGCGATTCATCTATGGCGCAGCGCATCATTCCTGAACTTCCATATCTCAAAGCTGAGATTCTGCACGCAGTGACACATGAAGGTGCGCTCTCTGTAGAAGATGTTCTTTTGCGCCGCACCCGAATCTCATTTGAAGCTTTCGATGGTGGCGCAGATGTTGCCACTGAGGTTGCCAAGATTATTGGCGACGAACTCTCATGGGGAGCGAAAGAACGAAACGCTTCAGTGAAATCTTTCTTAAACGTTATCGAGAATGAAGAAGAAGCTCTCGCCGAGCTCGTTAATTCTTAATCTGATTTTTGCAGGTATCGCCGGCTGGTTTTGCAACAACCTTCTTCTTTGGTGCAGGTGGGGGAGTCGGCCCTTGCTCGATTGTCAACGCTAGCGGAGTCTGCACATCGGCATGAGTTCCTGATGCATCTTTAAAGCCGACGTTTCCTAACCACGTTCCCGCCGGAACGCCCGAGATTGTTAACTTCCAAGAACCACTTGTCTCACGCGCAACTGTCTGGGTTACCTTTGGAATAACGGGGTTATTCGAAGTGAAGTAATACCTCACGCTGCCTGTGACAACGGGTGAACTGTCAGGACGTTTCACATCGACAGTGATTGTTACATTCTTATTAGTCGTTGTCGCCGCTACCGATGTGAGGAGAATTGTTGAAGTCTCTGCCTGCGGCATCTGATCTGTTGGTTCAGGAATCCAGGTGCCCGTGAGGAGACCTTGGAATTTCTCAGGGGCACCGCTAAAGATATTGAGATCTACTCGAGTACCTGGAACTCCATATTTTGCAGCGATTCCACATGATGTGTACTGCCAGACGGTCCAATTTGCTGAGCATTGCGATGTGGTCCATGAGTGAACAAAACATCCGCCCGGCTTGACGTTGGGCTTTGCTCCCTCTTTTGCAGGATCGATTGCATATTGAGCAATCCATAGCGGATACGTTGAAAGTTCTTTATCGCGAATTAGGGATGCCTCAAGAAAGTGTGGAGATGAGTAAATCAATGGGGTGCGAGTTGTCTTCGCCTTAAGTGTCTGAAGAAACGTCTTAGACCAGAGCGTTGCTGCACTTCTAGTCGCGTATTTCTTACAGACCTTAGTGCTGCTCAATTGCACGCAATTGGTCTCGATATCCAGAGCGACAGGAAGGTCCATCTCATTGAATCCACCAAGAGATGCGATTCGCCAGGTAACTTTCAAAGCCTGCACACGAGCATCGCGTGCGATCGCCGAAGGTGAAGTGACATTCGGCAAAACAGCATAATGATAGAAACCTGTATAGATTCCGGCAGCTTGCGCAGCTGCGCGATCGGACTTTAGATATTTAACTGAGAGTTGATCTGCCGCATCTCGCGTATCTGAACCCTTAATCATCACAAAGGAGATTCCGGCAGCATGCATCTTGACGAAATCAATTGCGCGATCATCAGGATGTTGCCAGCGACTGATATCGATACCAGCAATCTTGCCGCCTGGTCCTGACGTTGCGAGATCCGTTGCTTGGGCGATAGATTGAAAGGAGAGCGATAGGAAGATTACCGCTGCAATTGTGGCGAGAGTTCTCTTCACTTTTCGACTACAACCACAGTTGCCCCAAAGAGGTCGTAGATAACGCCTTGCAGAAGCGCTCTGTGGCGAAGGCGGGCAGCTTGATAATCATGGCCGGTAGCTAATTTATTACTATCGCTGAAATCGAGGGTGAGGCGCATATTGTCGAAAGATTCAAGTCGCGCATCAAAGTATGCAATCCAGACGACGCGGTCTCGACTTTCTAAAGTATCGAGAACTTCATTCCATCTCTTACGTAGATCAGAGAGAGTGAGTTCTGCGGACATGCACCGACTTTACCTCACGAGGTTAGTAGCGGGGTGCACCTACCCATTTGAAGTACTCGCTCGTCAAAATTACTCGTAGATTTCTACCTCGCTCTGGAGATATGCGAAGTTGTTGTGCGATGCGGGCCACAATCTGTTCTATAGATTTCTCCGAGACAAAGCGCACTCGCGCGATCTCGGCATTGCTCAGACCTTGAGCAACCAACCGTAAAGTCTCGATTTGAACGTCGGTGAGATCACTGATGGCCGCGATATAAGAATTCTCTTGAAGGAGAGATTGGGTACCAACCCAAGAAATTTCTGCACCTACTTCGGCTGCTTCGAGAGAAGTTGAGAGTGCAGTCGTGATTAATGAGAGATCCGATACAGCAGCTTTAAGAATTATCTTGATACCTCGTGGAATATCTCGTTCCCGTAAACCCATCAACCGAAGGTCAGGGCATGAAGTCATGACAACGATTCCGACCTTTGGATTTACTTTGCGCACCTTCTGTAAGAAGAGAATTCCTTCTTCGGCAGGTGGTTGGAGGTCAATCAGAATTATTTCAGGTTGTAGCGAGCGGAAGAGATTTTCTGCAAGAGAGATATTCGATGCTTCGCCGACGATATTTGCGCCATGCAATCGCAACGAAGCGGTGAGCGTGGCAAGTTGGAATGGGTCGTTATCGACAAGTAAGACCCGTACTGGGTTTGCCTGAGTTATTGCCATATAAAATGGTAAATCTCACCCGCGGAGTTTGAGGAGTAGGGAAACCCCTACTTTTTAGGAGATTACCTTGCGGATAGCGTTCGGAATCTGCGCAGTAATCATCGAAGCCGAAATTGGTCCACCAAGGGATGCCAGCAGGGCTGCCTGATTATGGATAAATGCACCTGCGGCCGCAACCTCAGCTAAGTGATCTGGATCGTTGAGAATTTCAATGTAATTGGTTGCAACAAGTGCGCCAATGATTCCCGCTAAGACATCACCGCTACCTGCAGTGGCAAGCCACGGAGTCGCCTTTGGTAGCGCAATTAATCTGTCACCGTTGGCAACAACCGTCTTGGAACCTTTGAGAAGTACGGTCACACCGAATTGTTGTGATGCAGTGAGAGCCCAGGTAGCTGGATCAGCTTCAATCATCTCGGATGTAACCTGTGTATTGCGCTCGGCAAAGAGCTTCGAGAGTTCACCTGCATGTGGAGTAATAAGAGTTGGCTGGTTTAGGGTTCCGGCGAGATAGAGAGCGCCCGCATCGAGAACAGTGGGAACGCTCTGACGTTGCATCAGAACAAACCAACGGTGGCGAAGCCAGGTGGTGATATCGCTGTACTTCTTTCGTTCAATTCCAGAACCAGCTAACCACGCAGTTACAGGACCTGGTTGCACAACTGTTTCGGGTGATTCATGTAAGACCAGATGAGCGAGGCCTGATGAGCTATGAAAACGCGCCATACCAAGTCCAGTGGCAAGAGCTGCCGACGTTGTAAGCACTGCAGCTCCAGGAAATTGCGCAGAGCCGGTAATCAGGCCGAGAACACC
>Ga0007796_10000231_pt1 | contig 16093 bp, 14 predicted proteins | sample CryBogmetaGMA0M_FD_60373 | JGI IMG/M metagenome (GOLD analysis project Ga0007796, IMG submission 60373) | Freshwater microbial communities from Crystal Bog, Wisconsin, USA - MA0M | ecosystem: Environmental > Aquatic > Freshwater > Lake | place: Crystal Bog, Wisconsin, USA | collected 2009-07-06 | reverse complement strand
CATCTGCCCGTCGGACTACATCGACACGGCCGACGACGACTGGCCCGACCGGCTGCACATGTGCCAGATGCAGCACTCGCGGTCGAACTTCTACACCCGGCAACGGATCCGCCGGGCCCATGACGGGCTCTGGGCTCGCGGGGCCGCGGTCGGCAACACGGTCATCGGCTACAAGCGCCGGCCGACGCTTCCCGCCACGGAAACCGAGCCGGCCAAGGGGCCGTTCTATGACGAAATCCACGAGGAGAAGGCGGAGGTGATTCGCGAGGTCTTCGAGCGGATCGCCGCGGGCGAGACGGCGGCCGAGGTGGGCGAGTGGCTCGACTCGATCAAGTTTGAGAAGGCGAAGTGGTCGCGGCAGGCCAAGTGGACGGCAGGCAACGTCAACGCGATTATCCGCCGGACGATCTATCGCGGCTTCGAGACGAACCGGAAGAAGGTGGCGAAGCGGAAGCTTCGCACCGGAAAGTCAGAGTACGTCTGGAACGATGACGACAAGATCCAGACACGCCAGAGCCCGCACCTGAGGATCGTGTCGGACCACCTCTGGTACAGGGCCAACGAGGTCGTCGACGGCCGGCGGGTCTTCAAGAAGCCGATCCGCGGCGCGGGCCATCCGCTCCGCGGCACGACCCGCCAGCGGCGCGGCCTGCTCTCGGGTGTCTTCACGTGCGGCGTGTGCGGCTCGCCGATGTATTCACACGGCAGGACCGACGGCACTTTCCGGTGCTCGAGAGCCACGAAGGGCGAGTGTTGGTACCGCGGCTACTGCATGCGCGAGCGGGTGTATCCGGCGTTGCTAGAGGCCATCGTCAACGAGGTGCTCTCGCTCGACGGCGTCCGGGATGCGGTTCTTACGCGCGTGCAGGAACTCCACCAGAAGGGCGGCTCGGTTGCCAGCGAGCTCAAGAAACTCGAGAAGGAGGAGAAGAAGCTGGTGGCGGCGATCGAGCGACTCTCGACGGCGATCGAGAGCGGCGACGGGGCCCTAGCGTCGCTTACCGCTCGGCTTGCCCAGCGGGAACGGGAGCTCGCGATCGTGCGGGCCCGCCGGCAGGAGGTCGAGGAGCAGGCGGGCCGCAAGGGAAAACTGCCGACCACGGCGAAGTTACTTGAGCATCTCGAGGCCGTGAAGGGCCAGCTGCTTGGCGACGAGGGGAGGGCGGCGGTGATTCTACGGCAGTTGCTTGTCGGGCCGATCCGGGTGATGCCCTTCATGCGGATCGACGGCAAGCGGGTCGTGCCGCGGTTGGAGTTCACGATCAACCTCGTGGCGGCCCTGCCACCGGCGGTGGCGGGCCCACTCCGCCAGGCGGCCACGGCGGAGGATGAGGACGAGACGAGGGCCGGCGGCACCGGGACGGTGCTCGAGCGGACGCTCGTCGTCAACGCGTTTGCCGAGCCTCAGCTGGTGAAGCACGCACGGGTAATCGTGGAGCAGCGGCTGCAGGGGAAGACCTACAAGGAAATCGCCAAGGAGCTCGATCTCACGGAATACAACATGGAGAACTGCGCGAAGATCGTGAAGCTCATGGAAGCAGCGGGGCTTGCGGAGCCTTACCACCGACTGACGGAGAAGCCGGACCGTGTGCCGCAGTGGTGCAGCAAGCACTGGTTGAAGGCGGGCGACCGCAAGGGCGGCGGCAAACGCCGCCGGGCGTCATAGCCCGGCCACATCGGCGCATTGCTGCGAAAAATGGACGGGCGTATACTGTGTTGGGAGCCTTTGGCTGTGGATGTGTGCTGCGAACATGTTCAAGCCATGGCCGAATACCATCGCGGCGGATCACAACCATGACAACGATTCAACTGACTCTCCCCGACGACCTTGCACAAAAGGCGACGGAGGCCGGGCTTTTGTCTCCCGAAGCGGTTCAGGAAATGCTCCGGGAAAAGCTTCTGCGGCGGGCCGGTGAATCACTTCGGGAGATTCGCAGCCGGATGCCCAGCGAGGAGTTGACGCCGGAGATCGAGCAGGAGGTCGTTGAGGCCGTGCAAGCATATCGGGCTGAGCGACGTGCGCGTCGGGTTGGCTGATGTCTGCGATGGCATCTCGGCCGATCATCGCAGTGCTTGATACGAATGTGGTGATCGCCGGGCTTTTGTGGGAAGGGCCGCCCTATTCGCTCCTGATCCGAGCCACGGAGCGGCGCGATTTGGTTCTCGTGACCACACCCACGCTCATAGCCGAACTCAGCGATACCCTTGCTCTGCCGAGGTTTCGGCGGCGGATTGCCGATGCCGCAATGTCGATTGAACAGTTGGTGGCTGCCTACCGCGACGCAACGGGTCTTGTGACACCTCACGATGTGCCTCGAGTCGTCACCGACGATGTGGACGATGACCACGTCATCGCCGCGGCCGTCGCCGCGCGGGCGCAATACATCGTGACCGGCGACCGCGCGCATCTGCTGCCCATCGGCTCGCACGGTGAGATCGCAATCATCTCGCCGCGACAGTGCCTCGATCTGCTCGGGCCCTGAAGTTGCACCAGTGCTGCTTCTTGGTGCAGCAAGCACTGGCTGAAGGCGGGTAACCGCAACGGCGGTGGTAAACGCCGCCGGGCGTCATGACGTCGTCGGCATGGTTGCGGAAGGGTTGACGCAAGAGGACATTCTTCGAGCGTTTCCCGATCTGCAGGCGGAGGACGTTCATGCGGCGCTCGCTTACGCCGCTGAGGCGGTGCGAGAGCGAGAACTTCCGCTGCTGCACGCGTCATGAGATTCCTCATCGACAATGCTCCTTCACCGGTCGTCGCAGAAGGCCTGCGGCAAGCAGACCATGACGCAATTCACGTCAGGGATCTTGGGCTTGCAGCTGCGGATGATGAAACACTTTTTTGAGCACGCGGACCGCGATCAACGGGTTATCGTCTAAGCGGATACCGACTTCGGCGCCATTCTCGCCATGCGAAACGCGGCGAGTCCGTCGGTAATTCTGTTTCGTGGAGCGACACCCCGAAACCCGATCGGCCGGGTCAAGCTGTTGATCGCCAACCTTGCCTCGATAGCGTCGAGTATCGAACGCGGCGCCGTCGTGGTGTTAGAACCCCGCGAATCAGGGTCCGCTCGCTGCCAATGAGCTCTTTGTAGAACTCACCGCGTCATCGCCTTGCAGGCGTCGTGGCACGTCCGGCACGCTACCGCGCACGCCTTGCAGCAGGGCTCATCGCCGCACTTCGTGCATTCGTCGGCGCACTGCTCGCACGCTTCCTCGCAGACCTCGCACATCTCCTCGGCCATGGCGGAGTCGCATTCCATGAGCGCCGCGCACGCCCGGCAGGTCTCGATGCAGGTCAGGCAGGTTTTCTCGCAGTTGGGGCAGTCGCAGCCCACGATGCATTCGCGGCATGCCCGGAGGCACTCGTTGCAGGCTGTGATGCACGCGTCCTTGGTGGCGGCGTCGGTGTGCGTCGCATCCGCGGCGTAGGCGGCAGCTGGCAGCGTCACGGCGGCGGCGAGAACGAAACGCATCACGAGCGGCGTGGTCAGCGACAGCATGGGTTGGCCCTTTTCAATGACGGGTAGATGAGGCGGAAGCGGTCACCCGAACTCTACGCAGCCCCGAGGCCGGCTAGCCAACGGCCTAGCTGATCTCCGGCCGACGGGCGTCGTAGTCCGATCGGCCCTTTGGATTTCTCACGGCAGGGGCGATGCCTTCGGGTGTCGCCCCTGCCTTCTTTTTTCACGGAAGGTCCCATGGTGAAAATCACCACATTCAACGACCGCCCGGTACGGCATGTTCGCTACATGCCCGACGGTTCGGTCATTCTCAAACTCTTCGAGCGTCGCCCCAACGGCCGCGCTCGCCATCTCCGCGTGTCGCTGGCTCAGTGGTTGGTCGGTCGCGGGGTCTATCTTCTGGAGAGCCACGCCACGCGGCGGGCCCAGGCTCGCGAGTTCGCCCGCCGCTACTGCGGGTGACGAATACTCCGCTGTTTTCGTGGGCACAAGCAGGCGGGAATAGCCGAACTATCCGAACGGGTAATTCGCTTATTCCCAGGTGCGCGCCTAGGTTCTGGACATGGCGGGTGCCGGTGGTTTACCGCCTTCTTCGGGGCCCGGTAAGGATGCGGCTTCGTACTGCGTCACCGCCTCGCGGTACTTGGCCAGAACCGCGTCTACGAGTTCAGGTGGACTTATCACCTTGACCAATGGGCCAAGGCCAAGAATCCGCGGAATGATGTCCATCGGGTACGCCTCATCGATTTTCACGAGGAGGCCCTTCGTCCCGTCCGCCAGCGTGACTTGTTCTGGCCGTTGCTGTGGATTCAGCATTTCTTCATCGACCCAGTTGGCGACATCCTTGCGGGCTTCGATCACGATCGAGCGATAAGATTGCTCTTCCTGGCGGGGCAGGAGGGCGTGAATCGTACGATTCAGGACGTCGTCAACTGCCTTGTCATCGTATGGACATACATTTCGGGCAGCGAGTTTATCCGCTGCGCGGATTCGTGCGATTTTGAAGAGGCGAAGCTGCGGATCAACTTTTTCTTCGTCATCAGTAACCTTTCGCGCGACGAGGTACGTCCTTCCCTGGCGCTCGATCAACTTGTAGGGTTCGACCACGTGCTGACGGTCCTTGGATTGGCCTTCGGCCTTGTGATGAATCCGCACGCGGCAGTTCTGCTGAACGCAGGCATTGATCGTCTTGAAGGCCGTGAGCACCTTCATGAAGTCGGTTTTTCGCGCGAGGCTGTCTTCGTCCCGCCGCCTGGGTCGCACCGCGAGTTGGTACTTCGCCGCCCTACTACGCGCTCCTGGCAGCAGGTGCTTCAAACGCGTGTCCCGCTTGATCGTCTCGAGTAAAGGGATCAACGCTGCCCAGATCTTCAAGCCAGCGAGGGTGGTGTTGTGCATGTTCTCCGCCATGAGCATGGCAGTCACAGCCTCGAGTTTGGCGTTCTGGTCGGTGAGTAGAAAGGTACTCTCGTCGATCGCTTTCGAGGCGTCGTAGCACCAGACCGTCTGTCGCTTCGAACCGGCTACCCCTGTGGCCGCCGCGGCAGTGCTCTTCTCGAGCGGGAAGGTGTCGTCGGCCATCAGTGCCTCGATCGACCTTGTAATGGTCGAGGCATGAGGCCTCGAGGGGAAAAGACGCGGGTGGCGGCTGACGAGTTCATCGGTGAGCGTCTTGATGGTGAACGCGGTCTTGCCACCGTCCTCGCGAAAGAGTCGCTTCAGCGCGTTGGTACGGTGGACGAGGTTCATGCGGCCGGACCGTCGGCTGCCCTTCGACGTGGGAACAACGCGTCGCGTCTTGGGTTTTTTTCCGGCCATGATGTCTCCTGTGGTGCGGGTATCGCAGATCGCGGTCGCTGCTCAGCGTGGCCCTTAGGCGTCTTACTGCCCTGCCAGAAATCCGCGCACGAATCCCGAGTGGAGAGACCGTGACGGCTCGGCGGCCATGACTTCGAGAAGCCGGGCGAGGGCATCGGCGGTGTCGGCGTCGAGCGTCCCGACGAGACTGGCGCGGAGCGAACTAGTGGTGCCGGGGCAGCGGCGGAGCGCGCGCTCGAGCCGCGAGTGGGCGGCCGAGAGGGGGGCGTGGCTGGAGTCGGTGTTCATGGGGAATTCCTGTTGAGGATGGGAGAAACGGGGTCGGGATCGGGAGAGGATCGCGGTGGCGAAGCCGACGCGTCATCGCCGAAACCTGCCGCATGAACTCTGCATTTTAGGCAGAGTAGTATCCGGGGCAAGCAGCGCGGAACATGAAATTGCGGGTCAGGTACCGGTGCATGGCGGCGGTGTACGGGTCACGGGCCTCAAGGTCCCGCGGCGGCCGGCCAATCGTGGTACTGGACACCGTCGATGAACGGGTCGTGGCCGGGGTGCAGGGCCGCCCGTTGCTTGAAGAAGAATGCCGTCTCGGCTGCCGCGCAGGCATCCCGGATGTCCCTGAACCACTTGAGCGAGTCGGCTCTTCGATGCGGCCCCGACTCTCCGCCGGCAATCAGCCACTGGTAGCCGCGGAGATCGATTGCCGAGGCCAGCGGACCGATGGCCGGCTCGTAGCTCACGAATCTGATTGCCGCTGGAATCTCGCGCAGGACGTCAGCGCGCCACGCCTGATCAGGACCCTCGATTGTTACCCCCAACCAGCATCCAGCCCAGCCGTCATCCCAGTTTGGCGGGAGCATGCTCTCGATGGACTGCGGTCTTTTTGACAGCAGAAGCCAGTGCAGACCGCCGACGTGAGGATCTCGACACCGGGTGGCGTCGATCAAATTCCATAACCGTGGCCTGGTGGCCGCAGCCGTCGGATGGTCATCGAACACGTCCGACATGCTGGCACAGAAAACCAGCTGCGACGCGCGGTTCGCCCGTGCCCGCTTGGCCCACACCAGCGGCTTTCGCCAGTAGTCAACGCTGGTTACGTGCCGGTTGGCGCGTTCGCCCCAGAGCGGTCCGGTGTGGTGAGCAGCCTGGAGTTTGCGGGCCTGAACCTCTGCATAACAGTAGGTACAGCCCGGTGACACCTTACTGCATCCGAGCCAAGGGTTGAACGTATGATCAGTCCATGAGATGTTGCTGTTCTGCATGCACGAGCCTCCTGAAAATTTTTTGGTGGTGACGATGTCGCCTCGCGCGACCCCCCGGGGCACCTGCGCGGCACCCCGGGGGTCTGCAAGAGGGATTGGTCAGCCGGCACGCGGCTTCACGAACTTGGCAAGCGGACTGCCGGCGGGCTCGTCCGGCAGTTGCACGACCGGCCGCGCAGGGAGTACCGGCCGGGCGATCCTGGCAAGCCCTCCCATCTCGGCGCCGAAAGCGGCGACATCGCGCGGGATGGCGAACCCCTGCTCTGCTCGCCAGTCTCTGTAATCGCGAAAGATCTTGGAAAGGAGGTGCGCCATCTTGGTGGTCATCTCCACGTCGATGATGCCATCGTCTCCGACGCTGATGTCGAAGTACGCCGCTGGCGACGGCTCGACATCTTCGATTTCTTCCAAATCTGTGGGACGATCCTCGCCTTCGAGAACACCCGCCGCCTGGGACGCCGCTGCCGCGAGTTTCTCGGCGAACGCGATCAGGGCATCGGGGACAAAGCGGCCAAGGTCCCGCTGCCGCTGGATGGCGGCCCGTAGATGACTCGACAGAGAATGGCCCGAGGCGACGTTCATCGCGACCTGGACCACACCCTCATCGTGTCCGGGATCGAACTGGGGGGCAGTCGAGCAGGGATCAATCGATAATCGAGGTATGACTGGCATGTTCACATTCCTAGTGCTGTTCACGATTCCGGCCGAGGGTCTGCCTCGGCGTCGCCATCTGCCGCCCGGTGTGGGGCTGGCGATCACGACGGCGACATGATTGGCCGGCCACTCCGCAGTTAGGGCGGAGTAAGCGGAATTCCGATTGCGATGCCTGTATCGCGGCGGTTTGTCCCGGAACGCATGGGGTTCTTCGCCGTCGTCGCCCCGGGGTGGTCGGGAGGCTTTTGTCGGCTGCATGCGTCCCGACTACCAGCCGCGCTGCCGGCGGGTGGCGACGCGCGTAGCGGTAATCAGTCGGCGCGGGTGCCGGTGATTACAATCCGCAGTCGCTCCGCCAGCATCGCCGCCACGCCGGTGGCGTCGCGGCTCCGTTCCTGGAGCATCCGCTCGGCGAGATCGGGCGGGATGCAATCGGAGAACTTCAGCGCCGCGACGGCGTCGGGATCGAACGCAGGCAGGAGATCACCCTCAGGGCGGCGGCGGATGTCGGCGATCACGGCTTCGACATCCGCGGGTGTGGCTCCCGTCTCCACCTTCACCGCGAAGTTGTCGTGCGTGATCTTCCCATCGACCCCAGCCTGCATCGCTGCCGCGAGCGTCGCGTTCACCGCCCGTCCGGCGAATGTCCACCATGTCGCTCCATCGCTGTCCGCCAGCAGGACGGTACCGTCGGCGGAGAGCCACGGGTATTCGGCCCGGAGGGCCGTGATCGCGTCCGTCGCCCGCTGCGACCACCAGTCACGTTCGATATCGGTGGCGAGCAGGTGCCTGATGCGGCGGCACATCGTGAAACCGAGCCCCGGCCCCCCGCCCTTCCACCGCGAACGGCCGGCGTCGGCAGCGGGCTCGACGTACGCGATGCCGCGTGCCCAGTCCACGGACCGCACGAGCCACGCCCGCCCGCCGAGTGACAGCACGATTGGCCGTCCCTTGCCCTGCGGTGTGAACGAGAGTCGGTCCACGAGCCCGAGTTCCCGCCGGCCGTGGAGCACCTGCACGAGCGGCGGCGTGAGGAACACGCTCATCACCTCCATGTAGTGCCGCCAGCCATATTCAGCCTCGCCACGTTCGCCGATCCCGAGGATGCCATTGTCGTCCCAGAGGATTTGCTGCTCGACCATCCAGGCGATCACCCGCTCCACGTCGCCAGCATTCATGGCGGCGAACCCGGGCATCCGTCCGATCCAGTCGCGCCACGCTGTCCGGCCGATACCCTGCTCCTGGAGAATGAGCGTGAGCAGTTGCTGCGCGAGCACGTGGAATGGGTCCGATGGCGGCTCGATCGGCTCGACGTAGCCATCCCGCCAGAGGTCGATGAGCGCGGCGGCCTGCACGAGCCCCGTGTCGGACGTCGCCAGGAACAGGCAGTTGCGGGTGGTACCCGGTCGGCGGCCGGTTCGCCCCATTCGCTGCAGGAAACTTGCCACTCGGCCCGGGGCGTCGATCTGGATCACGCGGTCGAGGTCGCCTACGTCGATCCCGAGTTCCAGCACGCTCGTGGCCGCGATGACGCAGTTCTCGCGGTTTGCGAAGGCGTCCTCAGCCTGCCGCCGCTGATCGACCGAGAGCGAGCTGTGGGTGACGAACGCGGTGGTGCCGAGCCGCTGTAGTTCGGAGCCCAGCTCTTCGGCACGAGAGCGGCTCTCGCAGAACACGAGCCGCTTCTCGCCGTGGTGCAGCCGAGAGATCACGATCGCGGAGTTCGCGAGCGATCCCACGTAGTCGAGCGTGACGTCGGCCGGGCCGGCGACTGCGGCCTCCGGCCGGTAGATGCCACGCGGCCCCGAGCACGATCCGGCGAGCCAGTCGCAGAGCGTGTCGGGATTGCCGACCGTGGCCGAGAGGCCGATCCGCTGGACATCGCGGCCCGCGAGCCGGCTCACCCGGTCGAGCACCGAGAGCAGGTGCCAGCCGCGGTCGTCGCCCGCGAAGGCATGAATCTCGTCAACGATAACGGCACGGAGATCACCGAACAGTTGCTCCTCGTCGATCCTGCCCGACACGAGCATCACCTCGAGCGACTCTGGGGTCGTGAGCAGGATGTCCGGGGGCTGCTGCGCGATCCGGCGGCGGGCCGTGGCGGAGGTGTCGCCATGCCAGAGCATGGCCCGGCGGCCGAGCAGTTCGCAGTAGCGGGCGAGCCGGTGCTCGAGGTTGTTGAGGAGCGCCTTGATCGGGCAGATGTAGAGCACGGACATGCCGCGCCAGTCGTCCGACAGCATCCGCGACAGCACCGGAAACGTCGCCGCCTCGGTCTTCCCGCCGGCGGTGGGCGCGAGCACGATCTGATGGTCACCGGCGAGCAGCCGCGGGATGACAGCGTCCTGAAAGGGCCGCAGTTCCCGCCACCCGAGCGAGTTGACGATGTGGTGCTGCAGCGCCGGATGCAGCAGGTCGAAGTTGCTCACAGTTCCAGCGCGATGTCATCGACGCTCTTCGCGCCGGTCGCTTCGCGTTCCACCGGGGTGAGTTCCGCGTCCACGAGCGTGAGCTTGTAGTCGCGGAGCGGGTCGAAGTCGGGGTGCAGATCGATCCGGTCGAGCACGTCGGCCACGAGCTTCTTGAGATAGATCCGCGGCGCGATCCCCACCTTGCCGCCGAGCTTGCCGGCCACGGCCTCGGCAAGCCGACGCACGTAGGCGTCGTCACAGACGGCTCCGACCCGATCGGGAACGGTAGCACACGAGCGGAATATGTCGCGCACCTTGAGTCCGACCTTCGTGAGCCGGTCGAGGTCGAAAGGCGGCAGCCGCAGTTGCGCGGCGCGCGGGTTGTCGAACCGGGCGTCGGTCTGGAAATCCACGTGGAGCCGCTGGGCGAGCGGTTCGAGTCGCTGAACGCCTTGAGGCCCGTCAAAAAAGGCGGGGGTGCCGGTAATGAGCAGGAATAATCCAGGGAACCGGCCGCCCTCGACCTCGTCGATCAGCTGCCGCAGTGCGTTGAGGCTCTTGTCGCGAGAGTCGCTCTTCACCCGCTGGACGGTCTCGACCTCGTCGAGCACGACGAGCATGCCGCGGTGCCCCGCGTCACGGAGCATCGTGAGGACCCCCTGGAGAAATCCGAGAGCGCCAAAGTGGTCGAGGTCGCCCCGGATGCCGGCGACTTTCTTCACGGAGGCCGCGATGTGCGGCTGCCCTGCGGCCCAGGCGAGTAGGCCGTCGGCGGTTGCCCGGTCGCCACCCACGACGGCCTGGCGATACCCGCGGATCGCCGCCGCGAAGAGCGGGGCGTGGTTGGTCACGGCGGCCAGCCGCTGTTCGAGAAGCGCGGTCGTGCGGGCCACGAGGGCGGCCGGATCGTCGGCAGAGCCGCCCTCGGCAAGCACGTCCTCCTCCAGCACGTGGAACCAGCCATCGACCACGTTCCGCAGCGCGCCCTGCGGTGTGTCGGTGGTCGCCAGCCGCTCCATGAGCCGGCGGTATACGGTCTCGAGTTTGTGCAGCGGCGTCTCGGTCTCCGAAATCTGCACCTCGCTCGTCACGAAGCCGCGCTTTCGTGCCCGGTCGGCGAGCCAGCGGGTGAAGAAGGTCTTGCCGCACCCGTAATCGCCGCGGATCGCCTTGAAAACACCTCGCCCACCGGCGACCGCGTCGAGGTCGGTATCGACCGTGGGCTCGAACCGCTCCAGGCCGACGCAAAAGGCGTCGAGGCTCGATTGCGGCACCGTGCCACGCCGCAGGGCGTCGATGATCTCCTCGGCCCGCTTGCGGCTGATGCTCATCGTTGTCCCTCCGTGCCGCGGGCGACCCCAAACTGGACGAGGAGCAACTCGCGGTCAAGTTGAACGGTGTCGCTTTCGGCATCAACGGCCACAACCGGATAACCGTCCACATTCAGGACGCGTTGGACGTTGGAGAGCAGGCCCGGCATTCGAAAGAGTGGATAAGCAATCTCGCGGGCGAGTGCCGGCTTCGTCAGTTTGCCCCCGCGAGCGTCGAGGGCGGCGAGGATTCTGCCGAGAAGGTCGTCGCCCGGGTGGGCGCGGGCAGCCATCTCCCGCTGCATGGCGTAAACCTCGGTCGCAAAAACCTTGACGACCCAGTCCGGTGTGGCGGCCGTGCTGGTGGCGGAACCCGCGTTCAAATCCGCCGACGCAGCCACGGCGGTAGGCGGCACCTCGCGATGGATGTCGAAGAGCATCCCGGAGGGCGGCACGGCAGGAGGTGTCGGTGCGGGCGACGCGATGGGCGCATCGCTACCGGCGTACCACCAGGCCGGCGCGGATTCGGGTATAAATTGCCATCCTTCGGGCTCCGGCTTTCCGGCCGGGCCGAGCACCGCGATCGGCACGACCATCTCCTGAGGATTCACGCCGCCGTGATAGCCGCGCTTCGTCGGAGCTATGTAGCGCACTTTCTCGCTCCACGACGTGACGATTTCGCCGCCGGGGGCGAGCACGCGGGAGCCGCGCAGAAGCAGTTCGTCGCTGGCCAATGCATCGCCGGCGGGCCGCCACCGCTCTCCGCCGTCCCTCACCCGGGCCGTCGTTCCTGTCTCCAGCACGTGGCCGTGGTCGCTCGTGATTACGACGAGGCGATTCGCGGTGGCGGCCTCGTGCAGGAGGCCGTCGAGCAGCGGGATCGCCTCCGGCGACCAGCGCACGTCCACCTGATCGGCCTTGGCGAGGTGGTCGTCGACGGCGTTGACGATCGCCGCGATCACCCGGCGGCCCGGCGAGCCGATTTCATCCCGCATCGCGTCGGTGAGCCGGCCCTCGTCGTAGTCACTCTTGGTGTAGAGCAGCGGACCACCGCCCGAGGTGCTCGCGCTTCGCAGGCCCTCGTGGGCGGCGAACGCTGCTTTTTCATCGCGGCAGTCGGACGTGAGGCGACCGGCCAGCAGGCTCGCGCGGGAATAGCGGGTCTCGGATGGAATTGCGGCGAGTGCCGGACATACCGCGGTCGTGCCTGCCGGCGTGATGGCGGCCCAGGCTTTTCGCGTGTCCGCGATGCTCGAGACGATTTCGCGGCACACGGCCGCCGACATTCCGTCGAGCACGATGAGCAGGACCGGAGCAGTGCGGGCCAAGGGCGCCACCACCTCGTCGAGCACCCGCTCGACCGGGATGATGCCGTCTGGCAGCACGCCACCGGCGACGGCGCTCGCCAGCAGTCCGGCGAAGTCGCGGGCGTGCTGCTCCTGCACCCGAGAGGCGGCGGCATGAATGACGGCGATGGCGTCGGTAAGTTCTCGGGTCGCCGCCACCCGGCCAGCCGTTGTGCGGGCCCAGTCGATGTAGCTTCCGACTGCGATATAGTCGCGGGCGGCCTCAGCGAGCGAACCAGGCTTTGCCGCTGTCTGTCCCGTGGCCCGCAGCCACCGTACGAGCCGCGACGCCATCTCGAGGCGGTTGCGATCGCCAGGATGAGCGTGAATCTGGTCGTGCAGCCGAACGCGTTCGGCTGCCTGCTCGACCGGCGCGGTGGGGGCGGATGGATCCGCCGCGAAGGTGCGGGCAGCCGCAGCGAACGTGGCCAACCGCTGGGTGTAGCCGAGGGGCAGGATGGGGCTCGCGTGGGCGAAAGCCGAGCCATCGACCGCGGCGAGCAGTTCTTCTGCGCGGGTGGTGATGCGACGTTGTTCGAGGGGGTCGGCCACGTGGGCGCGGACAATGGCTGCCGCCTCGCCGGCAGCCCGTTCGAGGTCTCGCATTTCGAGCCGTCGGCCGGCGAGCCACGTGCCTTCTAATTTGCCGATCATTCGTTCGGCGTTGCCGCGGACGGCTTCGTCCACGAGCACTCCCACGGCCAGCGCCAGTGGCACGGCATCAGGTTGTTCGCTGCGGTCGGCCGCCGCGAATACGAAATCGGCCGCCTGGCTGCCCCGTAACCGAAGCCACGCTTCGACACCGCCACGGAGCGGCTGCGGAAGTTCCCGCAGCCTTCGGACGTTCGCCCCATCGAGCGACCAGCGAAAGAGTGCCGCGAGATCGGGGACGTCGGCCGACAGTCCGATCGTCGCAGCGAGCATCTCGCGCCAGAGGGTCTCGGCGTCGAGGAAACCACTCTTCACGGCTGTGGTACGGCGGCCACCGAGGTGCTCGACGACCGCGTCGGCAAGCCAATCGTGCACTACCAGCCTTGGGTCGATCGAGTCGGCCGAGAAGATCTGCTGCACGAGGCTCCAGCGGTCGATTGTGAAGAGCCGCTGGCGATGGAGTCTGGAAAATACGTCGAGAGAGATGTCGGCGTCATCGAGGCTCGTCACGACGACGCGCACGTGGGCGGAACCGTTGCCGTCAGCCGGCCGCCGCAGGGCTTGGCGCAGGGCAAGCGGCGAGTCGCACTGGACGATGGCGTAAGTGACGTCGCCGTCGGCCTGGACATCAGGGCCAAGCCAACGGGACGAACTCCGAATGCCGACCGGCTTTTCGACTGGCCGCTTGCGACGGAGTGCTGCCACTTCGGCCTTGATTTGATTGAGGGAAATGTTCGTCATCGGCCACCAGTGCGGTATCCAAGCACCTTCATACCTCTTTCGCGGGGGGGGCGCTAGCGGGTACCACAGTGGCTGTCTCATGCGCCTGCGATCAGACCAGTTCCGATGCCCGAAACAACAGTTCCGCTTTGGCCGGCCCGTCTGCAGGTGCGTTCGCGGGTGGCTGCGACAGAGTGATCAGCAGTGCCTCGGAGAAGTAGGCCAATTGGGTCTCCGAACCTCCGCGTTTTTGGTCTTTCCTTGTCTTCTGATTTTCGATTTCCTGCCAGATCGCGTCCGGGGAGCACCGATACATCGTCAGCAACGCACAGGCGTCACGGGCTGAGAAAAACGCAATGATGAAATCATCGACATCGTCCTGTCGGGATTGCGGGCCGCGTGGCGTCCTCCTCGAGAGGAAGAGCTGTGCACGCTTGCCGTAGTGCGCGGCCATGTAGCTGTACTTTCTGCCGGCCTGATCGACGGCATCTACCAATGGGTTGGCCGGAATCCGGACAAGAGTGTGGCCGAGCCGGTCGGCCATGATAATTTCACGCTGCTTTCCGGCGCGGAAAAGGTCGATGCCAAGATCGGCGGCATCTCGGGAAGCAGCCTGTAGCGAGGCGACGATCCTGCCGTAAGGTCTTTGCCGCTCGATGTCGTTCATCGTCGACCCCCACTGGACGCAGGGCCTCGTTCGGGATGGTTGATCAACCACTTATGCCGGAAAACCACGTGTTCGAGAAGAACACGCGGCGAAGGAGTTCCATGTTCGGGCCGCATTGGCCGGTCAGACTCGCGATGTGATTCTCGATGAACAGCGTGTCGAGTACGAGGCCCTGCTCGTTGGCGCGGTCCCGGATGTCGAAGAGATCCTGCTCATCTCCGGGCCGAGCGAAAAGTGTCTTCCACGTGATGCACACCTCTGGGGACACGAGCGTGAGTCCGCTTCCCAGCGGACAGAGCCGCGTTTGACGATAGGTCGCGTCGGCGAGAGCCTTCGCCTTCGGACTCAGATTCTTGAATCGGCACGGGACAAAAATCTCGAATTTGATGGTGTCGTTCTCAGGAGCCCGCTGCTGGTAAAACCGGAGCTTGCCGACCTCCAGGGATTGTCGAGCCTTCTTGATCGTCTCGTCCTGCATCCGAAATCCCTGCTTACGGATGGCCGAGATCAGCTGGTTATCCTTCTTGGGCGGCCGACAAACCAAGTCGATGTCGTCGATGGGGCGGGTGAGAAGGCCATAGCTGGCAAGGGCCACGCTGCCGCCCACCGCGAACTCGAGGTCGAGCTCAGTCCCCAAGACGTCCACCAGGACGCCGGCAGCTTTCTGGGCAGTTTTAAGATTCATCATGCGCTCCTTGGCCCGACGCGTCGTCGGCCCCAAAGGTGGGGCCGACGACAGTCGTCGGCTTCGACATCACGACTTCACGAACCGACCGATGGCGTAGGCGCGCTCGCGGCGACCTCGCTGTCCCGTCGCAACGTCACACAAAAACCGTGCGAACCCGGCCGCCTCGAGCGTTCGCAGCTTCTTCGCGGCCGTCTGACGCGAAACATTCAGCCGTCTGGCCAACGTCCGCCGTGTCACAAGTTCAACTGTCATATCAACTCCTTTCTAGCAAAGTGCCTAAGTGTGTATGCAGACAAAAACCGCAGTTGAGGATATCGTCTGGTTGGGAGAGGGTCAAGCCTCCGCAGGATAAAGGCTGAAAAACGTTGTTTTCAGCTTTTTTTGGGGACTTTCAGCGGCTGGCTGGGGGAGGCTGCAACTGTCGGCTGGTGGAATCCCGCCCGGGATCAGCTGCCCTCGGTCCAGGTGATCGCGACCTGGATTCGGGCCTGTGGGTGGGCCCTGCGGATTTCCTCGATCCGCTGCTTGGCGGCGTCTGGGGTGAGGCCGCGTTCCTCGCCGTCGGCGGGCACCTTCGTGGAGACGGTGGTGGCGCCGCCCGGCCGAACGGCCACGCCGGCGAGCGGGTCGCCGGCGGCAATGGTCGGCGGGGTGGGAACGGGCACCGGCGCGGGCTGTTGCACGAGCACGCCGAGGAGGCGTTGGTACGCGGCGTCGATCACGTCAGCGAGCGGGGTCGTGGCAACGTGGTCGTCGAGCGAGAGGGCCTGTCGGAGGTCGGCGAGAATCGGTGCGGCCCTGCCCTGCACCTCGGCCGGCGCGTGCCCGACCTGTCGCACGAGGTCCCAGGCCCGATCTTCGAGACAGCGGGCCCAGGCGGCCGACTTCTTCACCACCTCGATCATCGCGCGCTCGCTCGTCGGAATCGCTGCGCGGGCGAGGACGCCCACGATCCGCTTGGGATCGGCAGCGGCGACCTGATCGATGAGTGCGGCGGCCGCGTCGGCCGTGGCGACCCGCCCGGCACCGTCTGCGCCGCCGAGGCTGGAGAGCCGCTGCCGGAGAAGTTGGGCGTAGTTCCGCGCCGAGGTTCCGGTCGTTGCAG
>Ga0007796_10000230_pt1 | contig 16097 bp, 29 predicted proteins | sample CryBogmetaGMA0M_FD_60373 | JGI IMG/M metagenome (GOLD analysis project Ga0007796, IMG submission 60373) | Freshwater microbial communities from Crystal Bog, Wisconsin, USA - MA0M | ecosystem: Environmental > Aquatic > Freshwater > Lake | place: Crystal Bog, Wisconsin, USA | collected 2009-07-06 | reverse complement strand
GACAAAACTCCACCTTCATGACCTAGTAGGCAGATTATATCGCCCTTTTTCCAATTTGGAATATTCTGCATTTTCATACTGGCTGAGTACCATATAGTCTTTCAGCAAACCATCTGGCACGATCTTTGTCAGATGTTAAATTCAAATCTACACTCTTTCGCTCATTGTAGTCTAATTTCCAATACCTATCAATACCAAACTTTTCCCAAGTGGACAAATCATAATCGGTCATAGAAGTTCTATAGCTTGATGGTTTATTCTCATCGTAAATATGTTCAAAAACATCACGAACAATAACAGTTTTAGTATTGCCATCAAGATTATCCCAGTGCTGAGTAATCCAATCTTGAACTGCTCCCGGTACATAAGTGTGTCGCCCAAGAGCATATCTTAATGCTGACACTACCATAATGCCACCATTAGTATCACAGTTAAATTTTGATTTTTTAGTTTTCATTACACTAATTTAAAACCATTATGGGCAAAAAAATTTATCTAAAGGAAGCAGCGTTTCAATCTTATAGAAACCCTGCCGAAACTTTACGGAAGTTGATTAAATGGATACCCGCGACCACAACCTTTCGGTTCAACTATACCAGTATAGTATGTGTTTCTAGTTCGTCAACACATACAAATTTTGTTTTACCATAAACTGTGGTTTTAGATTGATGATGATGACCATGTATCCAAAGTTTAGGCTGATGAATTTTGTATAATTCTCCCAAAGCCCAATTGGTAATATTCTCATATATTCTACCATAAGGGCCAATATAATTACGAACCATAAAATCTGGACAATCATGAGTTAAAACAATATCAGGTTTAATCTCTCTATAAAGTTCTCTAGCTTTCATAAAATGATCAATAGTAACCTGTTCTTGCTCCCACCAATTTATTCCAATAGTTCGATCTTGACGATCAATACTATATGCTCCACGATAATAGAAAAAATCTACTCCATTGAAGTTAACCATATAACCATAATCTGGGAGAAAATGAGGATAGTTATAGCAAATATCGTAATTATCATGATTGCCACCAATAATTAGATGTTTAGTATGATCCACATTTTTCAATGTTTCATATTTAAAACCAAAATCTCCTAATTGAATAGTATATGAATGATCTTCGTTTTTTCTAATTAGTTCACGATAATGATCATATTTACCGTGGACATCGCCAATTATCGTTAACATTTTCACAAAACTTTTTCAGAGTCACTTAATTCTGGATCTATAACTGTTTTTAATCTCCATCCTCCTTGTGCGTCAAGATCGTCTACCGTTTTGCTATACGGAGTTAAACTTCTTGCAAGATTAATAGAATTATAGATAGCGTCGTTAAGTTTGGTTTTATCTTTTAATCCTCTTTCCAGGTCAACTTTTATTTTCGCTAAAGCTTTACTAAGCTGATCTACTTTATCGCCTAATTTTTTCACTTGATTATCTCTTTGATCAATGATCTGTTGAATTTGATTCAGATGATGTTGATGTCCAAGATCTGATTCTAAAAAGTTTTGAAAAGTTTTCATATTATTATGTATAAAAGTTTGTATCTTTGTGGGTGGCACCTATTCCTACTCCTGTTTTCACAGTTTGGGAGGCCACATGGAAGTTACCTTCTCTCTGTTGTGCTTTGCCTCGTCATACGGTAAACCGTCACCCACAAAGATATATTGAGCGTATGGAGATGGAGTTGCACCATCAAGAGTCGAGTGATCAGTTCGTTGCTCTGCTCTGGCCCACATGTTATGTTATTATTCTAAGCCATATTAGCAACTTGTCAATAAGATTTTATTTTTCTCGCACAAAATTTGCATTATATGTTTCTAGCCACTTTATTGCAACGGGAGTAGACCAGGGTTGTGTATTATCTCCATTAAAAGACAGACGTTCTGCAATGATCTTATTATGAAAATCTATACGATCTTTTCCCTTTAGCATTTCTATGTATTTGTTGAAATCTACAATGTGAGAATACTTCATAATCTCTTCTTCACCTTTTTTCCATCTTTTCTTTAGGATATTGATCGCATAAAGTACACTCCAAGCACTTTTTGCAATGTTTTTCTCAGCAATTTTAAATCTGCTTTTTAGAACATTTTTTGCATATAGATATGCAATCCTACTCCAAGTAGCCATAGCTTTTTCGCCAGCAACAAATTTGCCTTTTAAAACAAATCTAGAATAAAAATAAGACGCATCACTAGATTTTGCTATAGCTTTTTCACCTCTAATCCAACGCTTCTTAAGAATATACCTACTATAGTTATAGGCTGCCATAGGTGAGGAGGATATAAGCTTTTCTGCTTTTGGCCAAGGCTTCTTAAGAACTTTTCTACAGTATTCTACGGCTTTATTAGCAAAATAATCATTATAGCGATTGCTATTGATAATAACAGACTCAAAAAAAGGATCTTTTTTGCCCACCCAAAAATCAACAGACAATTTAAGCATGATCTATCCCTATGGTTTAAGAAACTTCCTTCTTTTCCGAAGCAACTTAGGAGGGTACAATTGAAATAAGAAAATTCTAAATTGGAAAAGCCCCCAGAGGGAATCGAACCTCCGTCCGCTGATTACAAATCAGCCGCATTACCACTATGCTATGAGGGCATATATTATTATAGTATGCATTCACGACTTTAACCCTTTAAATTCTGCTAGTTCGTAAGAGCATCTTGTTTCATGTTCATCATACACAAACTTAAGTTTAATTTTTAGCTTCTTTTCTATTTTTCTGAGCAAGTCTTTTGTTATTTTTTCTCCACAATAGAAAATATTACCTACAATTCTTGCTCTTCTTTGAGAATATGGAAGATTTAAAATTTTAACTCTATTTATCTGATATTTTTCTGCTACGATTTTGGAAACTGTATTTTCCCAATAATCAATATGATTTATATTTTTGCTTGAACACAGAATGGTATCATCATCAAGAATATAGAGTGGAAGGCCACCATCGTGATCTATCATTTTAGCTCAGTAGGAGCATTCTTTCTCTGCTCTTTCAATTGTTTTTTCGATAAGTTCGCTAACATATTCGTCATCGTAAACTTTAATATTATAGCTTTCTAAAAGCTTAATGATTTTTTGACTCAGCTCTAAAAGCTCAGAATTTTTCATTTTCACAACCCTCTACGTTCCCGAATACACTTTGCACACTGACGAATAATAGTTGTTGTTATGGGCTTTCCACAAACAGAACATTTTCGGGGATTTTTTTTCATTTTTTCTCTTCTAAATAAGAGTTGATAAAATTAGCCAGACCTTTTAACTCTTCTTTAGTTGCTTTTATGTTAAAAGCATCCCAAGAAATAGTATTGCTGATATTTAAGCTAATTATTTCATTGATTTTTTCAAAATCTAAACGATAAACATCAAGCTTGTAGAAATCTTTAATGATCATATAATCTACACTTGGTTGTTTGATGATAACGGCCCGATTTGATTATAGCATTATTAAGCCGACCAAACAACCATTCTCAATGATGGTAGGTTTTTTGATGTTCGATCCATTTGTGGTCAGTAATCTCATTGAATATGGCTTTTACCATATCATCCAGATTAGACTCTTGACCACTAATTTTTGGATCGTCTAATTTTACCCAGCAAAAAAGACCATCTTTTTTACTTACTTTAAAGTTGTGACTTTTTGACCATTTACAAACTTCGCCCCAAGTAAATGACATTAGTTAATCCTAATCATTGTTCTGCCATCATTAGGACACTTTTTAGATCCAGGGAGTTCATATTCTTGAATAAGCTTACACTTAGGGCAACGATATTTGTATACCTTACTTGTTGCAAAGGCCGTTACCGATGTAAGAGATAAAATCATTGCTAAAATTAACCTGCGATTCATATTAAAAAGCTCCTTTGATATTGTTTTTTTCGCTCGACTCTTTAGGGTACAATAAATTTTAGGATTAAACTAAATTAGATTTAGATCAAATTATTTTTTAGCTTTTGTCGCATTGATTGCATCATAATCACTATAGCCCTGTTGCTTAAGTACACTAAATATCACAGCATCTTCTTCGCTGTGTCCACGATCTCTCATGTCTTGATAGTCACTTTTTGGCACATCTGTTCTTACTGAATTTGGTGTGTTTGTTTTTCCACAAGATCCAATTAACAACAAAATACCAATTATAATTATCCATTTACCCTGATTCATTTTTTGTCCCTTAATCGTGTTTCTAAGAACAACAAAGCCTACTTATTAGTGTTATAGCACAAAATCTTAGATTTTAAAGAGACGCCATAAATAAAATATGAACGATGCAATTATAATTAGCGATATCCACCTTGGAAGCGACGTTTGTCAGTCAAAGAAAATTGGCGATTTTCTTAGGAATATAGAGAACGGAATAATACAAACCAAAGAGATAATAATTAATGGAGATTTATTCGATAGTTGGGATTTCAGAAAATTAAAAGGATCTCACTGGAAGGTTCTATCCATTATAAGAAGTCTAGCAAAAACGAAACACATCGTTTGGATCAATGGAAATCACGATGGTCCAGCAGAGATTATATCTCATCTTATCGGAGTGGATTTTTTAGAGGAATATGAATTGACTAGTGGCAACAAAAGAATATTAGTCTTACATGGAGACAAGTTTGACAATTTCATTGTAAAATATCCCCTATTAACAAAAATTGCTGATGTTGTTTACAGAATGATTCAAAAAATAGACAAAAGTTTTTACCTTGCAAAGTTAGCAAAAAAGAATAGCAAAACTTTTTTAAGATGCTCTGAACAAATCAAAATAAAAGCTAAAGCATACGCTAATAAAAAAGGAGTCCAAGTGATTTGCTGCGGACATACGCATTTGGCCACAAAAGACGAAGACAATAATATTAAATATTACAATAGTGGGTGTTGGACAGAAAATCCTTGTCATTACATCTCGATTAAAGATTCTTTTATCAATTTAATTAGTTTCTAAGTATCTTTTCCAGACTCTAGAAATTATCGATAATAATATTTCTAGTATTATTACCAACACCAGAGACAAAACTAGATCATTTAAAAACTTTGATCGCTCCATTTGTGATTGGATTTTCTTCTGTGTGGGCAACTGAATCCATGGGGTTTCCAGTGAGATTAGCCAAACTCACATGAAACAATCTATTGGGTTCTGTGATCAACCGCATTCCTAAACTTGGACCAAGATTGGCCATATAAAGCTTTAATGCTTCTTGTTCATTAACAACAACAAATACTGACTTTTTGCCTTCTCTTTCAACTAAATAAACTTCTTTAGGATCAAATGTTAAAGTAGCATCTAACGGTGGCAAGACTACTTTTGCTAATGGCTTAGCAAATTTTTGATGAAGCATTGTTATGTGAAGTTTATCTTGCGGAATAGGTTTTAGATCGGAAAAATTTTCCAAAATCTTGTGTTGAAGATTCAGTAGCTCAGACGGCTCGGGCCTTACTTTCAATATTCCAGTAGCTTCTGGTTGATATGTTTCGCTTAATATTTTATTTTCAAGCCAATTTTTGAATGGTATCATTCTTTTCTCTTTTTTGCCTTCTTTTTCTTTTTTTTGCCCTTGCCTTTTAGTTTATCAACTTGCCAAGGAAGAGCGGTAGAATGACTGTGGATTGCTGCATCTGGTATTGGGGGCTTTAACCCTAAAGCAGCATCCCAACGCAACCTTGTTGCTGGGCTTGATTCCCTTGCTATTATCCAATCTTTAAATGATATCATGAGTATTCCTGTGTTTTAATTATATATACTAAGCACTTCTATATTTTGTTAATCCTTGCTCGTCCCAAAAAACATACGCTTGATGTTTAACTCCACCCCCCATAGTTAATCCACCGTAATAAGATAGCCCTTTATATCCCAGTCTTTTCATTTCTTGACGGAATGCTGTTTGAAATTCTTGGCTATTAGCTGATTGGTTAGGCAAACGACCCCAACTTCCGCCTACTAATTCTGTCCATACTTTTCTAAAACTGAGCTTAAATCCATATTCATCTTCTTTGACTAGTTCATATATTTCATTACAATTGTTACCCGTGGTTCTAGATGCTCTACAAAGAGCGGTCAAAACATCATCGTCTATCTCTTCTTCTGTGTTGTAGGTATTATTAACTAGATCTATTGGAAGTTTATAAATGCTAATGTGTCCGGAATCTTTTTTTCTTATTACACTATTGCCATCAATATTAATTCTTATTTCATAATCTTTTTTAATACCATCCCAATATTTTCTTGCATATTCTAATCTTTTTAATCTTATTGGATCGTCAACAAAAGGAGGCAAAGCGATTTGATAGTATGTACTTTTTCCGTTCTCATCAAAAAAGGTAGCCTGAGATCTTGTGAAAGCATCTATGACACTTTGTTTTGTTTTGCAGCCAGAACATCTAAAGATAACGTCTTGATTGCCTTTTACAGTATAATCTCCTGCTATTCTTCTGTTGTTTGTCAAATAGATTCCTTGGCCGAAAAGAGCATCAGTATCTCCTTTTGACAAAGAATGAGTTTTATATCTACTGGGGTCGCCACGATACAAAGTTATTGTCTGATTGGCTTCAAAATAAGTCTTGAAATCAAAGCTATCGCTAATTTTCCCAAAGCTCTTTGCCATACTGTCTGTTTCCCTGATGAAATATAATTATTATATATGTTATTCATCGCTAATTGTGTTGGGTTGCTTCTTGAACGAATGGCAAAATCGCCCACACAATCATTTGCGTTTGGCTTTAACCGGTTTGTCTTTTTTTTGACCGAAATGATAATTAAAACAATACAAACAAAAATATGGTTCGCCTTCGTAGCTTGGAACTCTTTCTAGCATTCTTGTTAAGCCTTTTTGAGCTTCTTTTGCGTTATTGTAAATTGTTTTGCCGGTTGTGCTGCAGATGCTCATTCAACCTCTCTAATATTTCTTGGTTTTGCTCTTTCACAAGGTCTTCTGTTGTTATGGTATTGTATTCTAGTATATTTTTGTTTCTTTTGTTTTCTTTGTAGAGACATTCGTAAGGAATACCATCTGCATAAGGATTTTTAGCAACTAAAACAGGATACTTGATTGGACTAAGTATTAATGCTAAGCTTAATTCTAGCATTTTGTACTTTCGCTCGTGAATGCTTTTTGCCAAGTTGTTAGATTTGAGGGTTTCATGTATTTAAAACCCATCATTTGTTGGAGTTGTTTTTTAGTCTCACTTGGAGGCATAGTGTGCATAACAGACGGATCAAAGTCTGGTTTTACTTCTTTTGGTTTGTCTAGATTCCTTTTTGAAAAATCTCCATAATCTAAGAGTTTATTTTCTATTTCATAGTGATATTCAATTGGAGATCCAAAATTAGACACAAAATTAAATATATTGCTAGTAGAATCAAATACATTTTTTGGATTGTTCCAAAAACTAATTACTTTGTTTTGTTTCCAAATTCTTCCAATAATAACTTCGGGAAGGTTTTTTAGAGATAAAGATCTATAAGATACAAAAGCAGGCTTTTTATTACTTTCCCCTTCTGTTTGTCGTTTAGCTTTCATTAGATTCGATGTTTCTAGCAATAATTTTAATATTTTTGAATCTATTTTTCCTTTTGATTCTAAAAACGCCACACCGTTAGCTGGAGACAATAAGCACTCATTAACTTCTTCGGGAGTTATTTCATTTCTTAGTGCTGCTTCTATAGCCAGATAGCATTCGGATATTCTTCTTGCTATGATTTCGTGCAATACTGCTTGTCCTTCTACAGAGTAGAGACAATATCCATCAAACAATGAAAATGTTTGTCCGGTACGCCAATAAATTGGTTTGCGAGAATTGGTTGTTGGATCATAAATTGATAGTTCGTCAGGATTTTCCTTTAAGAATAACTTGAAATTTAGCATATATTTAATTTCCTGAAAAAACTACACACCAATATGACTTACCGTTTTTATCTTTTGTCATTCCGCAGCCTACTTGCTTGTATTTAGAGTTTAATATGTTTCTTTTATGGCCACTACTATGCATCCAGGAGTTAAAAACTTCTTTTTCATCTTCTTGTCCCCAGGCTATATTTTCACCGACTAAATCTGTTTTAGCAGCTTCTGCAAGATCTGACATATTGGAATGAGACAATCTGTTTTTTAACGCCATCCAATCAGTATGTTTTTTTGCATATTTACATAATTCTAAGTTTAGCATTAGTGGTTCAAGCTTTTCTTCCGTTCTTTTTTGATTATGCAATTCAACAATAATATTATTGTTTGTTACTTTTTGAGTGTTGTTACAACCAAATAATAAAAATAATAAAATATAAAAAGAATATTTTCTGGTGTTCATCTGAATAAAAATTTTAATATACGGGAGAAAGCTGTTGAGGAACGAGCCATGTCAATTGGCTTATAGTAGACACTGTGAAGGCTCCGGTGATTTACAAGCCCACTCCCTTTAGTGGGTGGGTAATTGACGAATATATATATATATATATATAATTCACTTATCTTTAATTGTTTGTTCTATTTTGTGTTTGTCTTTAGATAATAACCATTCCAAACCAAAATGAAGCGGTTGGGGTAGGTTATTTAGATCGGTCCAAACATATCCTTGAGTCTCCCAATTTAATTTGGGCTCAAATTCTTCGTTTATTATTGCTAAAAAGTTGTAATATTTAAAATCGTTCTTACGAAAAACCGAAAGTGGAATCATTGTTATAGAACCTTGATACCCGGATTCTTCTATAAGCTCTCTTTTTGCTGCTTCCATGGGGTTTTCATTGCTATCTATAGCCCCTCCCCATACTCCCCATGTGTTGGGTTCTTGTACGAAGTTTGAGCGATGAGGCAACAATATTCTTCCAGTATTTTTAGCTAGAACTATGCTACCTGCACCTTGCGAACCCCAAAAGCCTGTTTTTTTTAAAGTGTTTGAGTGTTCTAGATCATTTTCCAACCAAATCTTAAAGCTTGTCATATCTTATTTAGTCACATAAAGAAAAATCCTCCTGTTCCTCTTTTTCTAAGAGAAGTCCATTCCATAAATTCTTGTTTTCTGATGCTCTTTGTCTCATTAATTTTACACGAATAGACCTCAAGGAATCTATTGTAGAATTACTTAAAGGTTTACTTTTAATTTCTTCTTCTTTTCTTCTTAGGCTTTTGATTCTAAGAACTTCTTTATATGAAATTTTTATTTTCATAACATAAAGGTGATAAACAACTTTGCTTTTATTTATTTTAAATGAATTATTTTGATTCCACAAATCAACAAGTTCTTCGGGGGTTTTACCTTCCCAGTTTTCTTTTAAGAATTTTTTAAACCTCAAAAGAACAAAACTGGTAAACTTTTTTTGAATTGATTTTTTAGATAATCCGAGACTGCCAGCTTTCTTTTGGATGCTATTTCTAGAATGAGAAGGTAAAACCTCCATTTTAAATATCTCCAGAGGAGTTTTACCTTCTGAAATTAAAAACTTAAGAAGATCGATTTCTTCTTTTTCCCATGGTTTTCTATAAAGATTTTTTTTAACTAATCCTAACCTAGAAACCATGCAAATTACAGATTGTTTCGAATGTCCAGGAATTTTTGTTTTTTTAGGGTCTTTTGATGATTTCAAAAGATTAATTTCATCCTCGGTCCATGCTTTTTTTCTATGAAATTTTATTGTAAAAGCTGGCTTAACAATTCCAAGTTGCAGAAGCTTTCTACGAACAGATTTTTTAGATCTATTGGGAATTATAGATTCTTTTGCATTTTCAAATGACTTAAGAAGTTTCAGTTCAGCCTTACTCCATGGCTTATTCGGCATTTTAGTTTTCCTTTGGGTCGGTCAAAAATCTAATACTTAGGGTTGTGGTTGTAATGTCTATTTTCTTAACTATTTCTTCGCCAAAATCCCATGCTTCGGGAACCGTTTTAAAAGGCCCATAATAATATTCATCGTTATTTTTGTCTTTTCGAATTAATATGATCATTTTCTGCTTTCTTTAAAAAGGATCATAGCAGAATAATTTTTTCTGTCAAGAAAAATTCAAAAATTGATACTTTAAACTAATTTATAGCATGAGCACAACATTCAACGATACATGGAAAGATATTTTTCAAAGTGCCCCTACCACCTATAGTTTAGAGGCTACACCCATATCAGAAATTCTAAGAACAATCTACTTTCTTCTGAATATGGATAAAAATGATGCAGCAGTAGAGTTACTAGACATTATTTCGCCATTAAGAAAAGACATAAATTTTCTAAATTGGAAAGCAATGGTAGAAAATGATGCAAAAAAATATGTTAGAGCTTTTGAAACATGTGAAAACATATTGAAAGAATTAAAGAATCAAGGAACATATTTTAATGCAGGAAAAGTTGCCTATAAAGCAAATAAATTGGATACCTCTAAAAAGTATTTAGAGACTGCGATAAAATTGAATCCTGATGATCCTTTGCCAACTCTTGATTATGCTGTAACAATAGCAACAATGGGAGACTTTGATAAAGCTTTTGATTTAATCGAACAAATAGACATATCAAATTTAGATGAAAAGAATGCTAAAACCATTAGCTTCAATAAAGGCTGGCATTATATTAGAAAAGGAAACTTTAAAAAAGGCATATCTTTACTTCATCTAGGGAGAGAGATAAATGTTTGGGGATCCCATGCTAGGAAATACAAAAAACCAATGTGGGATGGTAAAAACAAAAAAGGAAAAACCATATTGATGGTCGGAGAAGCAGGAATAGGCGATGAGGTTATAAACTCAAGGTTTGCAAAAAACATCAGTGAAAGAGGAATGATTCCCATAATGTCAACGGTTCATAAAAATACTTCTATGCTAAGTTCCGTTCCTTATCTCAAAAAGGTTATAGACAACTCTCAAATAGACAATGAAGAGTGGGATTATTGGGTTCCTTGTATGGATATCCCATACACGCTTAAAATAGACAGCTCAGATATTCCAAAAGATCCTTATCTTTTTGCTAAAAAAGAATATATTGATAAATGGTCTAAAGTAATAAAGTCAAAAAGAAAATACAACATAGGGATTCGTTGGATGGGTAATCCTTTGTATGAACTTGATTTGGCAAGAACATTACCAATAGAATATTTTGATATTTTTAAAGATTTAGATATACAATTTTTTTCCTTACAAAAAGATGATGGCTTTCCATTAAGCTTACCAAATAATGTTATCAACATAGCCCCCGAATTAAAGTCTTGGGATGATACGATGGGGGCGATAATGAATTGTGACTTAATAATAACGTCTTGTACTAGTATAACACATGTTGCTGGCGCCCTTGGAAAAGACACAAGAGCAATTATTCCATTGTTGCCTTATTATACCTGGGCAGATATGAAAAAAGAATCTTATTGGTATGATAGTGTCAAGCTGTATCGTCAAAAAGAATGGAAAAAATGGGATGAACCATTCCATGAACTGCTTGAAGATCTGAAAAAAGAATTAAAATGAAATTAAATGTTGTTATAAGAACCTGCGACAAACATTCTTTGCAGTCAAAGAGAATAGTAAATAAAAAAGAATGTATTATAAGATGTTTGAACTCGGTATTAAACAATCTTGATAGTATCTCTAATAAATCTCTTCATATCATAGACGATAATTCAACAAAAGATTTTAAAAAAATCTTAAATGAAATGGTATCCGATAAGGATTACATTAGCATTGATTACCTTGGTGACAGAGAAGATAATTCAACCAATCCTAGAAAAAAAAGTAGATATTCGCTATCAAAGGCTTTAAATTACATATACAGTTTGCCCGATGATGAATTGGTTTATTTACTAGAAGATGATTATCTTCATTTTCCAAACGTTATAGAAGAAATAATAGATGTTTGGAAGTATTTAAAAGAAATAACCGGATTAGACGTTGGAATATTTCCTCAAGACTTTAATCAATTATACTTTCATCCTACATTTCCTTTTAATGATGTTTATGTAACAAAATGTATGGTGGTTCCAACACAGAAAAGATATTATCGAACCACTTGGTTTACCCAAGAATCTTTTGTTGTGTCCTCCAATATTTTCAGAAAATATAAAGAAGACTTCAATAAGCTACTTGATATGGGCGATGAAAAAGGCCATATATGGGAAGGAAGCACAATATCTAACGTTTGGAATAGAAATGATTTTAATATGTTTATGCCATTAGGTTCTTTGGTGATTCATATGTCCCAAGAATACGATACCCCATTTTTAATGAATAGAAAAATTATTCTAGAACTTTGGGAAAACAATAAAACTTTTTGGTCAAAGAACGTAGTGATAAAAGAATGGCAGGATAGCTGGCCTAGACTACCTATTTGAAAATATTCTACTTAATGCCTCATTCGCAGCAGATGAGGCATCATTACTTTTTTTAGAATCTACTTTTTTTATTTTTATTACTTCTTTTTTTTCAAAGATGCTTATTAGGAACTTTATTATTTCTGACATATCTAATTATTTAGATTATATTAGTAAATATTTTCAAGAATTCTTCTCCAACATTTCAAAATATTTGTTTATTTGCTTGTCTTCACTTCCTTTAAGTTTTTCTGTTATAAGAATATTATGCAAAAATATAGGAAGTTGGTCTTTTATGACATTTACTCCATAATCTGCAAGATACTTAGGGTCTTTAGCAATGGTTTTCTCTCCATCTTCCCATCTACCTTTAATTACATCTTTTGCGTAAGCAACAGACCATTTTGCACTTCTTTTGATAGTATCTTCGGCCTCTACCCAACGGTCTTTTAAGATGTTGGCGGCATACCAGACTGCTTTTCTTTGGTTGTGAGAAGAGTTTAAAAGCTTAGTTTCAAAATCTTTATTCCTACCATCTTTAACTTTCTTCAAAACATCTGCTATTGTCATGTTAGGGTCAAACTGATTAGCCAACTTTTCGACTAAATCTCTAGTTGCAGAAGTTGAAAAAGTAAAATAATCAAAATAATATGGGCTAGAGAGTAAGGTTTTTTCAGCCAAAGGGAATGCTCCTTTAAGAACATCCTGAGCATATTTAAGAGCATAAATTGGGTCTTTGGCGATAACAGCCTCGCCTTCCTCCCACCTTCCCCTTATCACATTAGCGGCATAATGGAAGGCAAACTCAGCATATTCTTTCGCCACAAGTTCTGCTTCGGGCCACCGGACCTTAACTACATGATTTTGATAAAAACAAATCAAATTAATTTTGTCATGATAGTTGCAACGCAACAAAGCGTCTTCTCCTTCTTTCCATCTTTCTCTATTCATTACTCCATAGCAATATTCGAAAATAAGACGAGGATCTTTAAGAAGAATTTCTTCTTTTTCATTCCATCTTTTATGCAAAACATTTTTAGCATAGTCTAAAACTTGTCTAGGCTCATTAATAAAATCTTCTGCTTCTTTCCAACGGCCTTTTATAACCTGAGAAGCATAGCTAACTAATCTGCCAGGATGATTGCCAGTACGAGGATTATTAAGCAAAAATTCTTCTAGTTCGATCCATCGACCACGAAGAGCACTGTTGCAATAGCTGCAAATAGAATTAAAGTCTATAGAAGAGTCATCTTTCTTCAAAGAATCAATAATATCGGACTCGCACTCAACAAATCTAGTGCAAGTTGTAATCCCAATGCCTAAAATTTTGTCGGGCCAGTTTTTTGCCCATTCAATTACTTCGGGGCTAAAAGGAGTTTTATACTGTCGATAGGCTCTTATAGACTCCCAAAAAAGAGCATCAGCATCATTGTTATTGCTAAAAAGTTTCATATATTGCTTGCTAAAAAGTTTCATATATTGCTTTCCTTGTTTTCAAGGATATTTACAGACTTTTTCCTACGCTTAATCTTTTTATTGTATTTCTTTGCTTTAAAGTAACGCTTAACATAATAATTGTCTGGAATAGTCATAGCAAAAACATTCATGGTATTATGAAGAAAGTCTGGCAGTCTTCCTTTAAGATATTCTTTGGCGTACATATACATCCAACACGGACTATGTTTAAGCTGATCTTCGGTCCATGTTGACCAGTCGCTAGGACTTTTAATAAACATTGAATAATAGTTTTTAACAATATTAGGATTGCTGCCGCCGGCTTCAAGGGAAGCAATAGCTGGCTCTCCTTCAATAAATCTACTTTTCAAAACATCTCTTGCATACTGAAAAGAAAGATTAGCATCTTTTGCGATAGATTCTTCACCTTTTTGAAATCTGCCTTTTAAAACGTGTCTTGCATAATGATAAGAATTATTAGCATCTGTGGCTATAATGTCTTCTCCCTTTTCCCATCGACCACGAATAACATTTCTAGCGTAATTATTAGCGGAGGCGGCATCGGTGCAAATGATGTCTTCGGCTTCTTCCCACCTTCCTCTTATAACGCTACCAGCATACTCGGCAGCACTATTTGGATGCTGTATGATCAGTTGCTCAAACTCTTCGTTTTTGCCGTTTCTACGACAACAAGACAACATGGAAGGCATAATTTCAATCCAGTGATCATTAACATTAATTTGCATTTTGCTCTCCTTAAAAAAGTGGCTCCACAAAGAAAGGGTACAATTAATTTTTGGTTTATTTTAAATTCCAATTTAAACTATCTTTACCATAATTCCAATTCAACCCTGTTTTTGATAACCACCAAGGCTTGGTGCCTTTGTTTTCAAGATAATCACAAAATTTGAAATATTCTTTGATCCAATAGTTTTTGTCAACATCTAAAGTTTCTTCTTTCATAGCATTAGAAAGCATAATTCTATGAATATTTTCTGGTATACTTTTCAATTCAAGCTCTGATAAATACGCACAAACATAATAGGGGCTGGTGGCGATTATTTCTTCTGCCAGTGGAAATCTACCATTAATAACTTTTTTTGCGTACACAACAGAATAACTTGGAAATTTTGATATTATTTTTTCTAGATCAGGATCTCTTTGTTCTTTTTTTAAAGCCGAAGACAAAAATTTTTCTACTTCTTGTTCAAGCTTCAAATAAATCATCATGCGGCATTCTCCAAAACTTCTTGATCACAAGGGATGTTTCTTTTGACCAATTCTTGAATTCCAGCTTGAGTTATAACATATCCACGACTAGACACTCCTATCATGGCTGGCTGATCTTCAGTTTCGGTAAGCAACCAAGGAACTATATTGTTTTCCACCTCTTCATCTTTTCGACTAACAATTACGCTCATGCGGTTTCGAGCAACTGGACCTTGACCCAAAGCTTTTAAAACACGAAGATGCAATTCGTGCATACCATACTCATCGATACCCTCATCATTTGCAACCTGCTTCGCAATATCTTCCCAAGATTTGTCTGGGTGCATATCTTTTACCATACGCATATACCTAGCAAACTCTAATGCTTTGCGAGGGACTCTGCTATTGTAGTGGCTAACTAAAGAGCAAACTCTGTCTGAAAGGTCGGGATTATTCAATTTAACGATCTTGGCAACATCTTTTTTGCTCAAGTATTGTAGAACAATGGGCGAGAATCTAGTCCTAAAAGCATCAAATAACTTGCCTTCATCGGTAGTCGCTATCATCCAAGTAACATCGTGACAATCTACCATAATTCCTTTTTCAGTAATCATTACGCAGTCTTTATGCTCAGTAGCTTTAAGTAGTCCATCCACAACACCAGAAGAAAGTGCATGAACCTCATCAATAAATACTACCATAGGAGGCAAATAATACTTACCACTTTCTGAAGGAATTAATGGAGTCGAAGTATTTCTAACGGTATCCTCTATAATATCTAAAATATCCTGAACCTTTTTTATACTTTTGGGACTAATTTCTACCAAAGGCAACTTTACCGCTTCTGCGTAAATTCTAGCGATGGTTGTTTTGCCCGAACTAGCGGGTCCGAAAATAGCAAAGGCAAGATCTCGCTGAACATGGTTTTCTTTGCTCAATGCACTATAAACCGCTGCCTGCAACTTGCGAATAGCATTGTCGTTACCTACAAACTTACTAAAGGGGCTTCGAGGGTTATCACGATTAACAGCCCAAAGCTTCTGCTCTCTTGTGGGAGCGGGAAGGTTTTCTTCGTGTTTGGGTCCAAAAAAGATAATTTCAGATTGGTTCATTTATCCTCCTGTTTTTAGAGACTTTGCCTAGGCAGCATTACAGGGT
>Ga0007796_10000229_pt1 | contig 16113 bp, 21 predicted proteins | sample CryBogmetaGMA0M_FD_60373 | JGI IMG/M metagenome (GOLD analysis project Ga0007796, IMG submission 60373) | Freshwater microbial communities from Crystal Bog, Wisconsin, USA - MA0M | ecosystem: Environmental > Aquatic > Freshwater > Lake | place: Crystal Bog, Wisconsin, USA | collected 2009-07-06 | reverse complement strand
AGTAAAGTCGTCGCCCATCCAATTGCGAATCTCGTCCACGGCGATTTTTTCAAGATCGTCGAGTGCGTACACATTGCCGGTCGTGGTTTCCACGTTCTCGGTCATGAAATCGCGCGCGACCTTCTCGGTGACAGCGAACAGGACTTCTTCGGCGCGCGGCAGGCCACCGGCGTCGTACAACCGGTTCAGGCGGTTCTCACGGTCAAACTCGTCCACCACGGCCGCCAGTTTGATCCGCGTCTCCTGCGTCCGGGCGTTCTCCGGGTTGGCGTCAACAATTTCCGCCAACTTGAGCAACTCAGCCGACGCGGCAGTATTCGAACGCGCCACGAGACCAGCACGCTTCCGCAGCATGTCGCTGGCGACCGTGGCGGCACAGGCACCCTGTCCGGCAGTTAAAGATAAATTGTGGGCCTGCTCACTGACGTCGGCGTTAAACTCAGCGGACTTCTCAAGAATCTTTTCGGCGATCTTCCGGCGATCTTCGTATACAAACTCGTCACGGTATTTGCCGAACGCCGCAGCAGCGAATTTGACTTCCGTCTCGTTGCGCAGCGGCCAGTGACGCTCCTTCGTGCCGTTCTCGCCAACCCATACGACGGCGAACGAACTGTCGGGAAGCGCGTTGATGTCGACCGTCCCAGAAGCCGCCACCTTCTCTTCAAGTTCCGTGACTAAATTAAGAATGCCGAAATACTTCGCCGCCGAGTGCAACCGTTCACGAATCGCTGCCGAAGTCTTTTCGTTAAAATTAGCCTGCTTGTCCGCGAAGAAAAGCGCAGAGAGCCATGTTGCAGGGGCAGTGTGGCACGGATACAGTTTATTCTGTTGGTCGGCGTAAACATGGCGCGGCAGCCGGTCGGTGCCGTGCGTGCGCTCGTGCGCTGCGTTCTTAACAAACTCAGGGCTCGGGAACAGTGTCGTCAGGCGGTGCGTTTCGCGCTGGTTAGTATCTTGATTCTGGTCTAATGGAACTTGTGTCATGGGTTTTCCTGCCTCACTAGTTGGCCGACAAAACTATTTAAACGCTTTGTCGGCGATCGGGGTCGAACTGGAAAAACCGAATTTCCCGGTGACGACCACTTGTCCATTTTGCCGGCAAAACGACCTGTACCTATTTGACGATGTAATTACAAACGGGGTATGGCTATTCTGCAACGCCTGTAAAGCGCATGGGGATATCATAACGTTTGGCGCGCAAATCTGGAATACAAGTTTACCAGATACGATCGAAAAATTCAGCGATCTCGGCGCTATATCGCCACAAGGGAACGAGCGGCCAACCGCGGAATACGTGCGCTTTTCCGCTAAATTAAACGAAGCCGAAAGGTTCTGGGCTGACGCAGAAAGCCAAATCTGGAACCATAGCGACGACGTAATAGCCTGCCGTCTTCGGGAATTCGGTTTACGCCATGAAGTTGCCGAGTGTTTTGGGTTGGTCGGCGTTGCGCATCCAGATCAGATCACAAGCCTGTGCTCAGCCCTTGGGCGCGCACGTCCGTTACGCTCCCGAGAAGACGGCGCGGCAATTGTGTATCCGTTCTACGACCTGCCATACAGGCTCACTGGTTTTTTAATAGCCCAGTACAACGAGGCGTTTGAACTGCGGCAAAACTTCATCCCGATTAGCGGCTTCAAGCAGTACCGACCAGAAGCCGGATACTTCATGCTCAATACGTTAATCGGACAGCCAGCAGAACAGTTTCGGGGGCATCAATTTATATCTGAAGACCTACACTGGTCTTTACGCACACAAGCAAAATACGTTGGACGCGCGTCAACGTTTTTGCCGTTGCTCGTCAGTTACAGCGGGCCAGAAGCGGAAAGTTATGGCGCAAGTTGGGCGTCGTTTAACAACGCGTCACGAATATTCCATGCGCCGACCATGTCGCCCGGATTGATTAGCCGAGCCTGCAACGCCCGCGGCTACGTGTCGGTCGTACAGCCAAAACAGCCGACCGCGGTCGCGAATCTGGCCTCAATCCGCGTGCAAACAAGAACATGGCAAGAAAGCCTAAAAACAACGCTCTTGGCGGCCGATGAAATCAACGCGCGCTCGTTCGCCGAAAAACTATCTGTACCGCACGACAAACTCAGCGCGTGCCTCAATAAGTTAGAGCATTCGTTTTCCGCTGGCTTTGCAGAGCGGGTGCTGGCCGAGTTAGCGTCAGCCCCCGCAGCGCCACACCGCAAATGGCTTATTGTCGAACGCGACAACAGTTGGTGGAACCACATCGGCCGACCGATTATTAACGTGTGCCCGCGTATCACGAAAGTCATACAGGCTGACAACGGCGAAAAGGTCTACGCCGGAACAATCGCCACGCCAGCCGGTGACACGTACACGTTCAGCGACACAGCCAGCAAAATAGAAGAAATGGGTTTACTGGCCTACAGTGACGCCGTTCTTGCGCCGCACAAAAAACTCGTCATCTACGACAAGTTGTGGAATGCGCGCAGTCATATGTTTGCGCTACAGATGCACCCCCCAGAAATCGTGAACGTATCTACCCGATATGGCTGGGATGCGCACAATCAGGTGTTTCGTTTTGACCGCTATGAAATCACCAACACGGGCGACGTACGGCATACACCCCCGTGGCCCCGGGCTGGTTCAGTCACGTTTGACGACCCGCTACCTGTAGCCCCGCTGCCAATACGCGACTTTTTATCGCCCTCGCACGAAAACTCGTACGTCTGGAATATCGTCGCGGCTGTTATTGAAAAACTGGTGTCGCCAATCTTAAATATAGACCCGGCAGCGACATCAGTCGGCAGCCATGAGTTTAAAACTGTGCTCGCCGTCACCAAGGCGCTGTGCTGCCCGGTCGAGCGCGCCACAGCAGCGCACAAACACGGCGCCCGCGGTTTCTTTGCCCGATTCTTGCACGACATCCCGTGGCCCACGCTTGTTTACAACACGTTCGGCGATGAGATACTGAGCAACATCGTCCCCCGGCACTTTAACTGCCCGCTTATCGTCAGGCTGGCCTCGCCGGCTCGTGCTGTCGCCCCGGGATACGGTTGGCAAACAATACTCGCAACAAAACCGCGAGAAAATCACGATTTCGCGGTCTTGCGCCATGTACTTCCGGCGTTTATCCAGCACGTCCTTTCTACCCGTCTCCGCACATTTAAACGCGACCAAAACGTACACCGGCAAGTCCTGCGCGCCCTGCACGCGTGGTTGCTCGACACGTACAACGCGACTTTTAATCTAGCGCACGCCGAGACGCTTATCCGAGACCCCGACAACGCGCACACAGCGGTGTTTGAGGAGTTAAAAAACGCTTTTTCTTCGGGCAAATTGCAGGTTTTACCTCACCCCCGCCGGCGCGATCAGGCGAGGAACTACATCGTCCAGAAAAAAGAACATTGGTGGTTGAATCGGAACGCTGTCGATCGTTATTTTTATATGGAGCGCAGCGTCGCACCCAACTGGCCGGCTGTAATAGATTTACTGCAGCAAGAGGGTGTTTACATGGGCGAACAAACAATACACAATATGAACGGCATTCTGTTAAACACAGATTGGTGCCACCAATTTTGGAACGATAACGAGGACGGCATAAACAAAGAAACGGGTTGAGATGCGCTACACCGAATCATTGTCATTTCGTGCAGAGTTAAATCGCCGCGACGACGGCCTTGACGATGATTTTATTGAAGAAGAATGGCAGTTCGTTGACGACGATGAAGACGACGAAGAAGACGATGACGACTCGTATCAAGCGCCGCACTGGTTCGTAGATGACGACGAAGACGACGATGATGATGACGACGATGACTTAGATGACGAAGAGTTAGAAGACGAAGAAGAAGACGAAGATTGGGACGACGAAGACGACGCGGAGTACGAAGAAGATTTCGATGACGAGTACGAGGAAGACGACGAGGACTAATGCAAACATTTTTGCCGCTTCCAAGTTTTAGAAGGTCGGCAAAATGTCTCGATAACAAGCGGCTTGGAAAACAACGAGTCGAATGCAAGCAGATTCTGCTGTGCCTAGGCGTCGCGATCGGCGAGCACGAACCGGGGCCCACAAGGTGGCGAAATCACCCGGCCGTTTTGATGTGGGTTGGACACGAGGTTGCGTTACTGGTATACGCAATCGTTGTGTGTCGCGAATGGAAATCGCGCGGTTTTAAAGACAAGTTAACCGACGAATTTGCGCTCGCGTACAACCGCCTCCGCCCCACAATCCTTAAAAACCGTTATCCGCCATGGTTTGGCGGCGACGAGTTCCACGCCAGCCACCGCAGCAACCTGCTGCGTAAAAACTTCGAGCATTACTCGCGCTACGGATGGCGCGAGCCGACAACTTTACCATACATCTGGCCCGAGACATCTGAAACAGAGATTACATATTCATGACAACGCTAAAAGAAACGTTGCTGCAGCACGACTCGCAAACAAAAAAGTTTTCGCTGACAATTTTGCGCACGTTTATCACAGAATACATGCATGAGACAAATTCTTTTAAAAGTTGGCCGGGCATAATCGGCAACGGCGGTATTCTAAAACGAACAGAACTGTACGGCAGGGTTTGCGGGTCTTTAAACATTATGCCGTGTGACTACAAAACCGCAGAAGCAACAATTGATGCCATCCTGCCAAAATTACTTGTTGCTGGTGTTATTTTTGCCGTAAGAACTGACGTTTTCAATTTGACGCTTAAAGCAACAAAAGAAATCGAAAAACTGCAAGAACAGCAATACGCGCCGGTAAGTAAAACTAGCATAGAAAATATCCTCAAGGCATTTGACGATATTGTCGTAACTGCTCCATTAGAAACAACTACTGAAGCCACGCTCATGGACGAGGAAAGCAACACAATGAATACCGAAACCGAGAACACTGAAGAACAGAACAGCATCAATATTGATCAACTTGTTGCAGATGTGATTGCAGCGTCGCATAGCAACCAGACTAGTTACGTGCCGGCACAACTGCTAGCGGACTTATCGCGTGCCGTTGCTATTTCACCGACAAACGCCGCAAGCCAACACAGCCTGAACTGGCCGGTCGGTAGTTACAAGAATTCCGCCGATTTTCTGTATAACAACGGCCTCGCGAACTCTCAAACGCGCGAGATAACCCACCGAGGAAACACGGCGGCGCGTCGCTACGGTCTTTGGCTTACCGATCTCGGTATTGCCGTCCTTACGCGCGGCGAGTTTGAAAAGAATTACCCCGAACTCGACCACAGCAAAAACCGCTGGAGCGCGGCTAACATCGAAAAGGGCGCCAAGAAAATCAGCCAGCCAGTTCCGGAGCCGCGGGGTCCCGTGCTCGCTGTCGTTAAACGACCCGACGGTTCTGAGGTAGTAGTCCACGACCACAGCACACTTAGGATGCTTATACCAGAAAGCGCTCCGCCGGCTGCAGAACCCATGCCACCGCCAGCCGCGCCGGTAGCGCCGGTCGTGCCGGTTGCGAATAACCCGCCGAAACATTATGTACTGCGCCCGCATCGCGCTATTGGTATCTTTATCGCGCACGCAATCGAAGGTATTTTTAAGGGCGTAGCGGGTACGTGCCCCGGGGCGGACAACATCCACGAAAGTATCGACTGCACAAACCCACACGCCGTCGCTGTGGCGATCAATAAATTCTCAGAAATTCTTGAGGATTATAAGCGGTATTTTCTCTACTGCTGGGCCCACGACTTGGAGATCGATTTGGATTTTTTGGCCGCTTACAGGGACGTAGTGATTGCAGATGCTGCAAACATCGTAGAAGGCAAGAAAATCCACGTGATGAACTTCCCAAAAGTTCCCGGACACACACGCGCAGCGCAGCATAAGGAAAACGCTGTCAAGATGGTTAAGTGGGAAAACTGCCGCGAAATTGCAAGATTTGCGGGAACAGTCAGAGCGAACAAAGAACACTCCGAGGCTAGCATGTAACAATAGCCAGCCGGCGTGGCACAATTGGCAGCGCAACTGATTTGTAATCAGTAGGTTGCGGGTTCGACTCCCGCCGCCGGCTTTATATTTAATTAGCGTTATGCAGCGCGTCTGTTTGATAAACTAAAGGACAACAATAGTGCCAAAACCAACAGACACTGTGCTGTGGCTTCGGTTAACGTTTGAGCAGTTAAAAGATATCAAGCCGGGAAGCGAACTGGCAAAAACAGTTTTAAGAGACTCACTCGTGTACGAGTCGGCGTGGCGGCCGGCGTACATCAACGCGGTCGAGCGTCTGGTAGACAACCCGACGCTTATGCTTGACGAAGACGCACCAATCAGCGACCAAGAGACGCTGGACGGCGAGGACGGGGCGTATGTCATGTGCTGGCAGTTTATTCCGCACAGTGCCGTGATTCCCCCCAACGCACAAATAGCCTCTCCGTCGGCAAACACATTAGCGCGGCTAAAAACGATTGCAGAAAACCTAGACGTGTGAGGTAATCTTATGCGGCGATACCATCAAGAAAAACACATCATTGAGCGGCGCCGAGAAGAGGCCCGTCGCGCACACGGCGGCGAATACTGCAAACCGGGCCGCTACCGCAAAACGCATATTGGGTGCAACGCAGTGTCGTGCCAACTGTGTCACCCAGAAAAATTTCCTAAACGCATTCCAACCAAACAAGAACTACAAGCACAGAAAGATTTAAACCAACATGACTGATTTCGCACGTAAGATTACCGACGCCGCTCGCGAACTGGCTGACGCCACTGTAGCCGAGATGGCGCTTGAAGATTCTCGTATCACCGCCAAGGTCGCCGCCATTGACCGCATCATGGCAGCAGGCGACAATACGTTCACCGGTAAGCCGCACTCGTTCTCGTCGGCTGAGGCGATCGTCAACACAGACGAAAGTTACCAGACGTATCTGGAGCGGCAGCGGAATGCTGTGCGTGACCGCATCCTCGCGCGCGGTGCTTATGACGCCGCCGTGGCTGCAGCGCGCCTTGCAGAAAAGGGGACTGTTGGTGTTTGACCCCGGCCATAATTACGACGACAAATCTGACGGAGACGACGAAACCCCCATGTGCATGGGGATGACGTCTCTCTCTGTTATACAACGCCACGCGCTGTTCTTATTCGGCGAAACGCTAAAAAGGAATTCGCCAATCCCGATTCCAGACGGCATCCCGGCCGGCGCCGAAAAATATCTGCCGATCGAAGAAGTCGAGGCGATCGTAAGAGAACGCACCAGTTCATTTCATAAAGGTTTCATGCTGGGCGGCGATACCGAAGAAGCCGTAGTAGACACCGTACGCGAACTGTTTGTCGCGCTGTCTGAGCGTATCATGTCGAACATACTGGCATCCGGCGTCCAAAAAGGCCTCTTGGACTGCTCGTTCAATGCTGACAGGAATGATTTTGAATTTTCAATGACACCCGAAGGCGAAAAAGTCAGTGACCAATACAAAAATGACAACAGCAGCGATTAGCAAAGTCAAGCAAGCAGTCCGTGATTTTGAAGCCGTCGCGCTGAAGTATCGCGACTACGGCGCGTGCGACACGGAGCCGGACGGCGTATGGCAACGGCTTCTCATGCGCGCTCTCGCTGGGGAAAAGCCGGAACCGCCGAATTCTGGCAACGGCTGGGACTTATACGCCAGCAGTATGGATTGCGACGAGGCAGCAAGCGCGCTGTTTGACGCGGCTGACGCCGCGATCAAGGCTGTAGAAGAGTGCCCTGTTCGCGACGCCGCAGAACTGCGTGAGTATCTGCAGGACTATTGCTGGCGGTATTTTTAGTAGCCGGTGAAAAACCGATTACTGTTATCAGAATCATCCCAGTTGTCTGTAACCTGCTCGGCAACGTGTGCTTTTCTATTAATGCCAGCCAGTTGCGCGAAGTTCGGCCACGCCTGACTAATGTGCCAACACGCCGCAGCGCCGATATTCACTGCCTGCGCAAAGTCGTCTGTTAAAAGCGTATTGCGCGTAATGGTATAGATATCTCCACCAAGGCGCGACTCGGTCTTGTTCTCGACTAAGGCGAGGAAGTCAGAAATGATCCCGGGCGAATCCTGCGAAATCCAGTCGTACTGAAAAAACCGAATCTGTTTCAGTTTGATGGCTTGGCACGTGTACAAGAGCGAGCGTGTCTTGTCTAGGCTGTAGTGTGCGCGGTGGTTAATCGGCGTAGGTTCTTTGTATACCATTAAATCCTGCGTCGCCGACCGGACCAGCCGTACAGCCAAAACGCGGTCAAGGTTAAAACCAGCCTGTACCATTACCGTTTCGCGAACTGTGCCGGCGCCCGTGTAATCGTGCGCAACAAATTCGCAACCAAACTTGTCGGACCATTTCATACATTCGACGGCTTCCTGCAAATGGTCGCCGCCGATGAGCAGGCGTTTGCCCCAGAGAACGTCAATCGAGCCGTCGTGCCGAAAACCAAGTACAGCAAGCACGGTAAAACTAATACCTTCTTCACCGCCGCCGCCCCAGTCGATGGCGAGCACGCGGTGACGATAGTGACTTAGATTTTCAAAGCACTCAGGAAGAGGTTCTTTCTTGTTTTCCCACGGCAAAAGACACGCAGCCTTTAGTTCAGTTTCGCTGACAAGTTTTTGGCCACTGTCGATGCTCTCGCCCATGACTTCGTTGTAGAACTGCGCTTGCGTCATGTTGCCGTAGCCTTCGCGCTTAAGCAACAGCGTAGACCACTTTTCCGCGTCTGAAAAATGCAACGGCAAAATAATCTGCGGCACGTGGTAGCCCGCAAACTGCCAACGACGTTCCGGATATCTATGCACCCACCGGCCGTGACGCGGGCTTACTGGCTTCTGGCATTTCGCGCACACAGTCCCCGGATACTTCTCGCTGATATGGTCGTTGTACGGCCCGATCATTTTATCTAAATCATGATCAATTGAGGGAATGTTCCAGTGACCACACGAGTAACACGGAATAAACCACTCTGCTTGCGACGAGCGTTTGTAAAATGCGTAAATTAAATTGTCTAGCGTTTTTGGCGTTCCGGTGTAATAACTAGTTCCATAGCGCGAGTACGACATCGTTTCTTGAATGATAGGCACGTGGTCTGGGTCCATGTCTTGCACTTCGTCAATACACACGCGATCTGCAGACACACCACGAACACGGTCAGCGTCGAGAAGCGCAAAACTGAACAACATTAGCGAATTGTTTTTAAATGATCGCTGGAGCACTGAATTTTCTGTTGTGGTTCCAGACCATAATACTTTCACCGGCGATTGATCAATAAAGGGGCGGACGTAGTTGTTGCTAAAACGACGAATCTGCTCGTACAGTGGCGTAATAAACAGTGTCTTAAAAAACGGCACTGCATTCGCCACGACCACACCGTGCGCGGCTAGCGACGTCGATTTGGATACCTGCCGACCCGTACACCAGACCTGATTCTTTGGCGTCAAGCATCTCATGAGGGGCGCAAACGGGTAATGGTTCTGTAACGTGTATGGCTTCCCGTTAAGATTTAAAAGGAGCGGCAACAAAGGTTCCAAGGACGGAAAATGAAACTGCTTGGCCAATTCGCCCATGACACTCATGCGCGTTTGCACGGATTTAAAATCTTTGATGTCGATTGACATCAATTCATCCAGCAGGACTTGAATATTCCTATTTGGAATTTCTTGTCCTGCTAATTCGGGCGGACCTTGTGTCCGTGTATTAGATGGTGCCATATGCGCAATTATGAGTTTAGGTCAGATATGCGTCCGCAGGGCAACAATGACGAACCAGAATTACAGTGGCTTGAAGATAGCGTAAACTATCTAGTAGGCACGACCTTTGCGCTAATTGGCGCAATTTTGAAAATAATTCTGTCAGTAGTTGTCGACCTGTTCCGAGCGTTTACGAAAACGAAATGTGACTGACCAAGAAGCAGCGGAGTATACTGGTGCAGTATACCGCTACTTCAAGGAGAGCAACATGCCGCAAATTGGACGTAACGCCAAACTGTATCAAGAGCGCAGAATGCCCAAGTATATGCCAACACTACGCGGTCCGGGGCCTAGAATATTCTTGCAGGATAACCCAGTGAACACGTTACCGCTGGAGTCACCTTTACCGGCGTCACAATTTTTATACAACAGAAAATATGTAGATGGAGGAAAAACAATGCCGTGGCCTAGTGGTCCGTGCGGTAATTGTAAATAAATGGCCAATGATATCAATAAAACTTTTACATCGTTATCCGGGGTAATCCTGCTTGGTGGCCTTGCGGCCGCGACGCAGATGGGCCTAGGCGTTCTACTACTTGCATTTTTTATGTGCTACGTTATGCTGACATCAGCAAACGCAATTAGTCGCGGAGAAAAGCGACGGCAATGACAGCCCTCGATTTTATTGCCGTCGTATTTGCAGCCGGTGCCGTCATTGAAGTCTGGCACAAAGGCTCTATCTTCGACACCGTGCGCGCCTATGCGCAGGCCGTGCAGGACGTCACGCCGACAGAATCGCTCAAGGGCCGCCTGCTAGAACTGCTGATGTGCCCTTTTTGCAAGAGTTACCACATTCCAATTTATCTTGGTTTGACCCTCTTGGCAGGCGATTATTTCGGGGGTATCATTGCGGCGCTCGTCAGGGTTGTCGTGTACGGCCTAGCAGCCACACGCATTGGCAATCTCATCGACGGGCTCGTTCCAAACAGAATGAAATATAGTCCAGATGTCTTTGGAGAATAAACGAATGGATTCGCAAACCCAGTCAGAAGCAAATCTTCCAATTCAGCCAAACCGTTTACCGTGTGACGCAGAGTTGTTCAAAAAGGCTGAGGATTTCTGCCGGGCGGTACTTGAATCAGTACCCGAAATTGGCGCGATTGCTATCGTGCCGGTGTGGCTCACCCCGCCGGAAAACGTGCCACCAGCGCTTCTGCGTTTTCGAAACCCCAACGAAGCACCCATGGCGGCCGTGCTGCAGTTACTCAAATCAATGGCGTCGTTTAGTCAGAATCTGAACCGAGAAATGATTAACCAGTTCCAGATGTTCGACAACTACGCCAAGGAACTCGCCGAAAAGATCAAAGAAAACGAAGAAAAGTTGAAGGAAAGCAATTAGGGACATTGTCGGCCAAAATGCGCTCATGACAAAAAACGATAATGATATCAGCACAACAATACCCGTTCTTGCTAACGACAAGGACGTGGCGGCGATTCTCAAAGCGCAATACGGCCATCTAGAAAGCGGGGAAGTTCGCGCCATACTGGAGCGAATTAACACCCCCGTGTGGACTAACGACGAACTCCTCGAAACATTTGAGGTGTCGCACTTTGAGCCGCCCTATGTCCACGTTATCCAAAAAGACAACGGACAACGTGGCACAGTGATGTTTGTCGATTCGCCAAGATTTTACTTCTCTTTTTCGGCAGAGAATGGAAATGAGTGAAGAACGGCGCGAATACAATACCGGCGCCGTACGAAGCGCCGACTGTGAACAGACGAGATATGATTTAATTACGCCAATCGGCTTGAGAGCCGTGGCCAAGACGTACGCCGAGGGTATGCAGAAATTCGGTTACTGTAATTGGGAAAACGGAATGCCCGTTACAGACCTACTGAACCACGCCATCGCTCACGTATACAATTTTCTTGGCGGCAACCGCGAGGAGGATCATTTGGCCCACGCGGCCTGGAATTTGCTTGGCGCTATCCACTCAATGGAGATGTGGCCCGAGTTAAATCAGCAGTGGCTCCGCGGGCCAGACTGCGCAGCGCCACCAGTTGCAAAAACTGCAACAACTGCTCCGCCGTGCAGCGTCGAGCCTTGCGGCCCGGCATGTGGAGACACAACGCGGTTTGAAGAATTGCGCCAAAAGATATTCGCAAAAAAAGACGCATAAGCCGTTTTTACTGCAAAATAACAAGCCCCACGAAAAAAACTTTTTCGGGGACTTGATTTTTGTGTGCGCCGTTATATCGTGAATTTGACGGCACCGCTTGAAGGCTCAAACAGGTTTAGCCGGCGTTGCCGCACTGGGAGGACTTATGGCAAAAAATCACGAGGCTGGGAAACTCATCAGCCCCGCGAACTTGTGGGCAAAACCGCTTCCGCGGCCAACTAACAAGCCAGTCGAAAAGGTTACAGGGATGCGAACCGAAGACGAAAACATGGAAGAAGACGACGTTGATGTTGACGCAGAACTCGCTGACGCGGATTCCTACGAAGAAGAAATCGAGGATGACGCGGACGTAGTCGCGGAAACAGAAGAAGATTCGGAAGCAGTCGCTGAAACTGACGCTGACGTCGAAGACGACGAAGACGAAGTAGAAGACGACGGCTTGACGTATGCTCCCGAAGACGGTGACGAAGTTACCGCCGAGGAAGAAGACGAAGAATTGGTCGCGTCCAACGTGGGCGACGACGATGAAGAGGAAGAGGAAGAAGACGGCGAAACCGAAGAAACGGAAGAAGCCGTAACAACCACAGAAAGTAGGACTCGTAGCATGGCTGATAAGAAGAAGGTTAGTCTTTCCGATCACATCCGTAACGAAATCGAGAAGCGCAAGGCGTCTGGCGCCTCGCTTCGCGGTGTTGACATCGTTGCGGCGCTCGAAAAGCGCAGCATCAGTGTCAGCCCGGCGCAGGTCAGCCAGTTGCTGAAGAAAGCCGGCGTGGCTGGAAGCAAGCGTGGCCGCAAGCCCGCTTCTGCCTCTGCGCCAGCAGAGCAGAACGAGAAGCCGCGCGTCGCCATGAAGGCGGCGAAGAAAGACGTTGCCGAGGCCCCCAAGCAGCGTCTCGTCCTGAAGCGTCACCCGCAGGCCGCCCCGGCGGCTGAGGTCCGCAGCGCCCCCAAGGCGGCCAAGGTGCCGTCGACCGGGTTCCGCGTGCCGATGACGCAACTGCAGGCTGCTGAAGCGTTCGTTGACGCGTGCGGCGGTTCTTTCAAGAACGCCGAGCGCATCCTGACTGCCGCCGCGTCGCTGTCGCAGACGTTCGGTAATTGATCATAATCTACCCGCTTAGCCGCCCTTGGCATGCCCCGGACCGATAAACCGGCCAGCAAACCCAAGGGCGGCGGCGGGCTAGATATCTTTATCGCGGCACCCGTTGGTCCGCGCAGCCCGAGGAGTCTTTATGGGCGCGTGTACGCTTGTACACAATCTTGTTCCGGGCAGCACGCTGGTAATGCCAGCCGGAACTATTAAGCGCGTGCATGTCAATCAGCATATCCTCCGCGCAAATAAAAAGAACGGCACCAAGAATAGCGTTGTTACGGTGCAGTGGCGAAACAAATCATATTGCGTCCGCGTTGCAAACATTTCCGGACAATCACAAGTTATTTATTCCCACGACAAACCATTGTCTTGTGGCGCCCGCGTTTGGGTAGAAACAAAATCTGAAGTAGTCGTTGTCGTATAGCAGACGAAATATCGATTTACATAAACAAACAAGGACATAAAAAATGTCGCACATCGTACAAATCAAGACTGAAGTCAAAGACGCCAATGCCGTCGCAGCCGCCTGCCGCCGACTGGGGCTGGAAGAGCCGAAAGCCGGCCATCATGTATTGTTCGCGGGCCAGAGCGCTGACGGCTTGGCTGTGCGGCTCCCCGGCTGGAGTTACGTGGCTGTATTTAATACCGAAACCGGCGCCGCCCATTACGACAATTACAACGGCTCGTGGGGAAAGCAAGAAGAACTCGACAAGTTTCTGCAGGCGTATGCCGTTGAGAAGGCAATCTATGAGGCCCAGAAGGGCGGTTATTCGGTATACGAAGAGACTCTGTCTGACGGTTCGATCAAACTCAACATCACTGTGGAGGGCTGATACACATGGCTAAGACCATTCAGGTTATTGTTTCCCCGAAGGGCGAAACCAAGATTGAGACCACCGGCTTCACTGGCAGTTCGTGTCAGGATGCGACCCGAGAACTTGAACGCGCCCTTGGCGGCACCGTCAGCGAGAATCTGACTGGCGAGTATTACGCTGCGTCGAATGAGCAGCAAATTGAAGCGCAGAACTGATTACGCTATACGCATTGCCGTTACCAACAGAAAGGGTGATACATGTCGCTTGAAAATGAAATTAAGGAACTCGTCTGCGCCGGCTTCTCCGGTATCTGGGTCGAGTCTGTCGAGTGCGACGACGCTGTCGTTGCTATTAAGAAGTTAGCCGAAGAGCGCAAATGGGGTTGCGACGTCTGGGACATCGACCGGCAACTGTATTCTGGCTTTAAGCCTGCTCCCGGCCCGCTGCAGGCCGTGCGCATCCTCGACGAACCCAAGACGACCGAGACGCAGATTCTTATTCTCAAGAACTTTCACCGCTTTCTCCCCAACCCCGAAGTCCTGCAGGCGCTGGCAAACCGCGTCGTGCAGGGCAAGGGCAGCGGTCAGTATATCGTGATCGTCGCGCCGACCGTGGCGCTGCAGCCCGAGGTCGAGAAGTTGTTTACGGTTGTGCATCACGAACTGCCCGACGAGACGCAGTTGCGCACGATCTGCAATGATCTGTTCGCAGGCGACTCGACGTTCGAGAAGCCGACCGACGAGCAGGTTACCAGCGTCGTCGAAGCGTCGCGCGGTCTAACTCGGCAGGAGGCCGAGAATGCTTACGCGTTGTCTCTCGTCCGTAACAAGACGCTGGAGCCGGATACTATCTGGAGTATCAAAGCGCAAACGCTGGAAAAAAGCGGCACGATGTCGCTGTATCGCGGCGACGCAAACTTCCAGAACCTTGGCGGTCTTGAAAACCTCAAGCAGTTCTGTCTGCGCGCGATGCGTAAGCAGGGCGAGAAGCACGTCGATAAGCGGCCCAAGGGTGTGTTGCTGCTGTCGCCGCCGGGCTGTGGCAAGTCCCAGTTCGCCAAGGCACTGGGCAACGAGGTGGGCCGCCCGACCGTTATGCTCGACTTTGGCAGCCTGATGGGCAAGTTCGTGGGCGAGTCCGAGGGCAACATGCGCCGCGCCCTCAAACAGGTCGACGCGATGGCTCCGTGCGTCCTGTTCGTTGACGAGATCGAGAAGGGTCTTGCTGGCGTGGGTAACTCCGGTCAGACCGACAGCGGCGTTTCTGCCCGCCTGTTCGGCACGCTGCTGACGTGGCTCAACGACCACACCAGCGACGTGTTCTTCATCGGCACCTGTAACGACGCCAGCCAGTTGCCGGCGCCGTTTGCGCGTGCCGAGCGTTTCGACGGCGTGTTCTTCGTTGACCTGCCCGGCAATGAGCAGCGGCAGCAAATCTGGAATATCTATCTGGAACAGTTCGGTATCGACAAGGCTCAAGCCAAGCCCGACGACACCAACTGGACCGGCGCCGAGGTCAAGTCGTGCTGCCGTCTGGCGGCGCTCTTGGATGTGCCGCTTATCGAAGCCGCCCAGAACGTCGTGCCTGTCGCTGTCACCAGCGCCGAGCAAATCGAGCACCTGCGCGGCTGGGCCGAAGGCCGTTGTTTGTCGGCTGACAACGCCGGACTGTATGCCCGTGTAGGGCGCGCCCGTCCGGTAGCGACGGCGAGCAAGCCGCGAAAGATCGTCAATAACCCGTCGGCAAACTAAAGGCACCAGATTCACTACGCAGTGAAAAACGGTAAACAAAAAAACAAAATGACACACATTGAAAAATTGCTCCAAGAAACCGGCGAAGCGCTGATTCTTTACCCCAATGGGCTGGGAACCGTCACTATGGTCCGCATCAAAAAAGACCAGTTTGAGCCGTTTCAAGATTTCATTGAGGTTATCCCTGACGATCAGGTCATTGATATCAGGTTGCCAGCGACACCAGAAGCCATAGAAGACGGCGTTGCCAAACTCGGCCGAAAAGAACGCCGTGAAGGCGAGTACGTTGGCTGGGATGAAAAGATGCGCAAGTACGGGCTTGACGGCTGATTTTCACTCAAACCGCGATTTTCACTACGTAGTGAAACGCAGTGAAACGTGCGGCGGATCGGCGCAAGGAAACGAATATGGCACAGAACAAACCAGTCTGCTCGTCGTGCGAAGAAATTGTCGTAGAAAACGGCAAAACGCTCGACGGCAAATTTAAGTGCAACGACTGTTACGTAGAACTGACGTCTGGAAAAATAAAAATTCCCGGACAAACATTGCAGCCGCCGCATGCTAATTTAACACCGCGGCAAAGAACAAAACTCAATTAGCGAGAAAACATGTCAACAGAAACGGAACTGGAACCGGTTGATCAGAACGTAACCGAGAC